>LBJMR02800__coassemble_392_pt1 | contig 32987 bp, 33 predicted proteins | sample LBJMR02800__metabat2_low_PE_004 | metagenome-assembled genome bin LBJMR02800
GGAGAGCCTGTCGAAGTCCGCCTGCGCGGCGTTGCTCCCAAGCGCCCAGCCTCGCCCGGCGGCCACGGTGAGCGTGTCGCAGTGTGCGTCAAAATAGGGTATTGCCAACTGTTTCCCCTTTCCCGCGCGGCACTGCGCAGCGCGTCACTCAGATTTCATTGATCACCGGCAGTATCATCGGGCTGCGCCTGGTGGCCTTGTACAGATAGCCCGTGAGGTTCGTGCGGATTTTATTCTTTATGGCCTGATAGTCCGTCACGCGCTGGTGGCGGCAGCTCGCAAGGCTCTCGTGCACCACGCGCTTCATCTCGTCTATCAGGGCGTCGGCCTCCCGCTCATAGACGAAGCCGCGCGTGACGATCTCCGGCCCGGAGAGCAGCGAGCGGTCCTCGTCCGAGAGCGTGAGCGCGACAACTATCACGCCGTCCTCGGCCAGATGCTTCCTGTCGCGCAGCACCACGCTGCCCACGTCGCCGACTCCGGCGCCGTCCACAAGCACACGCCCGGCCTGTACGCTCTCTCCTGTCTTTATGCTCTTGCGGCTGAGTTCTATTACCGAGCCGTTTTCGGCAATGACAACGTTGTTCTTCTCCACGCCCATCATATGCGCGAGCTCGCGGTGCTTGCACAGCATCCTGTATTCGCCGTGAATCGGGATGAAGAACTTGGGCTTTACGAGCGCCAGGATCATCTTCTGCTCCTCCTGGCAGGCATGGCCCGAAACGTGCAGCCCGAGCCGGCGGTCGTAAATAACCTCCGCGCCCTTGTGGAAGAGCTCGTCAATCACCCGGGAAATGGTCGTCTCGTTGCCCGGAATGGCGGAAGCGGATATGATGACCCTGTCGCCCGCGTCTATGTTTATCTGTTTGTGCTCGTTGAAGGCCATGCGGTAGAGCGCGGACATATTTTCGCCCTGGCTGCCGGTGGAGAGGATGACTGTCCGCTCCTTGGGCTGGCTCTTTATCTGTGTCAGGTCCATGAGCACGCCGTCCGGCACGTCGAGATAGCCGAGCGTCATGGCGACCTTCATCATGTTCTCCATGCTCCGCCCGGTGACGGCCACCTTGCGCTTATACTTTGCCGCGCTGTTGACTATCTGCTGCATGCGCTGCACGTTGGAGGCGAAGGTCGTGACGATTATGCGCTTGTCGCAGCCGTTGAACAGCTCGTCGAACTTTGCGGCGACCATGCGCTCAGATTCGGAATAACCCGGGCGCTCCACGTTCGTGGAGTCCGAAAGCAGCGCGAGCACGCCCTGCCTCCCAAGCTGTCCGAGGCGCACAAGGTCGATCATCTCGCCCTGTATGGGCGTGAGGTCTATCTTGAAGTCGCCCATATGCACTACGGTGCCCACCGGCGTCCTTATCGCCAGCGCCACGGAGTCCGCTATGGAGTGGTTGACGTGGATGAACTCGATCTCAAAGCAGCCGAGGCGGAACTTGTCCCCCGCCTTTTTGGTGAAGATCTGCGTATTGTACAGCAGGTCGAACTCCTCGAGCTTCAGCTCGATTATGCCCGCGGTGAGCTGCGTCGCGTAAATCGGTATGTCGAGCTCCCTCAGGACATAAGGTATGGCCCCGATGTGGTCCTCGTGGCCGTGGGTTATCACCATGCCCCTTATGCGGTCGGCGTTCTGCCGCAGGTAGGTGATATCCGGGATCACGACATCGACGCCGTACAGCTCCTCATCGGGAAAGCCGAGGCCGCAGTCGACGATAACGATGTCCTGCCCGTATTCGTACACAGTGAGGTTTTTGCCTATCTCACCGAGTCCGCCGAGAGGAATGATTTTTAATTTTGCCATATAATACTCCTTATCCTTCAGTTCTTTATGTACTACGGTTATCCAGCATTATAACCGCTGTGTCCGGCAAATATGCCTTACATCTCAACGCGCCCCTCGAGCGCGCGGCTAAGCGTGGCGTCGTCCGCGAATTCGAGGTTCGATCCCACGGGTATGCCGTAGGCCAGGCGCGTGACCTTGACGCCGAAGGGCTTCAGAAGGCGTGAGATGTACATTGAGGTCGTCTCCCCCTCCGTGTCCGGGTTCAGGGCCATGATGACCTCCTCCACGCCGCCGGCGGCGACGCGGGAAACGAGCTCCGATATGCGCAGGTCGTCCGGGCCGACGTGGTTCATCGGCGAGAGGACGCCATGCAGGACGTGATAGACCCCGTCGTACTCCCTGCCCCGCTCGAACGAGGCCACGTCCCTCGGCTCCGCTACCACGCATATGACGCTCTTGTCGCGCTTGTCGCTCGAGCATATCGGGCAGATGTCCGAATCCGTCAGGTTCTGGCACACGGAGCAGCAGTGCACGCTGCCGCGTGCGTCCAGTATGGCCGCGGCGAAGCTCTCCGCCTCCCCCTCCGGCAGGGAGAGCACGAAAAAGGCCAGGCGCTGTGCGCTCTTGCGGCCTATCCCGGGGAGCATTGCGAATTTCTCTATAAGCGTCTCAAGAGCCGCTGGAAAAAAAGACATATCGTCCTACCTCGATCTCAAAAATCTGGCTTTACCGCCGCCGCCATACGCAGCGCCTCAACCGCGGCGGCCCTGTCGGTCTTTCCGAACACGGCGCTGCCGGCGACGAGCACATTCGCCCCGGCATCCACCACCAGCGGGGCCGTGGACGGGTCTATGCCTCCGTCCACCTCTATCTCGCACGCCGGGTTCATCTGCTCGACAAGCGCGCGCAGCCCGCGTATCTTGGGCAGCTGCCCGGCCATGAAGCTCTGCCCGCCGAAGCCCGGCTCCACCGTCATCACGAGCGCCATATCAAGCTGGGCAATGTACGGCAACAGCACTGTGGCCGGGGTTTTCGGCTTTATTGCAAGGGCGCATTTCTTGCCCCTGCCCTTTATCTCATCTATCGCGGCGAGTATGTCCTGCGGCTCATCCGCCTCCGCGTGGAAGCAGACGAGGTCCGCCCCCGCGTCGCAGAACGCGCCCACGTAGCGGTGCGGACGGTCTATCATGAGGTGTACGTCGAGGAACATGTCCGTTTCACCCCTCAGCGACTTCACAACCGGTATCCCGATGGATATGTTGGGCACAAACAGCCCGTCCATCACGTCAACGTGTATATAATCGGCCCCAGCGGCCTTCGCCTCCCCGACTTCGGCGGCAAGCCTGCCGAAATCCGCGGAGAGTATAGACGGGGCTATTTTTATCATAAAAGTCCTCCTGCCGTACGGCTTCGTCAAAATGCTCCTGTGGAACAACACGTTAATCAGTTTATTATACATCTGCACAGCTTTTCATGCAACAGTTTTAGTTTTTCTTGACGCACTATATTTTTAGATATAAAATGTGTATAAGCCAGTTGGGCAGGAGGTAGCAAGCCTTGAAACGCAAAAAACGCGGCTCCGCCGCACCGATATACGCATTCACAGCCGCGTGGATAATCTGTGCCGTCATATTCCCGCTGTACGAGCTCGTATGGCTGATATTGTCATTCGCCGTCTCCCTCGCCGCAGGCATAGCGACCGCGGCGGTAATCGGCAGGCGCCCCGCCGTCGGCGGCGATTCCTCTGCGGGCAAAAATCCCTCCGGGCAGACTGAAAGCCCCGCGCAGGAGACGAAGCCGCAGTACAGCCCGGAGGTTCAGAAGATCATGGATGACGGCAAGCTCGCCATGCGGGAAATGGGCCGCCTGTATTCCACGATAGACAACGCCGAAGTGCGCAAAAAGATAAACGAGATCATGCGCATCTCGGACAAAATAGTCCAGGACGCCGTGCAGGACGAGTCAGACGTGCCGCAGATAAGAAAGTTCCTCGACTATTACCTGCCCACCACGATAAAGCTGCTCAACGCCTATGACCGCATGAGCGACCAGGGCATAGCCGGCGACAACCTCACCCGCTCGATGAAGAGCATAGAGGACATGCTCGACACGGCGATCGAGGCCTATAAAAAGCAGCTCGACTCGCTGTTTGAAAACCAGGCTCTCGACATCGAGACCGACATAAGCGTCATGAACCAGATGCTCGCGCGCGAGGGCCTCACCGGCGGCGGCGGGCTTGACGACCTGATAACAAAGGCAGCGCGCTCCGGCTCCGGCAGCGCAGGGCCGGATAACGAATAAGAAAGGACGCAACTCACAATGGACGAGAATAAAGAATTCATCCCCTCCCTAACGCTCGACCCCAACGCGGCCAGCGCCGCGGCCGAGGCGATTGCCGAGCCCGTGTTCGAAGCGCCCGCCGAAAAAAAGGAAGTCCCCGCCGAAAAGCTCGACATCGACCGCCTCTCCCCCGCCGAGCAGGCCGCCGTGCGTGAGTTTGCCAAGCAGATTGACGTCACGAACGCCGAACAGATACTGAATTACGGCTCCGCGGCGCAGAAGAACGTCGCCGATTTTTCGGACGCCGCGCTCAGCAAGGTCCGCACCAAGGACATGGGCGAGATAGGCCAGGAACTCTCTGACCTTGTCGTGGAGCTTCAGGGGCTCGACTTTGACGAGGCCGAGGAGAAAAAGGGCTTCATGGGCCTTTTCAAAAAGACCCGTCAGAACATCGCCTCGCTCAAGGCGCAGTACGACAAAGCCGAGGAGAACGTCGACAAGATAACCGCCGAGCTTGAAAAGCACGAGCTCACACTCATGAAGGACATCGCCATGATGGACAAGCTCTATGAGCGGAACCAGCAGTATTACAAGGAGCTCACCATGTACATCGTGGCGGGTAAGCTCCGCTGCGAGGAGCTGCGCTCCAGGGACCTGCCGGAGGCACAGCGCAAGGCGCAGGAGAGCGGCCTTCCCGAGGACGCCCAGGCCGCCAACGACCTTGCCAACATGATCGGCCGCTTTGAGAAAAAGCTGCACGACCTTGAGCTGACGCGCATGATTTCCGTCCAGATGGCCCCGCAAATCAGGATGATACAATCCAACGACGCCGTCATGAGCGAAAAGATTCGCTCGTCCATAGTGAACACCATCCCGCTCTGGAAGAGCCAGATGGTCCTTGCCCTCACGCTGCACCACTCCCAGCAGGCCATGGAGGCCCAGCGCGAGGTGAATGACGTCACGAACCGCCTTCTCCGCTCCAACGCCGAGAAGCTGCACCAGGGCAGCGTGGACATCGCGCGCGAGAGCGAACGCGGCATAGTGGACATCGAAACTCTGCAAAAAACCAATCAGGAGCTCATCGCCACGCTCGAGGAGGTTCGTCAGATACAGGCGGACGGCGCGAAAAAGCGCGCGGAGGCCGAGGTGGAGCTCGGCCGAATAGAGGGCGAGCTCAAGCAGAAGCTCCTGGAGCTGAGGGGCTGAGAGGATGGATTTTTTCAAATCTAAGGCCGGCGCGCTGCTGCTCGCCGTGCTCGTTGTTGCTGGCTCCACGCTGCTGAACACCCGCGTGAAGCTTGGCTCCGCTGTCAACGAGATCGAGGACAAATTCTACACCGACATTGAGGGCGAGCGCAGCATCTACTCCCGCCTGGAGGAAAAGCTGTCCGCCTCGAACGGCTACGCCGCCGTGCTCTCGTCCTATGACAAGGAGGCCGCGGACGCGCTCTATGAGGAGCGGGACAGCCTTCTCTGGGCAACCGAGGGCGACGATATCGACTATATGGCCTATTGCAGCGAAAGCCTCGACCGGGCCTTCGACGAAGCGCAGCGCTCTCTCGCCGGATATGAGCTCAGCGAAGGTGACGTCTCTGATGCAAAATACTACGCCGAAATATACGAAGGCGCGCAGAAGATGATAACGGAAAACAGCTATAACAGCGCCGTGACAGACTTCACACGCTCAGTATACAACACCTTCCCCACTGATATTCTCGCCGAGCTCGCCGGTGTTGACGAGCCTCAGCGCTTCAGCTGAGCGAAAGGCGCATATGAAAAAACGTATTATTACTTTGCTGCTCGCCATCGCCGTCCTCTCCCTCCCTGTCCTCGCCGCGGACATACCCGACGCCGGCACGGGGGACGACTTCTACGTCCACGACGAGGCCGGCACCCTCTCGGAAAGCACACGGGAGCTTATCCTCAACGCTAACGGCCCGCTTGAGCAGTACTGCTCCGGCGCGCAGCTCGTCGTGGTCACGATAAACTACCTGCCGGACGGCTATGACAGCGAGCAGTACGCTAATCTGCTCTTCCGTTCCTGGGGCGTGGGCAGCGAAACGGAAAATAACGGCATGCTGCTTCTGCACGTCGTGCGCGAGGACCGCGGATGGCTGGTGCAGGGCTCCGGGCTGGAGAGCGCCTTCGGCACCGACGAGATAAACGACCTGCTGGACACATTTTTCTGGCCGTATTCCGACGCCGGGGAGTACAACGAGGCCGTCGCAAACCTCGTGCCGCACCTCATCGACGTCTATGCCGGGATTTACGGCACCGACCAGCTCTATGGCGGCACCGGCGCGGCCCCTGATACGGAATACTCCAATTCATCATTTGACGAACATGTCGATGAATATCTCAGCCTGCGCAGACAGCGAAAGCTTGTCTTCACTATTACTGTCCTTGTCTTCGTGCTCATAGCTGTGTTTTTCGGCTCTCTCAACAGAAGGCGCAGCTATTACAGCGCCTATGGCACGCGGCTGCCGCTGTACTTTTTCTTCTGCGGCGGGCCGCGTGGCCCGAGGGGCCCGCGATGGCCGAGAGGGCCCCGCCCGCCGCGCGGCGGCGGAGGCTTCCACGGCGGCAGCTTCGGAGGAAGCGGCGGCTTCCGCGGAGGCGGCTTTGGCGGGGGCGGAGGCTTCCGCGGAGGCGGCTTCGGAGGCGGAGGACGTCCCTCCGGCGGCGGAGGCGGCCGCAGATAGCAAAAAATCAAACAGTCCCGGACTTTTCGTCCGGGACTGTTTTTTTATACTATCTCGTACTTGCCAAGGTCAACATCCATGAAGCTGACGCGCGTGTACTCCGCCGGCTTCGGCACCGGGTAGGTGCAGTCAAAGCCCATTTTCGCCGCCACGTTGTCTTTTACTACCGGGTTCAGCTCATGGCCGAAGGCGCCCGGGATTATGACGATGTCCTTGGCCGGGTCGCAGCGCGTGCACAGGGCGCGCTCAACATCCTCGGCGTCAAAGATGTTCACGTCACTGTTTACAACTGTGACCATCTGCAAATCCGAAAACGCCGCAAAAGCCGCCATTATCGCGTTCTTCGCCAGGCCGTTTGAAGGCGGGTCCATCTGCAGCACGATGTGGTAGTGGCTTCCGCCGTGCGTCATATAGACGTTCTTCAGCCCCTTCACCTGACGGCTTATCGTGCGGAAAAGGTTTGCCTCAATGCCGAGGCCCTGCCCGTTCCATACCTCTTTTCCCGGGTGCAGGGTGCTGATGATCGCATTTTTCCGCATGGTCATCTTCCTTATTTTGACGACCCAGCGGTCCGCCCTCGTGGCGTAGTAGCCGCTCACCTCACCGAAAGGCCCCTCCGGCTCCCTGACGTACGGGAGTATCTCGGCCTCCATCACCAGCTCCGCGTCGGCTATGGCCTCCACGCCCACCGAGAGCCCCGGGCAGAGCCTCGCCGGCTCGCCGAGGAGATACGACGCCACTGCGAGCTCGTCCACGTCTATCGGCGCGGCGGAGCTCGGTGTGGTAGCCGCGACGAAATAGGCGGGGTGCACGCCGTTGTTTATGGTAATTTCCAGCGGCTCTCCCCGCGCCTCGGCGCGCTCATAATAGTCGCGCAGGTGCCGCCCCATGTCCATCAGCAGCCCAAGGCGGTCCCTGCCGCTCACCATCAGCCGGTGCACGGACGTGTTGCGGACTCCCGTGTCCGGGTCGCGGGCAATTATCACGCAGTTGGAAAAATACGGCCCGCCGTCCAGCAGCGCGTGCGTCGGAATCGGTATCTTCGTCAGATCGGGCTCATCGAATATGACCTCGCGGCAGGGCGCTTCATCAACTACCACGGGCGCCACCGGCGCGGTTTTCAGCGAATCCACCGCGTCGGCGAAGAGCCAGGGTATATCCGCCGCCGGACGGTCAAATATTGCCGCGACGTTGTCGCGGTTCCACCACCAGCCGGTGGTCAGCGGATAGTCATAGCCCTTTACGTTCTCAAAAACAAGTGCCTTCCCGCCCTCCAGCTTCGCGCTTATGCCCGACAGCTCATGGACGGCGTCAACCGGCGTTTTAACGCGGGCAAGGCGTCCCGCAGCCTCCATTTTGTCGAGGCAGTATCTCATGTCCTTCATGGCCTTGCACCTACCTTTCTCAGTCTCCGCCCCATGGCCGGAAGCCGGACGGGATAATATCGAACTGCATCAGCGCCTTGCCGAGCACGTGGTCCGCAATGTCGCCGATGTTCTCCGGGCAGTTGTAAAAAGTCAGCATCGGCGGCACTATGGCGCAGCCGGCCTCGGCGGCGGCAAGCATGTTTTTGATGTGTATGATGCTCAGCGGCGTCTCGCGCGGCATCAGCACAACCTTCCTGCCCTCCTTGATGCACACGTCCGCGGCCCTGACGAGCAGGTTGTCGGCGTAGCCGTGCGCCACGGCGGAGAGCGTCTTCATACTGCACGGGGCGATTATCATGCCGTCTGTCCTGAATGAGCCGCTCGCCACCTCCGCGGCAGTGTCCTCCGGCTCATAGACGCGCGCGGCCAGGGCTCTGACCTCTTCCGGCTGCATGGCGCACTCTATCTGCAGGTTGCGCTCCGCCGCGCGGCTCATGATCAGCAGCGTTTCAACCTCCGGCATTCCGTTCAGCATTTTCAGCAGCCGTACGCCGAGAGAAACTCCATCCGCCCCGCTTATGCCAACTATGAGCCTCTTTTTCATCACTCGCCGAGGCCCATTTTCTCCGGGCGGAAGAGCCTTGCGTCCATCTCACGCAGGTCCTCGGCAATCGCGGGGGTGAACTCCATCTTACCGAGGATGTCCCGCTCGAGGTCGACGCCCGGGGCGATTTCCGTGAGCGTCAGCCTGCCGTCGATTATCCTGAAAACGGCGCGTTCGGTGATAAACGCCACCTTCTGGTGCGTCTCTGCGGCATAGCTGCTCGAGAAGGTCACCTGCTCAAGCTCCTTTTTGAACTTAATCCCGCTGCCGTCCTTGCGGATAACGAGCTTGCCGTCCTCCACGGCTATGTCGGCCTTGCCGGAGGTGAAGGAGAAAGCGAAGCAGACTATCGGCGTGTTCTGTGAGATATTCACGAACCCGCCGGGGCCGACGCAGCGCCCGCCGAATTTGGAGACGTTCACGCTTCCGGAGGGATCGATTTCCGCGCAGCCGAGCACGGTCAGGTCGAGTCCGCCGCCGTCATATGTTGTGAACATGTCCGCGGAGCGGGAGATGGAATCCGGATTTACGGCCGCACCGAATAGCACGCCGTCCAGCGGCACGCCGCCGTACACGCCGGTCTCGAGGGTAAGCGTCAGCTTGCCGCTTATCCCCTCCTCGTTCGCAACGTTCGCAACCGAGGCGGGTATGCCTATTCCGAGGTTCACCAGCATTCCGGGCTTCAGCTCCATTGCGGCTCGCCGGGCTATCACCTTTTTGAACGTCATCGGCATCGGGGCCACGCCCTGCCCCTCCGGCATACGGATGTTGCCGGTGAGCTGCGGGGAATATTCGAGCGCAGCATTGTCCTGCTTTTCCGCCCGCACGATATAGTCAACGTACGATTTGTGTATGAGTACGTTCTTCGGGTCGAGGGAGCCGGCCCTGACCACCTCGTTTACCTCTACTATAACAGTGCCGCCGTTGTTGTGCACGGCCGCGGCAAGCTCGAGCAGGTCGCTCCTGATGGGCTCGTTTTCCGCGGAAATGTTGCCGTCCTCGTCGGCATAGCTCGCATGGAGGATGCAGGCGTCGATTTTGAAGGCCTTGTAAAACAGGTAGTCCTTGCCGTCTATCTCCATCAGTCGGACAATCTCCCTGCCTTGCTCTTTGGCGCGGTCGTTTATGCGGCATCCCTCCTGCCTGGGATCTGCATATGTGTTGAGGCCGACATGGGTAATTATTCCGGGCCTGTGCCCGCCTATCGCGGCCATGAGTTGCCCGTATATGCCGAGCGGCATCGTATATGCCGCGATCTTGTTCTCGCTGCACGCCCTGCCGATCGCCGGGGACATGCGAAGGTGCGAAGCGATGAGGGTGTCGATTATGCCGTCGTCCTTCACCTTGGAAAGGCCGCAGCCGTCCTCCATAAAGTCACCCGGCGCCACGCCGGAGACGATGGTAAGCGCTTTCGGCGAGCCCTTTTCGCGGAAGCTCCTGCCCATGGCGTCCAAAATGGTATCCGGCGAGGAAAAAGCCCCAAAACCGCTCACGCCGAGTGTCATGCCGTCGTGCATGAGCTCCACTGCCTCGGCCGCTGATATTACTTTAGCCAATCTGATCCTCCTGTTCTGATAAACGGGCCGCCCAGTTCGCAGCCGGACGGCCCGCAAAGTTTAACTGTTATACAAGGCAATCGAGCTCTGCAAGGCGGCAAAGCGTCTCATAGCGCCCCTTCGCCTCCGCAATAATGCGCTGCCTGATTTCCGGCGTGACCCTTCCGAAGCGCTTCTGCCCGTCGAGATACTCGTTGATGAGCTCGAAGTCAGCGGGCTTCTGGTTGATGGTGATTTTCCCGTCCTCGCGCTCAAACTGCAGCCACGCGCCGCTCTTCACTGCCAGCTTCGCAACCTCTATGGTCTGGTCCGTGGGGAATTTCCAGCCGGAGGGGCACGGGGCAAGCACATGTATGAAGCAGGGGCCGTCCTTGGTGGAGGCCTTCTTCAGCTTGCGCTTGAAGTCGGGGATATTGCCCACGGAGGCCGTCGCCTGATAGACGAGCGGCGTGTGGAGCAGCATGAAGTCTATGTTCTTGGCGGATTCCTTCTTGCCGGTGGGCGTGGTCTTGGTGGACGCACCGAGCGTGGTGGCGCTGGAGCGCTGGTTGCCGGTGTTCATATAGGCCTCGTTGTTGTAGCAGATGAACACCGCCTTGTGGCCGCGCTCTATCGCGCCGGAGAGGGACTGAAGCCCGATGTCAAAGGTGCCGCCGTCCCCGGCGAAGCCCATGACGGTCACGTCGTCCATGCCGCGGATCTTCAGCGCCTCGGAGACGCCGGAGGCAAAGGCGGGCAGGCTCATGAGCACTGTCTGAACCGAGGGGATGCCCCAGCCGGTCTCATCCCCGCTGCCGGTGAGGATAGCCGAGCAGCTCGGCGGGGTCATGGTAATGGTCCTCGGGCCGAGAGTATCGAGCGCCGCGCGGGCAATAAGCTCCATCGGGCAGCCCTGACATGTCGTCATGCCTTTGCTGAGCAGGTCGAGTTCAGGCATTATATCTCACCTCGTCTTCCTTAAGATCAATCCAAATGGGCTCGTCGCACACCGCGCCGCTCTGGCCGAGGGCCTCCGCGCGGCTGAAAACGTCCTCAATGGTCTGCTCCCAGATATCCCTGCCGCCAAGGCCGGCAACGAAGGGATACACATTGGCGTCAATCCTTCCGCTCCTGAGGGTGGAGAGCACTTCCTCATACAGTGGCCCAAAAGAGCCCATGCCGGAGACGCGGTCTATGACGGCGACGTTCTTAGCATTTTTGAGCGCCTCGGCCAGCTCCCTGTACGGGAACGGGCGGAAAGTCGCCACGCGGGCGACGCCCACCTTCTGCCCCGCCGCACGCAGCTCGTTCACAACGTGCTTGACGGTGCCGGACATGGAGCCCATGCAGACGACTACAGTGTCGGCGTCCTCGGTCTCGTGGCACATGACGCGCGCGTATTTGCGCCCGAACAGGCCCGCGAACTCCTCAAAGCGCTCGTCAAGCACTTTGGCAGCGGAGCGCATGCCGATGTCCTGCGACTTTTTCAGCTCCGTAAAGATGGCCGGGGACGTGAGGTTGTTCATGGCGTACGGCACGTCGGGGTCGAGCCTGGCGTTCACTGGCACAAAGTCCTTGACGAACTGCGCCGCCTCTTCAACGGTCGGTACATCAACCGGCTCGGTGAGGTGAGAGCAGAAGAAGCCGTCGATATCCACCATGGTCGGCGTCAGGACGCGCTCGTCCTCGCTCACGCGGTAAGCAATCATTACAAAGTCCAGCGCCTCCTGGGGGCTCGCCGCGAAGAGCTGTATCCAGCCCTGGTCGCGCTGGGTCATGATGTCGGAGTGGTCGCACCAGAGGCTCATCGGGCCGGGGATCGCGCGGCTGACGACGGCCATTACTATAGGCAGGCGCGAAGCGGAGGCCGTGCCGGTCACCTCGTGCATCAGGGCGAGGCCGTGGGACGCGCTGGCCGTGAAGGTGCGCACGCCGGTGGACGAGGCACCTATAAGGGAGCTGAGCGCGGAGTGCTCCGACTCAACGGTTATATAAGTGGCGTCGTACTGCTTGGTGTCGATGAGGGACGAAATCGTCTCAACTATCGGCGTCTGCGGCGTGATTGGGTAAGCCGCCACGAGCTGCACCTTGGAGCGCATAACGCCGTGCGCGATGGCGGCGTTGCCGTCAAGAGCCTTTATAACACCCATTTCACTCCGCCTCCTTCCTGAAATTAGATTCCTCGATAAAGTCTATCGCCTTTTTCGGACACTCAACGGTGCATATTCCGCAGCCCTTGCAGTAGGTATAGTCGATGACCATGCCGCTCTCGGTCTTTTCGATCACGCCGCAGGGGCAATAGGTGGCGCAGATGCCGCAGCGGATGCAGTCCTCATCCCTGATGACCGGCCTGCGGTATCTCCACGCTCCTGTATGTACGTCGGAGACCTTAACAGAGACAGGGCCGATGATTTCCGGCAGTGTCTCAAGCATTTTCGTACGCTGCTGCACAAGTTTCTGCATTCTGTTCACCAGCCTTTCCGGGAATTTTGCTCATAACGGCCTGCTTCAGGCTCTCGATGCCCACGCAGCCCGTGGCCTTCGCCAGCGCGCCGAGCATTGCGACGTTTGGCGGCACCTCTCCGAGGCGCTCATGAGTTATCTTGTCGGCGTCGATGACGCAGACCTTCTCAAAAGCATCATTGGTGTAGTGCGCGTCGTCGGTGTTGACGACGAGCGTGGAGCCGGGCCTGACGCCCTCGGTTATGTCTATCCCGAGATCCGCAAGGGACGTGTCGAAGCAGACGACGCAGTTCGGACGGTAGACATACGATTTGACGTCAATCGGGCCGTCGGCAATTCTCGCGTAGGTATAGACCGGCGCGCCCTTTCTCTCCTGGCCGTAGGAGGGTATTGCCTGTCCGTACTTACCCTCGATTATTGCGGCGTTGATCAGGATTTTTGCGGCCGTAACCGCACCCTGCCCGCCGCGGGAATAGAACTTGAATTCCCACATTTGGGTATTCCTCCTTTATGTGCTTTGTAGGCAAACGGACCTTTCCACATCAGTACTTGGCAACCCAGGCGGTTGTCTTGTACTGGCGTATAAGCAGGTTCGATGTTACGCTTTTAACTCCGTCTATGCTGTAGATATACTCGTCAAGGAAATCGGAGAGCTTGTCCACGCTCTCGATATAGGCGTGCACATGCAGCCCCGCCGCGCCCGTATGCTGCGACACTATGGCGATGTCCTGGTTTTCCATCAGCTTTTTCGCCACTTTCTCGAGCTTCGTGGGCTCCACCTCCACCTCCAGGAACACAGCGGCCATTTTGTTATAGGCTTTTGCATCGATTATGGTGGTAAATCCCCTTATTACGCCGTTGTTTTTCATCGTGGCTATGCGCTCACGCACAGCCACGCGGCTGAGGTGTACTTCCGCCGCAATATCCGAGTATGACATTCTGCCGTCTTCCTTGAGCAGCTCCAGGATCGCGTAATCGGTATCATCCATTTTGTACATCTGCGGGACCTCCATAAACGTGTTCAAAATATGCAGACTGCCGCGCGCCCGGAGCGTGGCTTCAGCCAAGCAGGCCGGTGACGGATATCAGGTATGTCCAGACCGTGTTGATCACGACATAGCCGAGGGTGATTATCACTCCGGTTCCCATCATGTCCTTTATCTTCCAGTACCCGCCGGAATAGGTGGTATAGCAGGTCGGGTCGATGGGAACGAGCAGCAGCATGCTGGTGGACATGCACACGGGCAGGCAGACGACTATCGGGTTGAGCCCGAGCTGCAGTGCCAGCGCGCCGACAACCGGCAGGCAGAGTCCGGCGAGAGAAACGCCCTGCGGCATCGGGTAGTGCCCGACCATCATCATGAGGTTGATGACGAAGAGCAGCACTATCATACCCATGCCTGCAACGTCGGCCAGGAAGAGGTCGGCAAGTATATTGCTGAGCCATTCGCCGGTGCCGAGGTTGGAGACGACCGTGGCAAGCGCCGTGGCCGCGCCGCAGATCATAACGGCGGACCAGTCTATCTTGCCGTTCATTTCCTTCCAGTTAACCATGTTCATGCCGGGCATGGACATCACGAATATGCCGCCCCAGGCCGTCATGTACATGTCTATCCCGGTGTAGTTCGGAATGAACCACAGAACGAGCATCACGGCAAAAACGATAGTGAATTTGAGCTCGTCACCGCGCAGCGGGCCGATGGCCTTCCTCTCCTCCTTGACGGATTCAAGGCCCTTTACAACGCTTATCTCGGGCTTGAAGATGATGCAGAAGAAGAACCAGGCGAAAACCGTGCTCGCCAGAGCTACCGGCACGCCCACGATGGACCACTGGGTAAAGCTGATTTCCACATCGCAGATACTCTTGAGCAGGGACATCGTAACCGCGTTCATGCCGCTGCCAGCGGGGGTGCCTATGCCGCCTATGGCCGCGCCGACGGGTATGCCGAGCATCATGGCCTTGCCGAACTTGGACTTGCCCGGCTCACAGCCGTTCTGCTCCAGCAGGGGCATGCAGATGCTGAAGAATATCAGCGCAGTCGGGATGTCCGCAAGGAACATGGACACCACACATGTGCCGAGCATGACCGCCAGCAGCACCGCTTTGGGCCTGTTGCCGAACATTGGCAGCAGATAGAGGGATATTCGCTTGCCGAGACCGACCTTAGTAAAAATCTGGCCGATTATCATGGCGCCAAGCAGGAAGAAGGTGCCGGTGCCGGAGAAACCCGCCAGGATGGTGCCTTCAGCTTCAAAACCGACCCATGCTCCGAAGAACAGCACAAAGATGGCCGTTATCGCCATCGGAACGGCCTCGGTCAGCCAGAGCAGCACCGCTACGAACAGCACGAGGAACCCGTCCCACCCGGCCTGATCCAATCCGCTCGGAACAAAATTGCGGAGAATGGCGAATCCGCCAAATATCAGGATCAGGTAAATAGCGCGTTTAAGGCCATCCTTGCTCTTAGGTGAGTTTGCCATATACTTGCTTTCTCCTTTCCATTCGTGGCCGGGCCGTCACCATTGCGTTGCGCACCGCCCTGGGACACCGCAGCCTGTGAATTCAGCCGCCGCGGCGGCTACTTCCGCTGAAAAAAGCATAGCATAAGGGCAAATTTCTTTGCGTCAGAAAATCAACGAAAAGTTGAGCAAAACGTATTCCAGACAACATTCTTACAAAACATACAACGGCAATTTGACCGCTTTATGCAACTTGCATGAATCGGCTCAAATTATGCACTAAATCAAATCCATTTTTTCGTAAAATGCCGGGTTTTCTATATGACGCCGAGCCGCAAGAGCTTGTTCCGATTTGTAAGCTGCACGAAAAACCTGCCTCATATACGGCTGTAAACATCTCAAAACTGCACATAATTGTGCGCCGTACAGACATAAAGAAGCGCCCCGGGAAAGGGCCTTTCCTTTCCCGGGACGTCAGATATGCGTTTTTATTTGTCAGAAATCACATCCGAGCTCAGGATGTCCTCCAAAAGCGAATCCGTACATTCGACTATCTCGCGGATCCCATCCCTGCCCGGAGAGTCGAAATGGATGCCGCAGACAACAGTTACCGTGGCGCGGCTGCGCTCGGCGAGCGCCTTTGCGAATTTGTCGCCGACCACGTCGTCCCGGTGGTGCGGCAGGAGCAGGCTGTCTATTTTGAGCTCCCCGTTTTCAAAACGGGCCGTGCTCACGCTGCCTATATGCTCCCTGCATCCTCCAGCGACCTGCACGAGCAAATCGTCCCCGGCGCGCGTCACCGCCGCTGTGATCGGAAAACCGAGTACCTCGCGCCGAAATAGCGTGACCCTTGCCATATCTCAGGCTGTCATCGCCTTCAGCGTCAGTTCGGCAAGCTCCTGCACGCTTATACCAAGCATTTCCGCGCCCTTGGCAATGACCTCGCGCGAGCAGCCGGCAGCGAACTTCTTGTCCTTGAATTTTTTCATGACGCTCTTGACCTCCATGCCCTCGTAGCCCGTCGGGCGCATGAGCGCTGCTGCGCCGATGAGGCCTGTGAACTCGTCGACGGCGAAGAGGTATTTCTCCATCAGCCTGGTGGGCTCAACGTCGCAGACAAGGCCGTATCCGTGGCTGGCCACCGCGTGGATAACTCTCTCGTCCACATCCAGCTCTTTGAGCAGCTCCTGCGCCTTTACGCAGTGCTGTTCGGGCCACTGCTCAAAATCTATGTCGTGCAGTATGCCGACGGCGGTCCAGTAGTCCTCTTTTCCCGGGTCATACTGCGCGGCGATATAGCCCATCACCTTCCCCACGGTTTCCGCATGCTGAATGTGAAACGGCTCCTTGTTATATCTCTTTACAAGCTCAAGCGCCTGTTCCGGTGTCGGTATATAGCTCATGTTTCCGGCCTCCAACTTTCAGGTTTTCCAATATAATAATCCCTCCGCCCGAAAAAAGCAAGCCCCGCCCGCCGTAACCGCGAGGCGCGGCGCGGCATATCCTGAGACGAGGGCCACTCCCTCTCAGGAATTCCCAAGGAGGAAAGATAAAGTTGAACAGCAACAACAATTCATCTGCCGCCTGCGATTACAAAAACGGCACGCTGCCACAGTGCGCGCCTCTCGCCGCGGCCTATGTTCCGATGCAGCAGTCCAGCGAACCGGCGTATGACAGCAGCGAGGCGCTCTCGCGAGGCACGCTCTTTCCGGGGCTCGACCTGCCTTTCATGAACATTGTCAACCAGATTCCGGCGGATAGCACTCCCCTGCGCGAGCTGATGGCGCTGAATTTCGTGCTGCAGGAGCTCGCGCTCTACCTTGACACGCACGCTTCAGACGCCGCGGCGTTCGAGACGTACAAGAGCTTTCTGCAGCTCTACAATGAGGGCAAGGCAAAGTACGTGGAGCTCTACGGGCCGATAACCCGCTCCGACCTCGCCGGCGCCTCCACCTACACCTGGCTGAACAATCCCTGGCCCTGGGACTACACGGGCAATACGGAGGGCTGAGCCATGTTTGTATATGAGAAAAAGCTGCAATATCCCGTTAAAATCCGCAACACCAATCCCGCGCTCGCAAAATTCATAATTTCACAGTACGGCGGCCCGGACGGCGAGCTCGGAGCTTCGCTGCGCTATCTCAGCCAGCGCTACGCCATGCCGAGCGCGGAGCTCAAGGGCCTGTTGACCGATATCGGCACCGAAGAGCTCGGCCATCTCGAGATGATAGGCGCGATCGTCCACCAGCTGACGCGCAGCCTCACCGTTGAGCAGATCAAGTCCGCCGGGTTCGACACCTATTTTGTCGACCACACCGCCGGCGTTTACGCCACCGCCGCCTCCGGCTTCCCCTGGAGCGCCGCGGGCATCGGCATCAAGGGCGACGTGATCGCCGACCTGAACGAGGACCTGGCCGCGGAGCAGAAAGCGCGCGTGACCTACGACAACATCCTCCGGCTCTCCGACGACCCGGACGTAAACGACGTAATCCGCTTCCTGCGCGAGCGCGAAATCGTGCACTACCAGCGCTTTGGCGAGGCACTGAGGACTGCACAGGAAAAGCTCGACCAGAAAAACATCTATGCCATAAACCCTGCCTTTGACAAATGACATTCGGGGGCGCCGCCCCCGGTACATATCACGCCTTGGGAATATGCCGGCATGGCGCAAAAAGGCACAGCGCTTTTGCGCTGTGCCTTCTCTTTTTATTTTGCGGTTCAACCGTTCAGGTAGTCCCATGCGACCTGGGCATAGGTGGCCGTGCCATTTTCCATGGCGGTCTCGTCTATGCAGAACATGTCGCTGTGCTGAGGGGCCTCCCCGCCGCCGCCGAGGCCGGCGAAGGCGCAGGGGATGATGTGGGTATAGGCGGAAAAGTCCTCACCGCCCATGGTGCGCCTGAAGGGGGCAACATTGCCCGCTCCAACAACCTTCTCGATAGCGCCCGTCGCAATGGCGGTCATCTCCGGCTCGTTCACAAGCATGTCGCAGAGCAGGTTGTATTCCAGCGAAGCCGTGCAGCGGAATGCCGAGGCGGTGTCCTTGGCGATGCGCTCCATCATGCCGGGTATCTGCCTGTGCATCTCCTCGTCGAACAGTCGGACGGTGCCCTCGAGCTCGGCGTGGTTGGAGACGACGTTGAAGCGGGTGCCGGAGTGCAGCGAACCGACTGTGACGACAACGGGCTCCAGCGGGCTGAACTCGCGGCTGGCTATGGTCTGCAGGTTCATGACTATCGCTGCGGCAGCGACGGTGGCGTCGACGCCCCTGTTCGGCTCGGCACCGTGGCAGGTGACCCCCTCAACGCAGAGCTTATAGCTGTCCGCGGCAGGAAGGATTACGCCCGGGGTCATGCAGACAACACCTGCCGGGGCCTGGGAGAAGATGTGCATTCCGAAAGCAGCGTCAACCCCCTCAAGCGCGCCCTGGGCAATGATCGTCTTTGCTCCGGAGCCCAGCTCTTCTGCGGGCTGGAACATCAGCTTCACAGTGCCGCAGAGCTCATCCTTGACTGCGGAGAGTATTTTCGCGGCGCCGAGCAGCATTGCTGCATGCGTATCGTGTCCGCAGGCGTGCATGAAGCCCTCGTTCTCGCTGGCGTACTCAAGGCCGGTGTTCTCCTTCACGCTCAGAGCATCGATATCGGCGCGCAGGGCGATGCACTTGCCCGGCTTTCCGCCAACTATTTCGCCCAGCAGGCCGGTGGGCTCAAAGCGGCGGTAGGGTATGCCCATCTTGTCGAGCTCTTCGGCTATGCGATCCGTGGTTCGGAACTCATGATAGCTCGGCTCGGGATGGCGGTGAAAGTCTCGCCGCATTTCCACGACAAATGGCCAAACTTCTTTGGCCAGGGATTTGATATCAGGCATTTCTCTCTTCCTCCCTGGAAAATATCTGTATAAAAGCTCAGCTCCCGGAGCCGGCCTTAGGCAGCTTGGAAAGGATCTTTTTCGCCGTGGCCACCATGGCGGTCACGCCGTACTCGAGCGCCTCCTCCTGGAAGGTGCAGCGGCTGTCATGCAGGGAATAGGGCGCAATCCCAAGATATCCTGCGTTCAGCAGCATGAAGAGGGACGGCACACCGGCGGCCTGGCCGTAGCGCCCGAAGTCCTCGCTGAAGCTCAGAGGCTCGTCGAGGTAGTCCATATAACCCTCGCCCAGCTCCTCGGTGACGGCCTCGTCGGCTATCGAGATAAGGCGCGGGTCGTTTTCGACAGAGCTGTAGCCCTCAATGTGCTCGACGTCGAGGCGGCACTCCGAATACTCCTCAATTCCGTGGGCGATCTTCATTATCTGGTCGCGTATAATCTCGCGCGCCTCTTCGCCGTAGGTGCGGCAGACCATCTCCATGCGCACGTGGCTGGGGATGATGTTCACCGCCTCGCCGCCGTTTATGAGGCCGACGGACACGATGGCGGTCTTTACCGGGTTGATGCGGCGCGCCACTATCTGCTGCGCGGTTACCACGAACTGGCTCGCGGCGAGTATCGCGTCGTGCCCGCGGTGCGGCTGCGAGCCGTGCGCAGTCTGCCCGTTGACCTCGATGTTATAGAGGTCGAAGGCCGTGGTGGCTATGCCGTTATAGACGCTGAAGGAGCCGACCTTCGGCCCGCCCGGCGAGATGTGCAGCGCCATTATGGCGTCGACGGTCGGGTTTTCAAGCACCCCGGCCTCAATCAGCGGCTTCGCGCCGCCGTTCGGTGCCTTTTCCTCGGCCGGCTGGAAAATGAGCTTCACCGTGCCCTGCAGCTCGCTGCGCATCCCGCAGAGGACCTTCGCGGCGCAGAGCAGCATGGCCGCATGCGTGTCGTGGCCGCAGGCGTGCATAACGCCCTCGTTCTCGCTCGAAAACGCCAGCCCGGTGTTCTCGGTCACCGGCAGGGCGTCGATATCCGCGCGAAGCGCCACGCATCCGCCCGGCTTCTCGCCCTTTATCAGCGCAACAACGCCCGTCGGGCGCGGGCGCTCCACGCTGTCGCAGCCAAAGCTGCGCAGCAGCTCCTCGATCTTGTCGCTCGTCCTGAACTCTTCGTTGGAGAGCTCGGGATGACGGTGGAAATCGCGCCGCCAGGAGATCATGTCTTCAAAACTCTCGTGTACCTTGCTTCTGATGTCGCTCACTCTCATCTGTCCTTTCTTATTTTCTCCGGCATGGGGCAAAAACGCGGGACAGGCCCCTCGGCCGGGCACGACAGCCGACTGTCAATGAATATAAATAATATACGACATTTTCTTTCGGAATGCAATGAGCTAAACCGATGTTTGCCCGATATTATTGAACTTTAGCCAATTCCGGCCGCTCGCGCGCCGCCAAACTGTGCATATTTGAGAGGTCAAGCCGCCTATTTGAGTTCAAGCTTCAGCAGCGCGTCGCTTATCTCCTCGAACGCCATCGAGTGCGAGGCCTTCACGAGCACCCTGTCGCCCCGCCTGAGGATTCCAGGCAGGGCGGCGATGAGCTCCGCCTTGCTCCCGAAGTGCTCGCCGCCCATCGCGCGGCTGCGCTCGCCCGTCGTCAGCAGCACGGCCCCGGCGTCCCTCGCCGCGCGGCCAACTTCGCGGTGCAGCTGCTCTGATTCGTCCCCAAGCTCAAGCATGTCCCCGAGGACGCACACGAGCCTCCCGCCGAGCGCGGCGGCGGAGGCGATCGCCATCTTCACCGAGTCCGGGTTCGCGTTGTAGCAGTCGTCGATAACGGTCAGCGATGGGGTCTCGACGATCCTCGCCCTGCGCCCGACCGGCACATAGTCCGCGGCCCCGGCGGCTATTTCGCCGCCGCTCAGCCCGAGCTCGAGCCCCACCGCCGCGGCGGCGAGCGCGGCGTAGGCCATGTGCCTCCCGTATGCCGGCAGCGAGAGCTCTATCCTTTGCCCTCTCGCCGCCACAGTGAGCTCGGAGCCCTCTGTCCCCCTCGCGCGGAAATTGCTTCCGCGTACGTCGCAGCTCTCGCCGAAGCCGTAGGTCAGCTTCCTGCGCCCGGGCTGCCAGGCGGCGAGCCTCTCGTCGTCCCCGTTTACGATCACCAGCCCGTCGGGCGGCATTTCGTCTATCAGCTCGCCCTTTGCCCTCAAAACGCCGTCAAGGTCCCCGAGCGCCTCCAGATGCGAGCGCCCGATGAGGGTGTAAACCGCTATGTCCGGCCTTGCCATGGCGCCGAGCCGGCGCATTTCGCCGAAGTGGTTTATGCCGAGCTCCACAACCGCCGCGCCGTGCTCCGGGCCGATGCGGAACAGCGTCAGCGGGACGCCGAGCTCGTTGTTGAAATTCTTCTCCGTCTTGAGCGTGTTGAATTTCCGGGAGAGCACTGCGGCGCACATCTCCTTGGCCGTCGTTTTCCCGCTGCTGCCGGTGATGCCTACAACCGGGATGTCAAGCCTCTCCCTGCACGCGCGCGCGATTCGCGCCATTGCCGCCGCCACGTCGTCTACCAGGATCACCGGGCCGTCCACGCCTTCCGGCACGCGCAACGCAAGGCAGCACGCCGCGCCCTTCTCAAACGCGGAGCACATATAGTCGTGCCCATCCGCCCTCTCTCCCGGCAGCGCGCAGAACATCAGCCCCGGCGCGGCCTCGCGGCTGTCGATAACGCCGCCGGCCAGCGGCAGATCCAGCGGGCAGTTGACCAGTCGCCCGCCCGCGGCCTCCGCCGCGCTGAAAACCGTCATGTCCTTCATAAGTATTTCTCCATAGACGCGTCGATTATCCGCTGGCAGAGCTCAGGGTAGCTTATGCCCAGCACCGCCGCCTCCTGCGGCACAAGGCTTGTGGGCGTCATGCCGGGCAGCGTGTTTATCTCGAGGAACCACAGCCGCCCCTCCCCGTCGAGGATGAAATCCGCACGGGATATTGCGCTGAGCCCAAGGGCGTTATAGACCGTCAGCGCGCTCTGCGCCAGACGCTGCTCCGTCTCCTCGGGTATCGGCGCGGGGGTGATTTCCTCGGCCGCGCCGGCCTGATACTTGTTCTTATAGTCGTAAAAGCCCTTCAGCGGCCTTATTTCTATGCTCGGCAGCGGCTTTCCCGCCAGGATGCCGATCTGCACCTCGCGCCCGGATATGTACTGCTCCACCACGGCGCGCGAGCTCTCGCCCGCCGCGGCCTTCAGCGCGGAGCGCAGCTCATCTTCGGTGTGTGCGATGGAAACGCCTATGCTCGAGCCGGAATCCACGGGCTTCACCACCGCCGGGAGCCTGCATTCCGCGCATGCGGCCTCGATGTCGAGCCCCTTCAGCTCATAAACCCTCCACTCGGGCGTCAGGATCCCCAGCGGCGCGACGATCCTCTTTGTCAGATCCTTATCCATGGCTATCGCGCTGCCGAGGTGGCCGCTTCCGGTGTATTTAATCCCCAACAGGTCGAACACCGCCTGGACGCGCCCGTCCTCCCCACACTGTCCGTGCAGCGCCATGAACACAATGTCCGCCATCGCGCAGAGCTCCAGCACCCTGTCGCCGAACTGGCTATCGGTCTTCATCCGCCGCGCGGCCCTGACGGCCTCCATATCCGGCGCCGTCTCGCCTATCGCGGTGCCGAAATCCTCCGGCGGGTTGTCAAAGATATTTTCGAGGCTCCCCTCATAGTCCTCAAGCCCGAAATACATGTCCGTCAGCACAACGGCGTGGCCCAGCTCCCTGAGCGCTGCGGCAATCATCGCGCCCGAGGAGCGCGAAACATTCCTCTCCGGCGAAAGCCCTCCGCACAAGACAACAATTTTCATCCCGCCAGCCTCCTTTTACAAATGACCGGGACATTATATCACATCGCCTGTTCGTATTCAAAGGATATTTGCCGCCCTTTCCGCCCCTGCTGCTTGACACGCTCCGCTCAATGTGATATATTTGCCTCATAAGGTGCGAAATACACCACATGCAAGGAGGACGTTTCCATGAAATCAAGGCGCTGCTTATATGGGCTGACTGGCCTGCTCTCCCTGCTGGGATTTATCGGGATTTTCACCGAATCCAGGCTGTTCCTGGCGTTTTTCGCCTTTGCGGTCGACTTTGAGTACTTCTTTGTCAAGTCCGATGAAATGTTAGAGGAGTACATGAACAGATCCGCTTCGCGCGCGTTTTACTGCGGCATGATAACTGTGGCGCTTGTCTCCGCCGCCTGCTTCTTTTCCGGGCTGGGGGAGGAAACCGAGGCGCTTACAGCCGGCCTCGCAGCGGGCTGGGCGGTGTCCGTCGCGGTCTATGCGCTGTCCACGGCCTATTACGGCTTCCGGGAGAAATGGGGTCTTGAGCTTGATAAGGAACAGGATTAAGGAATACAGGGCCAGGCACGGCATGAAGCAGGAGGAGCTGGCCCGCCTGGTCGGCGTCCGCAGGGAGACAATAGGCAACCTTGAAAACGGCAGGTATAACCCTTCGCTGGTCCTGGCGTGGCGCATCGCAAAGGTTTTCGGCGTCACCATCGAGGACGTGTTCACCGTGACCGACTGAAGTATTTTACGCAGCAGCGCCCCCGGCAGGCGCCGCGCCGCGCAAAAACAAGGGAGCGCCCCGCGGCCCGTCGAATTCCGGTATCTCGGGCGCATTTGCAGATTGATATTCACATGCGCCTGTGCTATAATTGCTGAGAATGTGTTTTGGGAAAAGGGGTAGGTAAGCAGATGAACTATGTTGTGGTGGACCTCGAGTGGAATCAGGCGATGAACTCGAAGGCCTCCGTATTCAACAAGCTCCCCATACGCCTTCGCGGCGAGATAATAGAAATCGGCGCTGTCAAGCTCAACGAGGACATGACGCCCGGCGAGGAGTTCACCGTGGACGTCAAACCGGTCTACTTCAAGCGCATGCACTACAAGGTGAAAAAGCTCACCGGCTTCGACAAGGAACGGCTGAACAACGGCCTCCCCTTCCCCGAGGCGCTGGCAAAATTCCGCGAGTGGTGCGGCGACGGCGTCACTTTCCTCACCTGGGGCTACGACGACCGCGGGATAATGGAGCAGAACATCATAATCCATGACCTCGACTGGGACTGGATATCCGACTGGATAAACCTTCAGATAATTTACAGTCTCCAGGTCAGCGGCGACAGGGAGCAGAAGTCCCTCGCCTCTGCCATGGAGCACTTCGGCATAGAGCAGACCCGCGTGGCACACGACGCCCTCGGCGACGCGTACAACACCGGCCTTATCTGCTCCCATCTCGATATGGAAGCCGGACTCCGGCAGTACACCGAGGCAAGCACACGCTCCGGCGACCTGCCGAGCTCCGGCAGCAACGGCCCGGACCCGCTGGAGCACAGCTGCATTGCCGCTTTCGGCTCAAAGGGCGACGCCTTTGCGGACGAGCGCATAAGCGCCCCGGCCTGCCCCGTCTGCGGCGGACCGCTCACCCTTTCAAAGTGGGTCGACCAGGGCGACCACCGCTATATGAGCCTTGCCGACTGCCCCGAGGACGGCAAGTTTTTGCTCAGGCTCCGCTTCCGCCGCGGCACTGACGGTAAATACTCCGTCAACCGCCTTATATACGAGGCTGACGAGGCCATGCAGAACTACTACGCCACCAAGGCCGCACAGCCCCGGCGCCGCGGCCGCAGCCATTCAAAGCGGAAGAAAAAGCTGTCACAGCAGAAAAAGGGGAGCGTTGAGTGAACATTATTGTCATTGGCGCCGGGCGAATGGGGCAGAGCCTCGCCGGCAGGCTCATTGAGGAGGGCCACAGCGTCACTGTCGTGGACTGGGACCCCAACAAAATAGAGCACATCTCCACTAACTACGACGTCATGGCCCTTCAGGGAAACGGCGCGGACTACGAGGTGCTCACCGAGGCCGGCGCGGAGGACGCAGACCTGCTGCTCGCCGTGACCAGCGACGACGCCGTAAACATGCTCTGCTGCCTCACCGCGCGCAAGCTCGGCGTCGGCAACACCGTTGCCCGGGTCAGGACCATGGAGTATTTCCGCCAGCTTGTATTCTTCAAGGAGGAGCTGGGCCTCTCGCTCGTGTTCAACCCCGAGCACGACGCCGCGGCCGAAATTTCCCGCATACTCCGCATACCCTCGGCCGCCAAGGTCGAATCCTTCGCCAAGGGCCGCGCCGAGATGGTCGAGTTTACCATCACGGCAGGGATGCCTATATGCGGCATGAAGCTCTCACAGCTCGGCGGGCGCTACGGCTCCGGCATACTCATCAGCGCCGTCCAGCGCAATTCCGACGTTGTCATCCCCACCGGCAGCTACACGCTCGAGGCGGGCGACGTGGTGCACGTCGTCGGCGCGCCGGCCAAAATGAGCGCCTTCTTCAAGGCGATCGGCACCCACAAGCGCAGCGTGCGCGACGTTATGATCCTCGGCGGCGGGCGCATCAGCCTGTACCTCGGCCGAGAGCTGATAGACGCCGGCATCCGCGTGAAGATAATCGAAGAGGACGAGGAACACTGCGAAACCATCAAGGAAATCCTCCCGAAGGCCGAGGTACTGCTCGGCGACGGGACCGATCCTCGCCTGCTCGAGGAAGAGGGCATCCGTACGACTGACGCCTTTGTCGCCCTCACCGGCAGTGATCAGAACAACATCATCACCTCCATGTTTGCCGCGCGCAGCGGTGCTGGAAAGGTCATAACGAAAATAAACCAGGAAGTTTTCCGCACCATGGTCGGCTCGCACAAGCTGGACAGCTTCGTAACGCCGACAAGCATAGCCTCGGACAACATTGTGCAGTATGTCCGTGCCATGCAGAACTCGCTCGATGCCAGCGGCATAGAATCCCTGCACGAGATAGCCGATGGCAAGGCCGAGGTCATCGAATTCCTGATTCGCAAGGATGCGCCGTACCTCAACATCCCCCTGCGTGACCTCAAGATCGGCCACGACACCCTGCTCGCGGCAATAATCCGCGGAAACACCTGCATAATCCCCGGCGGCAACGACGTAATCCGTCTGCACGACAGCGTCATCGCCGTAACCGCCCGCTTCGGCATACAGCGTTTCTCTGACATTTTCCAGGAGTAAGGCCATGAATTACAGGATGATTTCCAAAATCCTCAGCAGGGTCATGGGCGTTCTGGCCGTGCTGATGCTCTTTCCGGCCTTCACCGCGCTCTGCTACGGAGAGTCGCCGTCCAGCTTCCTGATAACCATGGCGATTGCCGCCACGCTGGCCGTGCTGCTCGCGCTGCCCAAGCTCACCCGCAAGGACATTTACGCCCGCGAGGGTTTTGTAAGCGTCGCCCTTGCCTGGGTGCTGATAAGCCTGGTGGGCGCGCTGCCCTTTGTTTTCGCCGGCGAAACCACAAGCTATGTGGACGCCTTTTTTGAGATAGTCTCCGGCTTCACCACGACCGGCTCCTCGATTTTCACCGATGTCGAGAGCGTCAGCCACGGGCACCTGCTCTGGCGCAGCCTGTCCCACTGGATAGGCGGCATGGGCGTGCTGGTGTTCATCATGGCCGTCGTCCCGCTGAGCGAGGAACGCAGCATGCACATCATGCGCGCCGAGGTCCCCGGCCCTACCGTCGGCAAGCTCGTCCCGAGGATACGCCGCAGCTCCGCCATCACCTATCTTATCTATGTAGTCCTCACGATCATACTGATAATCCTGCTCTGCCTGGGCGACATGCCGTTTTTCGACTCTGTAAACCACGCCATGGCCACCGCGGGTACCGGCGGCTTCAGCGTAAAGGCCATCTCGATCGGCTACTATGACAGCGCGTACATAGACATCGTCACCGGCATCTTCATGATGCTCTTCGGCGTGAACTTCAACATCTATTTCCTGCTGCTCATCCGCAAGTTCCGCCCCGCGCTCACCAACAGCGAGTTTATAGGCTACTTCGGCATCGCGGCCGCGGCCTCCCTGCTGATAGCTGTCGACCTCCTCGGCGATTACTACGACTCGTTCTGGACAGCCCTGCGCTATGCGTTCTTCCAGGTCTCCTCCGTGATGACCACCACCGGCTTCGCCACCACGAACTTCGACCTCTGGCCCTCGTTCTCAAAGGCGATACTGGTGCTTGTCATGTTCATAGGAGCCAGCGCCGGCAGCACCGGCGGCGGCATAAAGGTCTCCCGAATTCTCCTGCTTGCCAAGACCGCCAAGCAGGAAATTGTAAAAATGCTCAATCCCCGCCGCACCTCCGCCGTCAGGATGGACGGCCACACGGTGGAAATAACGACCATACGCGCCGCCCTCGTGTTCTTCACGCTGTACATTACCATCACTTTTATCTCAACAGTCATAGTTGCGCTGGACGGCTTTGACCTCGTCACAACCTTTACCTCGGTGGTCACCTGCATCTCCAATGTAGGTCCCGGCCTCGGCGAAGTTGGGCCAATGGGCAATTTCAGCGCATTTTCGGATATCTCCAAGCTGATTTTGAGCGCAGACATGCTGCTCGGGCGCCTTGAGATTTTTCCGATACTCATCCTTTTCACGCCCAGCACCTGGCGCAAAAAATAACCACGCCCTGCGCGGCGCGGAAACCGAAAAGCGTAAGCCCCGCTCCAAAGGAGCGGGGCTTACGCCTTATTTGCTTCATTTTTCCCGTTAAGACGCGAAGTACTCTCTCGTCGTCTCCGCGTCGCGCAGGATCTGCTCGCGCAGCTCCCCGGTATCCTCAAATTTCTTCTCCGGGCGGATGAAGTGGTGGAACTCGACCCGCACCGTGTGGTCGTAAAGGTCGCCCTTGAAATCAAGTATAAAGCTCTCAACGCTCACACGGTCGCTGCCGGAGACTGTCGGCCTCACCCCGACATTGGTCACGGCCATGTGCTCCGCGCCGTCGTCAAGAAACACCTTTGCGGCGTACACGCCGTGCCTCGGCACGAGCACGCCCTCCGCAAAGCGCATGTTTATCGTCGGCGTGCCGAGCTTGGCCCCGAGCTGGAAGCCGTAATGCACGGTGTCCACCAGGCAGTGGGGGTGGCCCAGCAGCCGGTTTGCCTCCTCCATGTCCCCGTCCTGGATAAGGGAGCGTATTCTCGTTGAGCTGACGACCTCCCCGTCTATCTTTACGGCGTCGATAATGTCGCAGCCGAGCCCGTGTCTCGAGCACCACCCGGCAATGTTAAGCGCCCTTCCGTCGCCTCGATAGCCGCAGCTGAAATCGTATCCGACGACCACATGCACAGCATGCAGCTCGTCCACGAGCGAGCGGAGGAAATCCTCCCAGGGCATCTGCATCACCGCGCGGTTGAAGTGGATGAATATGACGCTCTCGATCCCGTAAACGCGGCGGATTATCTCCGCGCGCCCCTCGGGAGAGTTGATAAGCGGCACCTCCACGCCCTTAACGAGCGTATCCGGGTGCGTGTCGAATGTCAGGACAGCCGGGGTAACCCCGCGCTCCTCGGCCCGCCGCTTCGTCATCTTCATGAGCGCGGCATGTCCGAGATGCACTCCGTCAAAAAAACCAAGGGCTATAACTCTTTTTGTATCCGCCATAGCTCAAACCTCGAAAAAACTCTTTATCGTGCGCAAAACGCCGTCCTTTGCCTCGCCGAGCATCAGGAATTCGCCGTCCCCGGCGTAAACCCTCACTTCCCCGTCCGGAGTCCCCGGCGGAGCTGGGATATCCGTGCCGTTCCGCACGGCCTTTTCCTCCCGCGCGGCCGCGAGCCTGAGCGCCGGCCTGTCCGAAAAAAGGGTATCTGCCGGCAGCAGGCAGCTTTCGACTCCACGCAGCTCTATCTCCTCAAGCGTCAGCGCGTCCTCGACGCGGAATCCGCCCGAATACGTCCGCCTGAGCGCCGACATACAGGCACCGCAGCCGAGCGCCGCGCCGATATCCGCGCAGAGCGAGCGGATATACGTTCCCTTCGAGCACTCGATATCCAGCGCGAAGTCGCCATTTTCCATCGGCCCGGAGCAGTCGAGACGTGTTATGTAAACCTTTCTGGCCTTTCGCTCCACTTCGCCGCCGGCCCGCGCGATCTCATAGAGCTTGCGTCCGTTCACCTTTATGGCCGAATACATTGGCGGAACCTGGTCGATGTCTCCCCGGAAACGGGGCAAAACTTCCTCAATCTGCGCCAAAGTGGGCGAAATCCCGCTCTCGGAAAGCACATTTCCCTCCGTGTCGAGCGTATCAGTGGTCAGGCCGAAGCGTATATGCGCATTGTAGCCCTTCCGCTGCGCCTCGGCGAATTCCGATGCGCGCGTGGCGCGTCCAAGCAGCACGACGAGGACGCCGGTTGCCATCGGGTCAAGTGTCCCCGCATGGCCCACACGGCGGATTCCCGCCAGCCGCCTGACTTTGCCCACGACGTCGTGGCTTGTCCAGTCCGCGGGCTTGTCAACAATCAGTATTCCGTTCACAGCTCCGGGCATTTGTCGTCGATCGCCTTCAGCATCAGCGAAAGCGCCTCCTCCACGCCGCAGCTCAGCGTAACTCCTGCCGCCATGGCGTGCCCGCCCCCGCCGTACACGGCGCAGATGTCCGACACATTTATGCCCGGCTTGCAGCGCGCGGAGACCTTGCTGCCCTCCGGCACCTCGCGGATGGTCAGGCTTATAACGCTGCCCTTGGCCTTTCCGGCAAGGCCGGCCAGGTCGTCGCAGTCGTTCTCGCCCGCGCCGCACTCGTCCATCATGGCCTGGGTTATGATATTGACGCTTATCTTCCCGTCTTCGAAATAGCGCATGCCGGAGAGCATTTTCCCCTCGAGCGCCATGCGCGCGCGCGTCATCGTCCTGAAAAGGGCGGTGTTCAGCGCGCTGTTGTCCGCGCCGAGGTCGATCAGCTCCGCCGCCGCCCGCAGCGTGGCGGCGTTCGTGTTAGAATACTGAAAGCAGCCCGTGTCCGTGCTCACCGCGGCATAGAGGAGGTTCGCCTCCTCCGCCGTAACATCGCCGCAGAGCGCCTTGATTATGTCCAGCACCAGCTCGCCGCAGCTCGAGCGCTCGGCCGCAAGGCAGAGATTGTCCGCAAAGCGGCTGTTGGATGGATGGTGGTCGATTGCGAGCGCTATCGGCGTGCTTACCCCGTCCGGGAAAAGCCCCTCGCTCGCCACGTCCACGGTAACCGGAGTGGACGGCGCGGAGGTGCCCTCTTCAGCGAGGAACGGCGCCACCAGCGGCCGGTAAGTATCGGTCATCTCCCTGTTTTTGATGCACCGCGCGGCCTTGCCGCGCCTTCTCAGTGCGGAGCAAAGAGCAGCGCCGGAGCAGAGAGTATCTCCGTCCGGCCTGCGGTGGCTTATTATGAGATAACCGTCGTGCGCGTCCAGCCAAGCGGCGCATTCACTCGCTGTCAGGCTCTTCATGCCCCTCGGCCTCCTCGATCTGTTCTATCATCCTGCTGATTTTAGCGCCGTACTCTATAGAGTGATCAAGCTCAAAGGTCAGCTCCGGCGTATATCTCAGGGACAAAGTCTCTCCCAACTCATGACGCAGCCAGCCAGCGCAGCTCTTCAGCCCGCGCTTGAACTCGCGCTCGTTGAGTTCCCCAAGGACGGAGAGCCATACCTTCGCGTAGCGGAGGTCGCCCGTAGTCTCCACGCGCGTCACACTTATCATGCCCTGCTGCACGCGGGGGTCCTTCACCTGGCGCAGACGGTCGGATAGAACGCGCTGGATATCGTCGTTTATGCGTCCAATCCTATTAGAATTAGCCATATAATTACCTCTTAAAAGTATTTAACGCTTGTATTTTTCGAAGCGGAACACTATGAACGCCACGACCGAACTTACGGTGTAAGCTGCAAATATCGTCGCAAACGTACCGCCTGACTCGCGCATGCACACAGCAAATGGCCGAAATGCCAGAAGGCATTTCGGCCGGCAGCTTTATGCCTCGATCTGCTTCATCACGTAGGCCTCAATGATGTCGCCCACGTGCTCGTCGTTGAATTTTTCTATCTGGATTCCGCACTCATATCCGGAGGCGACCTCCTTGACGTCGTCCTTGAAGCGGCGGAGCGATGCCATCTCGCCCTCGAATATAACGACTCCGTCACGCACCACGCGCACCTTGCATCCTCGCTGCACCTTGCCGTCGAGCACGTAGCAGCCGCACACCGTGCCGACCTTGCTGACCTTATAGAGCTGCCTGATCTCGATGTGAGCGATCACGGCCTCTTCGAACTTGGGGGCGAGCATGCCCTTCATTGCGGCCTCGATCTCGTTGATGCAGTCGTAAATGACGCGGTAAGTGCGAATTTCCACGTTCGCCCTCGCGGCGTTGTCCCTCGCCGCTGCGTCCGGCCTGACATTGAAGCCCACGATGAGCGCGTTGCTCGTTGCGGCGAGCATGACGTCGCTCTCGGAAATTGCTCCGACGCCGGAATGGATAACTCTCACGCGCACTTCTTCGTTGGTGAGCTTCTCAAGCGAGGTCTTTACGGCCTCGGCACTGCCCTGGACGTCAGCCTTGACGATGATGTTGAAGTCCTTGATCTCGCCCTGCTGTATGCGCGCGAAGAGGTCGTCGAGCGTGACCTTCTTGGCGACTCCGAGGGTACGCTCCTTTTCTTTTTCCTTGCGCTCCTCCACGAGCTCGCGCGCCATGCGCTCGTCGTCTACGGCGTTGAACACGTCGCCCGCATTGGGAACTTCGCTCATGCCGGCGATCTCCACCGGGATGCTCGGCCCGGCCTCGGTCACACGCTGCCCCTTGTCGTTTATCATCGTGCGGACATGGCCCACAGCCGTGCCGGCGATGATGATATCGCCCTGGTGGAGCGTGCCGTTCTGCACGAGGACGGTCATGATGGGCCCGCGGCCGCGGTCCAGCCTGGCCTCGATAACGGTGCCCTTGGCGGCGCGGTTCGGGTTGGCCTTGAGCTCGAGCACCTCCGCGAGCACAACAAGGTTCTCAAGCAGGTTGTCGATGCCCTCGCCCGTCTTTGCGGATATCGGGCAGACAATAGTGTCGCCGCCCCATTCCTCGCTGACAAGGTCATACTCGGTGAGCTGCTGCTTGACGCGCTCGGGGTTGGCGCCCGGCATATCCATCTTGTTTATCGCGACGACTATGGGTATATTCGCCGCCTTGGCGTGGTTGATGGACTCGATAGTCTGCGGCATGATGCCGTCGTTGGCCGCAACGACGAGTATGGCGATGTCCGTGACGGACGCGCCGCGCGCGCGCATGGAGGTGAAGGCCTCGTGTCCCGGGGTGTCGAGGAAGGTGACCGGGCTGCCCTTCACGTTCACGGTATACGCGCCTATGTGCTGGGTGATGCCGCCGGCCTCCCCGGCGGCGACGTTGGCCTTGCGGATATAGTCGAGCAGGCTGGTCTTGCCGTGGTCGACGTGGCCCATGACCACAACGACCGGTGCCCTCGGTATGAGGTCCTCCGGGGCGTCCTCGTGATCGTCTATGAGCTTTTCCTCGACCGTGACGACCACCTCGCGCTCGACCTTGCAGCCGAGCTCCATGGCCACGAGCGCCGCGGTGTCATAGTCGATAATATCGCTCAGCGAGGCCATCACGCCGTTCTTGATAAGCGTGCGGACAACCTCCGCGCCGGTTTTCTTCATCCTCGAGGCGAGCTCGCCAACGCCGATGCTGTCGGGTATCTGCACCTTGGTGGGCGCCTTCTTGGCTATCTCAAAGTGCAGCTTCTGCATGCGGTCGCGCTCTTCCTGCCTGCGCTTGGTGCTGGCCGCGGCCTGCTGCTGGCGCTGCTTCTGCCTGTTCTGGAACTTCTCCTTGCCCCCGCGCTCCGAGCGCTTTCCGGAGTCCTGCGCTCCGTGTGCGCCCGCAGCGAGGCGGTCGAAGCGCTCGTCGTACTTGCCGAGGTTCACGTTGCCGCCGCCGCGCGTGTCGATAACGCGCTTTTCCGGCACCTGCCTCGGCTGATGGGGCTTCTGCTCCCTGACCTTGGGCTGCTGGGCCTGCTGC
>LBJMR02800__coassemble_424_pt1 | contig 30436 bp, 22 predicted proteins | sample LBJMR02800__metabat2_low_PE_004 | metagenome-assembled genome bin LBJMR02800
GCAAAGACTTTAATCACTACACACCAGCAAACTATTTAGCAAAAAATGTGTCTTCGATTACTTTGTCAGACGAAACGATGGGACATTTTGAAAATCTATTTCAAGTACTTAATAAGCTGTTTTAATCACAGTTTCTATTAACTGTCCCGTGGCAACACCATGGCAACAAAAAATCAGATAGCCCAAACTATCTGGATAATGAAAACAATAGAAACACTCTGAGCTAAATCCCATAAGCAAATCCGTTTAGAATATCCCTGACAGGAGCGAGTGGGAATGATTTCAGAGGCCCGAAAAAGCCCGTGATTACTGGGTTTTCCAAGGCTTGATGCCCTCCGCGGCAACGATTTGGCAACAGTTTTTCATTATTCCAAAGATAAAGAGCTACCTGATTTGCGAAAGTCAGGTAGCTCTTTTTTGGCCGCCGCAGGCCCGGTGCAGTCGGTTCAGGTCCCAATATCCCAGGAGAAAGGAGGGAGCAGGTTGTGTTTATCGGAGGCGTTGATGGTTATGACAAGCCTTTCGACGCCGGTTTTCCGCTCAAAGACAAGCACGTGTTCGCCCGGCTCGGCGCGGAGAAAACGCAGCTCGCCGTGCCGGAGCGCGGGGTGTGCGCGGCGCAGGGCTATTGCCTCGCGGTAAAACCTGAGTAGGTCCCGGTCCGCGTCCTGCCAGGGCATGGCGCGGCGATAGTCGAGTTCGTCTTGTCCCTCCACTCCAAGCTCGTCGCCGTAGAATATGCAGGGCATCCCCACAAAGCAGCACATGAACAACACCGCGAGTTTCAGCCGCCGGGTGTCACCCCCGCACAGTGATAGGAACCTGCCGGTGTCGTGGCTGTCGAGTATGTTGAGCTGGACGGAGGCAGTTTGCCGCTTATAGCGCATAAGCATGTCCGCACAGCGGCCGGCAAATGTGCGCGCGTCTATGTTGCCCTCGGCGAAGAAGTGCCGGCAGTGATTGCGGAAATCATAGTTCATGGCGGAATCGAGCATATCACCGCCCAGCCAGTGGCGCGCGTCGCCCCAGACCTCGCCGATGAGCAGGGCGTCGCTCTTTACGGCTTTGCAGCGGCGGCGGAACTCGCGCCAGAAGGCGTCGTCGACCTCGTCGGCAACGTCCAGCCGCCAGCCGTCCGTGCCGTACTCGCGCAGCCAGTGCTCGCCAACACCGCAGAGATAATCCCTTACCTCCGGGTTCGCCGTGTCCAGCTTCGGCATGAGCCGCTCATAGCAGAAGCACTCATAATTGGGTTTTTCGCCCGCATCCGGATAGCGCACGGGAAACTGCAGGCGGTAAAACCAGCCAGCATAACGGCTCTGCACCTGTTTTTCAAGCACGTCGCGGAAGGCGAAGAACTGCGCCCCGCAGTGGTTGAAAACGCCGTCGAGTATCACACGTATGCCGCGCACATGGCTCTCATCTACAAGCGCGCGGAAATCCTCGTCCGTACCAAAACAGGGATCAATATGCAGGTAGTCGATTGTATCATATTTGTGGTACTGACCGGCGGCGAAGACGGGATTGAGATACAGGCAGTTGACGCCGAGCGAGGCTATGTAGTCAAGGTTTGAGCGTATGCCGTTTATCGTGCCGCCGAGCCGTGAGCGCGACAACGCGCAGCCGAGGCGCTTTTCGGACCCGACGCCGGTGACGGCGCACTTTGAGCTTGCAAAGCTGTCCGGGAAGATGTTGTACACCACGGCGTCGTTTGCCCAATCCGGCACCCGGGTGATGTCCGCGCGGTGGTTGAAGGGGAACTTGAAGTATTCGGAGCGCTCCTCGGACGGTGTGCTGAGGAATACCCCGCCGGAAAAGAACAGCGTTTCGCCGCCCGACAGCTCGAAGTAATAGTACAGACGGTGAAATTTGCCGTGCAGCTCCGCCTCCCACCAGTCACAATTCTCGCCCCTGAACAGAAGCCGCATTGGGGCAGGGTAAAAAGGCACGGGTGTCTCCGGGCAGGAGGTGTCGCCGTACCACAGCGTGCAGCGCTCCGCGCCGCCGCTCGCGCAGCGCAGGCGGAAAACGGTTGTGTTCTCGTCTGTGCCGAAGGCATATTCGCTCATTGGGCGGTGTATTATCGCGTCCTTGTCCATACTTATCCTTTCACGCCGCCGGCGGTGAGGCCGGAGACCATGTACTTTTGTATCCTGAAGAATATCAGAAGCAGCGGCAACGATGCGAGTATGCTTGCTGCGGTAAACAGCGGCCACGAGCGCGTGTAGTCGTTGCTCTGCAGCTGATAGAGGCCGCCGGCAAGCGAGTAGTAGTCGCTTTCGAGGAGGAAGGTCGTGGCGAAGAGATACTCGTTCCAGACTGTTATGAGCACCATGACGCAGGTGACTATTATCGCCGGCTTTGCGAGCGGCAGGACTATTTTCCATATGAGCTGGGCGTCGTTGGCTCCGTCCATCCTCGAAGCCTCTTCTATCTCGATCGGGATGGTGTCGAAGTAGCCCTTCATGTTCCATATTGCGAACACGCACATGCTGCCCGCATAGATGAGTATCAGCCCTGCGTGCGAGTTGAGCAGCCCGCCGAGGCGGAGTATCCGGTAATAGGCGAAGAGCGAAAGCACCTGCGGGAAGGCGTTGAGCACCAGCAGCACGCGCAGCACGGCGCGCCGCCCGCGGAAGCGCCAGCGTGAGCAGGCGTAGGCCGCCGTTACCCCGCAGAGCATGGCGACCGCCACAGTCCCGGCGCTGAGCAGCAGCGAGTTTTTCAGCCAGAGCATAAACGGCTCGTCAAAGAGTATGGCGCGGTAGTTTTCAAGTGTCGGGTCCGCGGGTATGAAGGAAAAGTTGCCCGACAGCGCCGCGCCGGCGCCGGAGAACGATACGCTGACGGCGTACAATATGGGTATCAGCGTCACAAAGCACAGGAGAATGAACACGATGTTCAGTGCGGCGCAGCCAAGCCGCTTTTTGGTTTTGCGCTTCATGCTCAGTCCTCCCTCAGGCTTCTGTTCGTAGCGAACGAGAATGCGATTATTATCACGAACAGAAGCATGCTGACCGCGCTGGACAGGCCGTAGTTGTTGGACGCAAAGGCGTTCTGGTGGACATAGGTTATGACGGTGTTGAGCGTGGCACCTGTCATGTACCCGCGCTGCTGCGTGAGCAGATAGATGATGTCGAACTGCTTGAAGGTTATGAACGTGGTCATCACGGCGGAGGGCGCGATCACGGGGCGGATGCTTGGAATGGTTATCTTCCACGTCTGGGTCCAGAACCCGGCGCCGTCAAGCCGGGCGCTCTCGTATAGGCTGCGGTCGACGCTTTGTAGCGCCCCGTCAATCGTGGATATCATGAACGGCAGCGCCATCCAGAGGTTCAGCACCATGCAGGATACGAAAGCTATGCCGTTGCCGGCAAGGAAGTCCACTTTTTCGAAGCCCAGCGCACTTATCCACTTGTTCAAAAGGCCCAGCTCGGTGTTGAACATCCCCACGCGCCAGAGAAGGATGGATATGTAGGCGGGCATTGCCCACGGCACCATCAGAAGGGTCTTATAAAGGCGGCTGAGCCTCAGCCCCGGGGCGTTCAGCCCAAGTGCTATAAGAAAGCCGGCTGCAAGCTGGATCGCCATGTTGAGCACGGTCCACAGCAGCGTTGTGCCCAGCGCAGACAGGAATCCGGAATCAAATTTGAACAGCGCGCGGGCATAGTTCCCCAGCCCTATCACCTCGTAATCCTGCCAGTGGTAGAGGTTCATGTTAGTCAGCGAGATATAGCCGGTGTAGGCAATTGGAAACACAATTATTATAAGTATCAGCATCAGCGCCGGGGCGCAGTACAGCCACGGCTTGGCGCGGCGTCTGAGCATAGGTCTCGCCTCCAAATATGGGGCGGCGCTGCCGCCGCCCCATTGCATAAATCAGCTTATTGCATGTCCGCTATGGCCTGCAGCGCAGCTGCCTGGGCCTCTTCGGCGGCGGAAGCTGCGTCCTGGCCGCTCTTGTTCACGGCTGCGAGCATGCTGTCCACCGGACCCCACATGACGTTCATCTCCGCGGCGTTCGGCATGGGCTTGGCAGTCTCTGCCGTGCGCTCAATTGCCGCGATTATCTCATCGGCGGCAACATCGGCGTCCTCATAGGAGAGCGAGTTCGCCGGGGCGCAGCCGCCGGCCTTTGCAAGCGCTATGCCGACCTCGGGCGAGGCCAGGGCCTCGAGCGCCAATGCTATCGCGCCGCCGTTTGTTTCCGCTGCCGCTTTCATTACGCCTATCCCCTGGACGCCGGAGAAGGGCGCCAGCGGGCTGCCGTTGGGCAGCGTCATGTCGGAGAGGGATGCAACCCCGAGGTCGATACCGGCGGCGCGTATACCGGGCACGAGCCACGGTCCGCCGATGATGGCCGCGGCCTTTCCCTCGTTAAAGAGCGTCGTGACGGTGTTGTAGTCTCCGTCGGCCTCAAGGTCGGCGAATTTCTTGTTGTACTCTACTGCCTCAATGGTTTTCGGGTCGTTGAGGCCCGGGTTGCCCTCGGCGTCAAGTATGTAGCCGCCGAAGCCGTATATAAATGGAGAAACGTTGTAGGAAGTGGAGTGCTGGTTTACGACGGCATATGTGCCGGCCGCCGTATCGGTGTTGGCAACCATGTACTCATAGAGCTCCTCGGTCGTGGCGGGCACCTCCCCCTGCCACATATCCCTGTTGTACAGGAACAGAAGCGTTTCAAAATACACAGGCAGCAGGTACTGCGTGCCGCCTATCTGCCCGGCATCTACAGTGAGCGGCAGATAGTCCGCCCAGACGCTCTCGTCGACAAGGTTGCCAAGAGGCTCCAAAATGTCCATTGCGACGAAAGTCCCGAGGCTGTCGTGCGCCCACAGGTACATATCGGGGCCGTTGGCCGCGTCACCTCCGTAGAGCTTGAGCTGGTCGGAAAGGCCGGTGCGCTTTTCAAACGTCACGCTCACGCCGCTGTCGGCAAGCATTGGGTTGACGGTATCGGCAATGGCCTGCATGAGTGTCTCGTCGCCGTCGTGCCAGACCGTCAGCTCGGTGGGCGCTGCGGCCGGCTCTTCGGAGGCGGGGGCGGCGCTTTCGGGCGCTGAGCTCCCGCCGGCAGGCTCGTCCGATGTGCCGCAGGCGGCGAGCAGGGACGCCAGCAGCAGCACGCTGAGCAGCACTGCTATGATTTTCTTCATTTTTTAATCCTCCGTTCTTGATTTGAATTTAGTAAAACGTTTTACACAATTTTATACTAAATTTTGAGCTTTACGCCCACATACTTTGTTCTTTATTCACGATTATAAGTGCGATTTTTGGTAAAGTCAATATATATGGCGATTTTTCACTTGATTATTTTACGAAAACGTTATACTATATAAGGGAGGAGGGATGACCATGCCTGTTACGATTAAGGATGTGGCCCGTGAGGCCGGAGTGAGTATATCCACCGTCAGCAAAATATTAAATGACGTGCCGGGCATTTCCGAGCCTACAAGGCAGAGAGTGGAAGAGGTCATGAGCAGGCTCGATTACGCTCCGAACAGCAGGGCTGCCGGGCTTGCGCGCAAGAGCTCCCGCTGCATTGCCTTCCTGGCAGACCTGGACGAATCGGAGCCGTACACCAACCCGCACCTTTTTGACATAATGTGCGGCGTGCAGGAGGCGCTGTGTGCCAAGGGCTACAGCTTTATGCTGCTGGACGCCATGCAGTCCGACCTGGAGAAAATGGTGCTCTCGCGCGTTTTTGACGGCATTATTGTCCACGGCGGGGCGCTTACAAGGCCTGTGTATCAGCTTTTGATAAACAGGAAATTCCCGCATATCGTCATCGGCCACCCGAGCGACACGCGGCTTAACTGGGTAGACACAGACAACGCGCTCGGCGGGCGGATTGCCTTTGAGCACCTGCTGGACTGCGGCTGCAGGGACATAGCCTTTCTCGGAGCCCTTGAAACGGACGACATATCCAACGAACGCCTCGCGGGCTTCCGCCGCGCGCTTTCCGACTCCGGGTGTGAATGCAGGAGCGAATGGATAATTCACACGGACGGTTCCCTTGGCGCCGGGAGGGAGGCTGCGCTCCGGCTGCTCACAGGCTCCCCAAGGCCGCAGGCCGTGATTTGCAGCAGCAACCTTCTGGCCTACGCCTTCGCACTGGCTGCCGGCGAGCTGGACGTGGACCTGCCCGGCGAAGTCCAGTTTATAACCTTTGACCGCTATCCATACAGCTCGCTCATTACCCCTGAGCCTACGCTGGTTCAGATAGATGTACGGGACATGGGCCGTGCCGCCGCCAAACAGCTGCTGCATGCCCTGAAAAAGCCTGAGCTCAGGGTGCAGACATATACGACCCTGCCGAGCCTGATCGCCGGCAAAAGCACCATAAAGCGGCAGACGTGAGGACCGTATTGAAGCGGCGCCCCTGCACTGCAGGGGCGCCGCTTTTTTCAACATTGCCTGGGGATAATGAGTGGATTTATAATCGGATATGTGGTATTATTTAATCAACACATGTTCAGACCGGAGGGAAATTCATGAGCTTGCCGGACGGTGCCGCTGCCTCGGACCGGGAAATAAAAATCGGGGCGCACGAGCCGGGAGGGCGGGAGAAAGCTGCCAAAAGGGAGATAATGTACTTCAATCCCGGCTGCGCGCTGTCGATTTACAGGCCAGACAAGGCCGGGCAGGTGCTGGATTTCCTGAGGCGGGACCTGCCGGGGACGGAGATAAAGCTGCATGAGATATGCTGCCGCCATGACCCGCAGCTCCCGGCGGGCTCGGTGATAATAAACGTCTGCGCGGGGTGCGACAGGCGCTTTGGCGGGGATTACGAGGGGATCTCCACGATCTCGCTGTGGGAGCTCCTCGACCGCTCGGGAAATTTCCCCTTCCCGGACTATCACGGGCTGAAGGTGAGCGTGCACGACGCCTGCCCGGTGAGGGGGCGGCCGGCGGTGCACAGGGCCGTGAGGAGCCTGCTCGGGAAAATGAATATTCAGGTGGTCGAGGCTGCGGCGCACGGGACGAAGTCCGTCTGCTGCGGCGACAGCCTTTACCCCTCGCACAGCGAGGAGCAGATACACGCCGCCATGAGGCGGCGGGCGGACAGCATGCCCTGCGGGGATGTCGTGGTGTACTGCGTGTCCTGCATCAAGGCCATGGCCGTCGGGGGCAGGACCCCGCGCCATCTGCTCGACCTGCTTTTCGGGGAAGATACCCCGCCGCAGCAGTGCACGGTGGCCGAATGGCACCGGCAGCTTGAGGACTACATTTCGCGGCACTGAGCCCGCCCGGCGGGCGCGGCGCGATTATATGCTTCCGGCATCGCCGAAGGCCCCGGCCATGAACGCCGCGGCGCTCTCGCGGTAGAGGGCCATGGCGGCGTCCCCGTCGTTGGCGGCGATGAAGGCGGTAAAGTGCTCGAGGAAGAGCGCGGCGTCCTCCGTGCCCGTCTGGCGTATCCACATCTGCCAGAAGGCGAGGCTGACGTCGTGGAAGCCGTTAAGCACCATTGGTATTACGGTGTTGCCGGACTTGAGCGCTATATACAGGTGGTAGTCGAAGAGCAGCTCCGCCAGCTCACGGAGGCCTGCGCCACCCTGCGCGGCCTTTCGGAACTCGTCTATATACATCCTCAGGCGCAGAATGTGCCCGGTTGTGTGCTCCGCGGCGAGCAGGCGCACGGCCATGCCCTCCACGCTCTCGCGGAACTGGAGGATTGATTTAACCAATTGCCGGTCGAGCCGGTTGCCGCTGCGCTTCAGCAGCGCCACGAGCGTGTCGAGGTTCCCCGTCTCTGGATAGTTGGCCACGTGCACGGCGTGGCGGGGCGTCACGCGCAGGAAGCCCTTGCGCTCAAGGCTCTTTATGCCGTTGTGCACGGTGCTCTTGCTTATGTGCATCGCGTCCGCCAGCTCCTGCTCGGTGGGCAGCTTTTCGCCGATGGCGAGCTCGCCGGATAGGATCATGTCCTGCAGCCGGTTTTCAAAAAGCTCGTTTATCGTCGGAGCGCTTATGGCCTCGAATTCCATGCGGCACCTCCTGTGATTATGATTTAATCATAGCCACCGGGCAAATCGGCGGCAGAATTCCCTTTGCGGAAAATAACCGTTGATTTACGGCGGCGGATAAGTTATTTTATTATCAAGGTGATTTAATCACAAGATTTCTTATTCTGTCAAGCATGTTTTCAAAAAGGAAAGGGAGGCGCACGATGACAAGGGACGAGAAGATAGCGAAGCTTGGAAAAAAGATAACGGACCGCGCCGCGGTGCTGCTGGGCAAGGAGAAGCTGACGGAGACCTCGCCGGAGTTCTGGGGCGTGAGCGCGGGGATCGACGCCTGCGGCGAGCGCGGGGACGACGTGCTGGACGTGCTGCTCTGCATGGACAAGCGCAAGCCGGTGACCACGGAGCAGCTCGTGAAGAAAACGGGAAAGAGCGCGCAGGAACTGGAGGAGATACTCACCGTGGCCGCGACCGTCGGCCTGATTGAGTACCACTGGGAGAACCTCGACGGGAAGAACCCGGAGCACAAAAAGCGCTGGGTGCTGGACATGTTCGTCCCCGGCAGCGCGGAGATAATGATGATGCACCCGGACCTTGCGGACAACGACCCGAGGGTTGCCAATTTCTTCGAGCGCATGGCCTATCTGCCGCTCGTCGGCGTGACAGAGATGGTCCCTCCCGGTGGCGCGGGCATCGGGATGCACGTAATACCTGTGGAGAAGGCCATCCCGGCCGAGAGCAAGTCCCTGGACATAGAGCACATATCCCACTGGCTCGACAAATACGACGGGCAGCTCGTCGTGGGCGTATGTTCCTGCCGAAAGCAGCAGCGCGTCCGCGGCGAGGGCTCCGGCGACATAGAGGCCGAATGGTGCATCGGCGTGGGCGACTTCGCCGACTATATGCTCGAGACGGGGAAGGCGCGCAAGATAACGCGCGAGGAGGCCCTGACCATATTGCAGCAGGCCGAGGAGCGCGGATATGTCCACCAGGTGACGAATATTGACGGCGAGGAAAAGATTTTCGGCATCTGCAACTGCGCCGTGGGCGTCTGCAACGCGCTGCGCACCTCGCAGCTCTTCAACACGCCGAACATGTCCGCCTCGGCCTATGTGGCGGAGAGCGACCCGGAAAAGTGCGTCGCCTGCGGCAAATGTGTGGAGACCTGCCCCGCCGGCGCCGTGCGGCTGGGGCAGAAGCTCTGCACCACGTCCGGGCCGGTCGAGTACCCGCGCCACGAGCTGCCGGACGACACGAAGTGGGGCGAGGAGCACTGGAACAAGAACTATAAAAACGAAAACGGCTCGATACAGACCTGGCCAACCGGCACGGCCCCCTGCAAGGTCGCGTGCCCCGCGCACATCGCCATCCAGGGCTACATAAAGATGGCCGGCGACGGCCGGTACGCCGACGCGCTGAAGCTCATAAAGAAGGACAACCCCTTCCCGGCCGTCTGCGGCAGCATCTGCCGCAAATACTGCGAGGACGCCTGCACCCGCGGCTCGGTGGACGAGGCCATCGCCATCGACGAGATAAAGAAGTTCATAGCCGAGCAGGATATGAAGGCCGAGCACCGCTATATCCCGCCGGTGAATTCGAGCAACCGCGGCCGGTTCGAGCAGAAGGTGGCAATTATCGGCTCCGGCCCGGCGGGCATGTCCTGCGCCTATTTCCTCGCGATAGAGGGCTACAGCCCGGTGGTATTCGAGCGCGAGGCGGCCCCCGGGGGCATGCTGGTGAACGGCATACCGGGCTTCCGAGTAGACAAGGCGGTCGTGAACTCAGAGATAGACGTCCTGCGCGAGATGGGCGTGGAATTCCGCTGCGGAGTGGAGGTCGGTAAGGACGTCACGCTCCAGCAGCTGCGAGATGAGGGCTTCAAGGCGTTCTATGTGGCCGTCGGGCTGCAGCGGGCGGCCAGGCTGAACATCCCGGGCGAGGAGCTCGGCGGCGTCCTCGGCGGGCTCGACTTCCTGCGCGGGGTGAACGGCGGCTCCGTCACCGCCCTTGAGGGCGACACGGTGGTCATAGGCGGCGGCAACGCGGCCATAGACGTGGCGCGCGCCGCGCTCCGGCTCGGAAACGGCAGCGTGAACATCTACTGCCTTGAAAAGGATGAGGAAATGCCCACCGTCCCCGACGAGAAGGAGGCCGGCCTTTCCGACGGCGTGATAATCAACAACTCCTGGGCGCCGAAGGCCATACTCGGCGAGGGCGGCAAGGTCACTGGCATAGAGCTGATGCGCTGCGTCTCCGTCCGGGACGCGGACGGACGTTTCGCGCCCGTGTACGACGAGAACGAGACCATGACCGTTAGCTGCTCCAACGTGCTTGTGGCGATAGGCCAGCGCTCCGATTACGGCGCCCTGCTCGCCGGCTCCTCGGCCGAGACGGCCGACGGGGCGCTCATAGAGCACGACAAGGTCACCTTCCAGACGGCGGAGCCGGACATTTTTGTGGGCGGCGACTGCGCCACCGGGCCGATGTACACCATAGACGCCATAGCCACGGGCCGCGAGGGCGCCGTGTCCATCCACCGCTTTGTGAACGAGGGGCAGTCCCTGACCATACACCGCAACCTGCGCGAGTTCAAGGAGCTCGACAAGTCGACCGTCGCCCTGCCGACGGAGAGCCTGCGCAGGCCGCCGCGGACAAAGACGGCAATAGACCCGGCCAGGGTCAGGACCATGCAGGACGACCGCGTGACCTTCACCGCCGAGCAGATACGCACCGAGGCCTCCCGCTGCCTGAGCTGCGGGCGCAGCGTCGTGGACCCGAACAAGTGCATCGGCTGCGGCGTCTGCACCACGAAGTGCGAGTTCGACGCGATACACCTCAAGCGCACAAGGCCGGAAAACAGCCGCATGATCCCCGCTGAGGACAAATTCAAGGCCATACTGCCGTACGCGGCGAAGCGCCAGGTGAAGATAGTAAAGAAGAACATGGCCGCGAAAAAGTGAGCGGCCGGAGGCGGGAATGCACGAGCTGAGCATAGTTTCATACGTCGTGAAGCAGGTGGAGGAGATTGCCCGCGCGAACGCCGTCACCAAAGTGGGCTCCGTGACGCTCGAATTCGGCGAGGTGTCCGGCGTCGTCCCCGAGCTCATCGAGGACTGCTGGAAGTGGTATGTGCGCCGCACCCCGCTGATGGAGGGCGCGGAGCTCATAAGCGAGACCGTGCCCGCCGTGACATATTGCGAGGGCTGCTCCACGACGTACCCGACCGTGAAGTACGGCCGGACCTGCCCACGCTGCGGCAGCGGCCGGACCTATCTGAAGCAGGGACGGGAAGTAAGCATCAAGCAGATCGAAGCCTGCTGAGCCGGAAAGGCAATCGGCAAAGCGGGCGAAAGGAGGAAGAAGCTGTGGATAATTTCAAGGTCATCGAAATAAAGCAGAGCGTGTTCGCGGACAACAACCGCGAGGCAGACAGGGTGAGAGCACAGCTAAAATCTGAGCATACTTTCCTGCTCAACCTGATGTCCTCGCCGGGCAGCGGCAAGACGACGACGCTCAAGGCAACCATCGCGCGCCTGAAGGACAAGCTCCGCATCGGCGTCATGGAGGCGGACATCGACTCCGACGTCGACGCCCGCGCCATAGCTGAAACGGGCGTGAAGTCCATCCAGCTCCACACGGGCGGCATGTGCCACCTCGACGCCGGCATGACCGAGCAGGGCCTGAAGGAGCTCGGCACCGCCGACCTCGATCTCGCCATACTCGAAAACGTCGGCAACCTCGTCTGCCCGGCGGAGTTCGACACCGGCGCGGTGAAGAACGTGGCGATCCTGAGCGTCCCCGAGGGGCACGACAAGCCGCTGAAGTACCCGCTGATGTTCGAGGTCTGTCAGGCGCTTATCATCAATAAGATAGACGTGCTGCCATACTTCGACTTCGACATGGACAAGGTGCGGGAGTTCGCGCTAAAGCGCAACCCGAATATCGAGATTTTCCCGATTTCCGCCAAGACCGGCGAGGGCGTGGACGCCTGGTGCGCCTGGCTCGAGTCGCAGGTGGAGGAATGGGTCCGGCAGGACTAATAAGTGAGTGAAAACGCCCCCGGGCCGTCTTATGGCGGTCCGGGGGCGCCGCGCTTACTGGCACGCAAAGGGCCGGCCCCGCATCGAGCGGGGCCGGCCCTTTTCAATCAGTTCAGGTGCCCTTTTTGCCTGTCTGGTTGGAGGCGTAGTTTATTATCATGGCGGCGCGGGTCACGCCGCCGGAGAGGTTGCGGTAAGTGTGGAACTGGTCGGCCTTGTAGGAGATGACGGAGCCGGCGGGGACGGAATAGCGCTCCTCTTTTTTCTCACCGAGCATTACCTCCAGCTCGCCCTCATAGACGAGGACGATCTCCTCGGTCCCGTCGGCGTGCGGGGAGGACTCGGACACCGCGCCCTTTTTCAGCTCGAGGTCCACCAGCTCAAAGGTGCGGCCGGGCCGTGCGGGCACCACCGGATAGAGGCGGAAGCGCCCGTGGTCGTTTATTACGGGCGTGACCTCCGACTCGCGGACTATGCTTATGCCCTGCTCGGGACGCTCCATCAGGGAGGTGAAGGAGACCTGCAGCCCGGTGGCTATTTTCCACAGCGTGGAGATGGTGGGGCTGGACTCGTTGCGCTCGATCTGCCCCAGCATGCTCTTGCTGACTCCCGTGCGCTCGGAAACCTCACTCAGGCTCAGGTGGAGGCTCTGGCGCAGGCTGCGCAGATTGTCGGAGATGACGGTGTTCATGTCCTGAGAGCTGTTTTCAGGAATCGCCGCGGGCTTCTCGGCCATCTTTTCATACCCTTCCCGTTAGTCTCATATTATAAGCTGCGGCGCCGGCGCTGAAACCCGCCGGGCGCCTCCTCATGCCGGTTTATTGTATCATGAATCAATATTGTAAACAACTACTTTTTTCGCGCGAAGCCCGTACGCCATAGTGTTCGGCGGCTGGGCGCCGGGCGTGCATCATTGCGTAGAAACGCCACGCCCGATTTTGTTCCATATTCACAAAATATCACGATTTTACAAAAAATAAATTGACAAATACCAAAAAACTGGTATGCTAAAAACAAGAACGTTATAGCGCACAGGCGCAGACGCCGCACTGCGCTGTTTCAGGACGAACCGGGGAAGGGAGGAGTGCGGAAGGGCGCACGGCCGGGCAAACAGGCCGGACATACTCAATCAGACCGAATTCAGCGAGCAATTACGGAGCGGGACGGCCTGCGCCGCCGCGGTCCGCAACCAACAATTAAAGAAAGAAGGTATTTTTGCTATGGCAACCATCATGGAACAGTGCAAAGCCATTAAGGATTATGTTATCGAGATGCGCCGCAAGCTGCACCAGATCCCGGAGCTTGGCTTGCACAACCCCAAGACCCGTGACTTCATCTGTGCCCAGTTAGACGAGATGGGCATTCCCTATCAGGTCAACACCGTTGTCCACGATGGGGTGCAGGACACCAGCGTCGTAGGCTTTATAGAGGGCAAGAATACCGACAAAGTGCTCGCCCTGCGCACGGACGTGGACGCGCTCCCCATAAACGAGATGCTCGATGTGGACTACAAGTCCACACACCCCGGCCAGATGCACGCCTGCGGGCACGACAACCACTGCGCGATGCTGCTCGGCGCGGCAAAGGTGCTCTCGCAGATCAAGGACCAGCTCAACGGCTCGGTCAAGCTCTTCTTCCAGTCCGGCGAGGAGATCATAACCGGCGCGAAGATGATAATAGAGGGCGGGTTCATGGAAAACCCGAAGGTCACCGCCTGCATGGGCATGCACGTGTGGCCCCTGCCGCAGTTCCCCTCCGGCGCGATAGTCGTCAAGCCGGGCTGCATGATGGCCTCCGGCAACAAGCTCGGCATACACATAAAGGGCGAGGGCAGCCACGGCTCGCAGCCGGCCCTCGGCCGTGACCCGATCGCCTGCGCCGCGCAGGTGTACACCGCGCTGCAGAACATAACCACCCGCGAGCTGCCCGGCGACGAGCCGCGCGTGCTCTCAATCTGCCAGGTGCACTCCGGCTCCGCATGGAACATAGTCCCCTCCGAGGTGTATATGGAGGGCACAATCCGCACCACGAACCCCGAGACCCAGCAGTTCTACATGAAGCGCATAAACGAGATAGTCGAGGGAGTCTCCGCCGCGCTGCGCTGCGAGGGTACGGTGGACTGGATAGACGGCACGCCCCCCGTTATGAACGACCCGGCAATGACCGCCGCAATGGCCGAGGCGGTCAGGGAGAACCTGGGCAGCGAGTACATCCAGCAGGAGGTGCAGACCTCCATGGGCAACGAGGACTTCGCCTATTTCCAGGAGATGGTCCCCGGCGTGTTCGCTTTCCTGAATATCTCCAACGATGACCCGGCGACGCACTACTCGGTACACAGCCCCACCTTCCAGGTGGACGAGAGCATCCTCTGGCACGGCACGGCCTTCCACGTGATAGGCGCCGTGACCTACCTGAAGTAAGACCTGCCCGGTAGGACATCCCCGACATCGCGGGGATGTCCTTTCGGACGCAATAACGCCCGGCGGCGAGATACGGCCGACGCCTCTCTCTGCGCCGCGGGCGGGGCGCGGGAAGAGCGGCAAACGCGGCGGGAAACGCCGCTCACGGGCGGAAAAAGCGCCCATTCGGAAATAATTTTGAAAAACCGTCCATCCAGTGTTGACACCGGCTGTCAATTGTGATACTGTCAGAGTAAAGTATACTATAACGCACGGACGGTGCGGAATAACAGCCGACAGCGGACAGCATGGAAAGGAGAGCCGTTTAATGATAACACAGCGCATCGAGAGCATACGACAGAACTATGTGAACGCCAAACCCGCCCTCTCCTGCGAGAGAGCATATCTTTGGACCGAGTCCCACAAAAAGACGGAGGGCCTGCCCGTCTGCATCCGCAGGGCCAGGGCCTTTTATGACTGCTGCGATCAGCTCACCGTGCATATTTTCGACGGGGAGCTGGTGGTGGGCGCCATCGGCGAACACCGCAAGTGCGGCATACTGACGCCCGAGTTCTCCTGGCTGTGGGTCGACAGGGAGATGGACACCTTCTCAAGCCGCCCGCAGGATCCCTATGAGATGACCGACGAGCAGCGCAAGTTCATGCGCGAGAAGGTCTTCCCCTACTGGAAGGGCAAGTCCCTTGAGGAGGCCTTCCTCAGCCGCCTGCCGGAGGACACGAAGAAAATAGGCGTGGACACCGGCGTTATCGACAGCGACTCCAAGTGGCGCCAGGCCGTGGGCGAGATAACCCCGGACTATCAGGACGTCCTGTTCAAGAAGGGCTTCGGCGGGCTGATAAAGCAGGCCGAGGAGAAGATCGCCGAGCTCGACATGGCCAACGCCGAGGACGAGGAGAAGCGAGACTTCTATGAGTCCACGCTCTGGACCTCCCGCGGCATAATCCGCTACGCCAACCGCTACGCCGACGAGGCCGAGCGCATGGCCGGCGAGGAGAAGGACCCCCAGCGCGCCGCGGAGCTGCGCCGCATAGCCGCCAACTGCCGCAACGTGCCGGAGAATCCCCCCGCCAACTTCTATGAGGCCATCCAGTTCCTCTGGTTCGTCCAGATAGGCGCGATACTCTCCGAGAACCCGCTCGCGCTGAACCCCGGCCGCTTCGACCAGTACATGGATCCCTATTACGAGGCCGACCTCGCCAAGGGCGAGATCACCGAGGACTTCGCGCTCGAGCTCATAGAGGCGCTGTGGCTCAAGTACTCCGAGTGGGTGTGGACCATATCCTCCAACACCGCCGACTACTTCGCCGGCTATAACCAGTTCCAGAACCTCACCGTCGGCGGCCGCAAGCGCGACGGCAAGGACGCCACCAATCCCGTCTCCTACATGGCCCTGAAGGCCACGGAGGAGGTCAAGAGCCACCAGCCGGGCCTTTCCGTCCGCATCCACGCGGACTGCCCGAAGGAGTTCCTCGACGCGGTGACTCACCTCGTCTCCAAGGGCACCGGCTTCCCCGCCATACACAGCGACTCGGTGGGCTATCAGATGCTGATAAACCTCGGCTACGAGCCGGACGACGCCCGCGACTGGAACAACTGCGGCTGCGTCGTGCCGCATTTCCGCAAGACCGGCGAGTGGACCTCCGCCGCCAACCTGAATTTCGGCTCCGCCCTTGAGTACGCGCTCAACGAGGGCCGCTCCCTCATGACCGGGGAGAAGATGGGCCTCGACGAGAAGCCCGCCGCGGAGTTCACCTCTTACGAAGAGGTGGAGGCCGCCTTCTTCAGGCAGTTCGACAACCTCTGCCGCCACGCCGTGATCTCCCTCCTCACCGCCCAGCGCCTGCACAAGGAGATGGTGCCGAGGCCGTTCCTCTCGAGCTGCAACGAGCATTGCATGGAGGTGGGCAAGGACCTCAGCCAGGGCGGCGCGAAATACAACGTCGGCCCCGTCATCACCGGCATCGGCCTCGCCGTCGTGGCGAACTCCCTCGCCGCCGTGCGCAAGCTCGTCTTTGAGGACAAGGTCTGCACGATGGACACCCTCGCAAAGGCCCTGCAGGCCAACTGGGAGGGCTATGAGGACCTGCGCGCCAAGGCACAGGACTGCCCCAAGTACGGCAACGACGACGATTACGTGGACGATATCGCCACCAAGGTCGCCAACCACTACTACCACGAGGTGCACCAGTACAAGGACGTGTTCGGCAACCCCTTCACCACCGCCTTCATGGGCATATCCAACTATATCCCCATGGGCCGCGTCCTGGGCGCCACTCCCTGCGGCCGAAGGAACGGGGATCCCTCCAGCGAGGGCGTTTCCCCCTACGTCGGCACCGACAAGTCCACCCCACTGGCGGCGATGCGCTCCACCACCAAGGTGAATCAGGAAATACACTCCGGCGGCACGCTGCTGAACCTGCGCCTTGACCCGAACCTGGTGGCCACCAAGCGCGGCCAGGCCAACCTCGGCGCCATGATCCAGACGCTGTTCTCCCTCGGCGCTTTCCACGTGCAGTTCAACTGCATCTCGTCTGACACCCTGCGCGACGCGCAGGCGCATCCGGAAAACTACAGGGACCTCCTCGTGCGTGTGGCCGGGTATTCCACCCAGTTTGTCAACCTGTCCAAGTCGATGCAGGACGCCATAATCGCCCGCACCGAGCACACGGGGTTCTAAGAGGACGACATTTACCAAACCAACGCCGCCGGCGGCCCGGGAAGCGGCAGCGCCGCTTCCCGCGGCCCCGGCTTGTCCCTTTTTGGGGCGTTATCACAAGAAAGAGAGGAGAGGGGCGGCGCTTTGCGCCCCGGCATGAGCCATGGGCGGATATATCATGCAGCTTCAGCATTTTTCTGTGAACGACGGGGAGGGCATCCGCACCATCGTGTTTATGGCGGGCTGCCCGCTCCGCTGCGCCTGGTGCTCGAACCCGGAGGGGCAGACCTCGCGCAACGCCATGACGCACTATGTGGAGACGGAGGACGTCCTCCGCGAGCTGCGCCACCAGGCCATTTTCTACCGCCAGTCAGGGGGAGGCGTGACCTTCTCCGGCGGCGAGGCCACCGCCCAGCCCGAATTCCTCCGCGAGATGGTCGACGCGCTGTACGACGAGGGGTTTTCCCTGGCGATCGAGACCTGCGGGCAGTTCGATTTTGAGCAGCAGGAGCCCGTGCTGAGGAAAATGGACACCATTTTCATGGACTTGAAGCACATAGACCCGGAGCGCCACAGGGCCTTTACCGGCGTGGACAACCGCACTATCCTTGAAAACATCGTGAAAACCGACAGGCTCGGCGTCCCGATGGTGGTGCGCATCCCCGCGATACTCGGCGTGAATGACAGCCCCGAAGCGATGGAGGGCGCCTTCCGCTTTTTCCGCGACAACAACTTGAGCGCGAAGCTCGAGTTCCTGCCCTACCACCGCTACGGCGAGGGGAAGTACAAGGAGCTCGGCCTGCCGCTGCCGGACGAGGCCTTCGGCACCCCCACGAAGGAGGACATCAGCCGCTGGTCCAAACAAGCGGAGGAGTACGGGATAACCACGATTTCGTATAAGTGATGCGCCGGATAGCGAAAAAAGTACCGCACGGCAGCTGTATGCGGTGTACAAAGACCCCCCAAAAAAGTTGGTTGACAAAAGTACAATAGGCGTGATAAATTACTTACGTTCGGTAGGTAAGGCTCCTACAGGGATATGGGCTGTTGCCGCGAAATGGTGGAGACACCATGAGCTGGTTTGAACAGGGTGCATCGAACGCAAGGTGCATCATAATACAGCTTCACCGCCCTGCAGAGCTAAAGCTCAGACGAATGTGCAGAAGTGTTTTTACTCCCGTATGTTCACCGGACATGCGGGAGTTTTTCTTTTGTGGAAGGAGGCCTTTTCATGGAATCCGGGCAAAGACGAATCAAAGCCGCAACACGGTACTTGCAGACAGGCCGGGGACAGATGCGCCCTTAGGCTTTGATCTGGCATGCTTCAGACCACCGTTTTGCGGATGAATTTCGCGGCGGTGGTATTTTTGCGCCTTTTTGTTGAGACTTCCGCCCTTTGAGGCGCTTACATAGATACTTTTTTTGCTTAAGTGAGGTGAAAGGAATGGACGCGGGAAGCAGTACCAGTGCAGGCCACACCGGCAGAAGAGGGGATAAGGGGATAGGACGCGGACGGCTTTCCGCGGCGTTGTTCACTTCCCAGGAATAAACAGGAGCCCCAAGTTCCTCTTCATTGCACTGTGCACCTTCCAAATCATGCAAAAACCTGTGTTTGGAGGTACAGAATCATGAAGAAAAACAAAATAAATCTCATGGCGTCCCGGATGCACGATAACGCGGCCGGAACGGATGCGCTGCTTGAGATGGTCCGCCTGGCCGCTATGTGCGAAGAGGCGGAGCTGCGCCGCCGCTGCGGCACGCCCGCAGGAGGGCTCACGGAGACGCTGGCCGAGCGTTCAAGGGAAGAGCACGGAAAAAACGTCCTTACCTGCGGCCTGAAGGAATCAGCCGCCAAAAAGCTCGCCGCTGCCTTTATAAACCCGTTTACGCTTGTGCTTTTGGCCCTGGCGGCGATATCCGTCTTTACGGACATCGTGCTTGCAGGGCCCGGCGACCGCAGCTACGCTACGGTCGGTATAATATCAACCATGGTTTTTGTTTCCGGCGCACTGCGGTTCGTGCAGGAAAAGCGCAGCGGCAATGTGGCGGAAAAGCTGACCGGTATGATACACACGACTGCCTGCGTGGAGCGCGGCGGCGTGAAATCGGAAATCCCAATGGAAGAAATAGTGGTTGGAGATATCGTGTATCTTTCGGCCGGGGATATGATACCGGCAGACTTGAGGATACTCGACGCAAAAGACCTGTTCGTCAGCCAGGCTGCACTGACGGGCGAAAGCGAGCCGGTTGAAAAACTTGACAAAGCGGGGGAGCAGAGCGGCGCGCTGACTGAAACTGCAAACCTTGCCTTCATGGGCAGCAACGTGGTCAGCGGAAGCGCAAGGGCAATGGCGATAGCCGTGGGCAACGGCACGGTGCTCGGCCGTATGGCGAGAGACCTGAACGCAAAGCCGCCTAAAACGACCTTTGAAAAGGGCGTAAACGCGGTGTCCTGGATCCTGATACGCTTCATGCTCGTCATGGTGCCGGTGGTGCTGTTCGTGAATGGCTTCACCAAGGGCGACTGGATGCAGGCGGCGCTGTTTGCAATCTCCGTGGCCGTAGGGCTGACGCCGGAGATGCTGCCGATGATCGTAACGGCCTGCCTTGCCAAAGGGGCAATGGCGATGGGCCGCAGGAAGGTCATTATTAAAAACCTCAACTCGATACAGAACCTCGGCTCCATGGATATCCTCTGCACGGACAAGACCGGCACCCTTACGCAGGACAAAGTGGTGCTCGAGTACCACCTGAATGTCGACGGCGAGGAGGACGACCGCGTGCTGCGCCACGCCTTCCTGAACAGCTACTTCCAGACGGGGCTGAAGAACCTTATAGACATGGCGGTGATATCCCGTCAGGAGGCGCTGGGCGCTGAAGCTCTCGTGAGCAGGTACACCAAGGTGGACGAGATACCCTTTGATTTCGAGCGGCGCAGGATGAGCGTCGTGGTGCGCGACACCTCGGGCAAGACGCAGCTCGTGACGAAGGGCGCGGTGGAGGAGATGCTCGGGTGCTGCGCCTATGCCGAATGCGGCGGCGAGATAAGGCCGCTTACGGACGAAGTGCGTGCCCTTGTGGCCGGCCGAGCCGGCGAGCTGAACGAGAGGGGCATGCGCGTTATTGCCGTGGCCCAGAAGACGAACCCCTCGCCCGTCGGGCAGTTTTCCGTTGCGGACGAGTCGGACATGGTGCTGATAGGCTTCCTCGCCTTCCTCGACCCGCCGAAGGAGACGACCGCGGCCGCGGTGCGCGCGCTGACGGACTACGGCGTGGGCGTGAAGATACTCACCGGGGACAACGAGAAAGTTACCCGCGCCATATGCGCGCAGGTTGGGCTGAATGTTGACAGGATACTCCTCGGCCCGGAGCTGGACTCAATCAGCGACAGTGAGCTCGGGGAAATGGCGGAGGAGGTAACGGTGTTCGCCAAGCTCTCACCCACGCAGAAGGCGCGGATAGTCAGCGCGCTCAGGAGCCGCGGGCACAGCGTGGGCTATATGGGCGACGGCATAAACGACGCGGCCGCGATGAAGGCCGCCGACGTGGGTATTTCGGTGGACACTGCTGTGGACATCGCCAAGGAGACCGCCTCGGTGGTCCTGCTGGAAAAGGACCTCATGGTGCTCGAGCAGGGCGTGATCGAGGGCCGCAGGACCTATGCGAACATGATAAAATACATCAAAATCACCGCGTCGTCCAACTTCGGCAACATGTTTTCCGTATTGGCCGCGAGCGCTTTCCTGCCGTTTCTGCCGATGGCCTCGCTCCACCTGATACTGCTCAACCTGATATACGACATCTCCTGCGCGGCGATGTCATACGACAATGTAGATGAAGAGTATGTGAAATCGCCGAGGAAGTGGGACGCGGGCGGCATCAGCCGCTTTATGCTGTGGTTCGGGCCAACAAGCTCGCTGTTTGACATAGCCACATATCTTCTGATGTACTTCGTGCTCTGCCCCGCGCTGACGGGCGGCGAAGTTTATACGCACCTGACCGACCCAGCGGCGCAGGCGCTCTATGTCTCGCTTTTCCAGACCGGCTGGTTTGTGGAGTCCATGTGGAGCCAGACGCTCGTTATCCACATGCTGCGCACACCGAAGCTGCCGTTCATACAGAGCCGGGCTTCCGCCCCCGTCACGCTGCTTACCTTTGCGGGGATTCTCGCGGTGACCGCGATACCCTTCACCCCGCTGGGCGCAGCCCTGGAGCTGACGGCGCTGCCGCCGGTTTATTTCACGTTCCTTGCAGCACTGGTTGCGGGCTATATGGCCCTTTCCACAGCTGTGAAAAAGCTCTACATACGCAGGTATGGCGAGCTGCTCTGAAAGCGAATCCGCCGGCTGATTGTTCAGCCGGCGGATTTACAGTTTTGCCTTGCTACGCGTGCGAAGGCGCTATTACCATTTTTCATAGAACTCCGGGAGAAGGCGCAAAAACAGCTCCATCGCGCTGCTGCGCCATTTCCCGCGGCTGTAGGCGAAGAGCGCCGTTATCCGCGACTCCGCCATACCGGTGCTTACCTCGCGCAGCAGGCCGAGCGAGAGCTCGTTTTCAACAGTGAAGCGGGGCAGGATTGCCACGCCGAGGTTGCTCATCACGCTCCGCTTGATGGCCTCGATGCTCCAGACCTCAAGCTCGGCCTCGAGTACGATGTTCTTTTTGCGGAGATACTGGTGGAAAAGCTTCAAATAAAGCGCGTTCGGGTCGTTCTGAATGTGGCATATCCGCTTTTTCTGGTTTGGCGTTATAAACCAGCTCCGCCTCATCGTCCTCCGGGGAGGCGACGAGCGCAAGCGGATAGGAGCCGAGTTCGCCGACGACAAAGCTGGGGGGATATTTCCCGACGTCGTAGTGTATGGCTATATCTGTTTCCCCGTTCAATATCCGCTCGTAAATTGCGTAACAGTTCATGACCTGCAGCGACAGCCGCACTTCCGGGGCGTTTTCCTTGAAGGCCTTGAGTACGGGCTGCATCTTGTACGTTATCAGCGACTCGGGCAGAGCGACGGTCAGCGAGCCGCGCAGGCCGCGGCCGCCGCTGCAGCTCAGCAGCTCTTCCGCCGAGGCGATGACCCTGTCTATCGCCGGCATGAGCTCCCTGCCGGCGTGTGTAAGCTCCATCCTGCCGCCGTTTTTTTCAAACAGCTTGACGGACAGCTCGTTTTCAAGCTGCCTGACCTGAAAGGTGATGGTAGACTGGGCGTAATTGAGCGCCGCTGCGGCGCTCTGATAGCTGCCGGTTTCAATTATTTTTTTGACGGTGTAAAGATATTTCAGCTCCATACGCGCCTTTTTCAAAAATACTGAATTAAAATATCAAATACTTCAATTTGATTCAATCGCGCCGTTGATATATAATAACCCGGGAACCCGATTAATGCAAGAGGTGAAAGACATGGAATTCGACACCAGAATAAAGGTCGTCCTCCGGGAGGGGCTCGAGGCCTGGCAGGAGCTGAATGTGACCGCGTTTTTGATAAGCGGCATCGCCGGGACCCAGGATATAGTCGGCGAGCCGTATGTCGACAGGGACGGGGTTACCTACCTGCCTATGTCCAGGCAGCCGATTATGATTCACTCCGCTACCGGCGAACAGCTGCGCGATTTGCTGAAAAAAGCGCTCGCGCGGGAGGACATGGCTGTTACGATATTTACCGAGGAGCTGTTCGGGACATACAACGACGAGGACAACCGCGCGTCCGTGGCCGGGTTCGGGACGGACGAGCTGAACCTTGTGGGCATAGGCCTGCGCGGCAGGAAAAACGCCGTGGACAGGCTGCTGAAAGACGTGCCGCTCCACAAGTGAGCGGCACAGCGAGGAAAAAAGCGCCGGATGACGTGAGCCATCCGGCGCTTTTGCATATCTGGGCGCTTATCCGAGACCTGCGACCCTGCGCAGCGCTTCGGAGGCGGGAATGGGGAGCGAAAACAGATAGCCCTGGAGCAGGTCGCAGTTGAGAGCCTTGAGCGCATCCACCTGCCACTCCTCCTCGACGCCCTCGGCGAGCACCACAAGCCCGAGCTTGTGACCGGTGCGGACTATGCCGTCCACTATTACCTTTCCCTGCTCGGTGTCGATGGTGTCAACAAGGCTCTTGTCGAGCTTCAGCCCGTCCATTGGGAACTCCTGCAGGTCGTGGAAGGTGGCGTAGCCCATGCCGAAATCGTCGAGCATTACCTGGACTCCAAGGGAGCGAACGGCAAGGATGTTTGCGCGCATCTGCCCGGCCTCGGCCGGGTTGATGTAGCCGCTTTCGGTGATTTCCATTATCAGCTCATGCCGGGGGAAATCATACCGGCAGATTATTTCCCGGCAGCGTTCAAGGAGCTGCGGCTGGGCGAAGGAGCGGCGGGAGAAGTTGCAGGAGAGGAAAAACTCGCCCTTTTTTTCCGCATAAAGCTGCTGAAGGAAGGCGCAGGCCCTGTCGAGGTTGTAAAAGTCGAGGCGCTCTATCCGCCCCTCGCGCTCAAGCAGGGGGATGAATCGGTCCGGGCCGAGCAGGCCCTTTTTCGGGTGCTGCCAGCGGGAGAGCGCCTCGCCGCCGGTTATGGAGAAGTCCTTCGCGCTGACGAAAAACTGCATGTGGAGCTGGAATTCGCCGAATTCGAGAGCGTGCTCAAGGTCGCTGAGCAGCTCGTGCTCATCGTCACAGGCGCGGCAGTTGTCGCCGCCGCATATGCGCCAGCTATGCCCCTCCCACGCCGCGCTCATGGCGCACTGGCGCGCGTGAAAGAGGACGCTTGAGTAGTCGTGCTCGCGCGCTGAGAGAGGAAATATGCCGACAGAGGCGTCGCTGTCGCGGAGCGAAGCGCCCGCACAGGTGTAGGTTTTCATATCTTTGAGCGCGCCGAGAGCCCAGTCGCGCGCCTCCGCGGCGCTCGAAGTCCGGCACAGGGAGAAAAAGTCGCCGTTGATGCCGACGGCCATGAGCTCATTTCCGGATGCATGGCGACGCAGCACGTCGGCCATAAAGCGCTGGAAGCGCAGTATTTCGCCAGGGCCGCTGACGCGCTCTATATGCCCAAGCTCAAAATGGAAGCAGACCATGTGATAGAGCACATGGTTTGAGTCGTTCACCGTGGCGTTGAAGGCGCGCTCGAACCCGCGGGAGTTCAGCAGCCCTGAATTCGAATCCGTCTCAAGCTCGCGCTCTGCGGCCCGGGCCCTGGCGCGGCTGCGGCGCAGGGCGGCGAGCAGGGCGGCTATGGCCACCGCGGCGGCAAGGGCGAGCGCGATGAGCGCCGGGAGAGCGGACGGACCGGCCTCCGGCCGTTCCGAAGGGGCGGCCGCCGCGAGTATCTCGCCCGTCACGGCGGACTGGCTGCGCCCGGCGGCATAGGCGGCAAGCTCCTCGTAAAGCCCATCCGGCGCGGCAGAGGTGAGGGCGAGGCCGTATTCCACGGTCCCCTCCTCCGTCTCCGCGGTGAAGAGGGGCAGGATCCCGGAGCTGTTTTCGAAATCTTCTCCCGAGACGGCACCGGATATGATGTCCACCTGCATGTTTTCCGCGAGGTGCGCCCTGTTGTCCTCCGGGCCGGGCTCGTAATAGACGAGCTCATAGCCGCGTCCTGAGGCGAAGGCCCGAAGCAGCTCGGGTATTGCCCCGGCGTAGCCGCCCGCTTCGGAGTCGTAGTACTCAAGGGGGTAGAGCCCCGGGTTTCCCGCGACGTAAATTAAAATGTTGTCCTGCATAAAAAACTCTTTTCCCAACGTTTTGTGCGGCTTATTTGAACTCTATTTTCTTCCGCTCTATCCTGCCCCAGTTGCCGCGCTTCTTCCGGTAGCCTATCAGCGCGGTCATGCGCACCCAGGCCATGATGAAGCGCAGGCAGCTCACCTCGATGACACAGAGCCCGACGGCCTTGAACATGTCCGAGGGGTACAGCTTCAAGTCTACCGTGTGCACCCGGGCCAAAAAGGCCGTGAGCGACAGTATAGCCGTGTAGGCCACGTAGATGCCGAAGAAGAGCAGCATGAACGGCACGTTTATCAGGTCCACGGCGAAGGCCAGGAGCGTTGTAAGCAGCCCGAAGATTTCGATGTACGGCGAAAACAGCTCGTACAGCAGGAAGTAGAAGTAGGAGATGAAGCTCACGGCCCCGTATTTCACGTTGGCGAGGATGCGCCGGTGCTTCATCATGCTCTGGAAGAGTCCGATGTGCCAGCGGCGGCGCTGCTTGCAGAGGTCGCGCAGCTTTTCCGGAACCTGCGTCCAGCACACGGCGTCCGGCGCGTAGCGTATGCGGTAGGGGCGGGAGGTCTCGCGGCAGAAGACGTGCAGCTTTACTACAAGCTCCATGTCCTCGCCCATGGTGTCCGTATCGTAACCGCCGGCGGCCACGACGAGATCCTTGCGGAAGAGGCCGAAGGCGCCGGAGATTATGATGTTGCCGTTGAACTTGTCAAAGAGTATGCGCGAGGCCAGGAAGCTGCGGTCGTACTCGAGCACCTGCATGCTCGCAAGCAGGTTTTTCGGCATCCTGTAGCGCGTGACGCGGCCGTTTTCGATCGTTGCCCCGTTGCAGGGTCGCACCGCGCCGCCGACGGCGATGGTGTTGGCGTCTTCGAGCACGGGCCGCACGATTTTGTCGAGCGAATCATACTGCAAAACGCTGTCGGCGTCAATACACAGAAAATACGGGTAGTTCGAGGCGTTGATGCCCATGTTCAGCGCGTCCGCCTTGCCGCCGTTTTCCTTGCACACGAGCGTGACGGGGACCTTCCACTCCCGCGTCTCGTACACGGCCCTTTCATGCTTGCAGGGCACGCGGCGCTGTATGGGCCGGTTGACCCTGAACATGTTGAAGCGCTCGCGGACTATTTCCGCCGTGTCGTCGGTCGAGCCGTCGTCCACCACGATTATCTCGTACAGCCGGTAATCGAGAGCGAGCAGGGAGCGTATCGTGGCCTCGATCGTGACGCCCTCGTTGTGCGCCGGCACTATGACCGAGACGGGTAGGTAATAGTCGTTCTCCAGCTCGTTTTTGAAGGCGTTGCGCCGCCTTGCGGCGTACAGCTCCGACGAGCCCACGGTGACGGAGAGGAAGAGGAAGCTCGCATAGCCTATCATGTACAGCACGAAAAAGGCCTCGGCGCAGAACAAAAAGCCGATTATGAAATCCCTCACGCCCTTACCGCCTCCTTTTTGCCCTCCTCGGCCGTCAGTCTGCGGGTTTCGAGCCGGTAGGTCAGCATCTCGCGCGCGTAGCGGTCGCTCCCCGCGGCGCCGCCGAGCAGGTCCTCATAGTCGAAGCCGAGCTTTTCAAGGCTCGTGGCGCTGTTGTAGCGCACATACCAGTTGGGGCTGTGCATGGCGCTCGACAGGGCCCTGAACGTGTCCTCGCCCGGATAGGAGGCGAGTGAGGAGGCGCTTATCGCGGCGTATTCCCAGCGCGCCGTGTCCGTGTCCGAGGCGAAGCGGAGCAGAGTTTCCCTTGCACGCTCGTCAGGATAGCGGCCGAAGTAGCGCACCGCGGCAAAGCGCAGCTCCTTATCGAGGCCGCCGTCGAGGAGGATCTTCAGCATCTTGTCCGAATACTCCCCGCTGCGGAAGCGTATGTAGTCCAGCAGCGTCCGCTGTGCGGCGGCGGGGAAGCGGCCGAAGCGCTCCCAGATGAGGGCGATGAGGCCGTGGTAGTCGCCGGAAAAGCCCATAAGAGTCTCAACGACTATCTTCTGGTGGATATAGGCCCCGGAGGCATCGTCGCACAGAAAAGCGAGCGTGTCCAGCACAGCCTGCCCGTCGCCGAGGGCGCAGAGGGCCTTCAGGGCGTTTACGCGGCTGTAGAGGCTCTTCCTCCGGGCGAAAGCCGCGAGCTTCGGCACGAGCCCGTCCCGTACGGGGCCGAGGTGCTCTCCCCAGCCCGCAATAAAATGGCAGAAGTAAGCGCCGTCGATCTCGCCGCGCTTCGCGTAAGCGTCCGCCAGGCGGCCGAAGAGCGGTGCGGCGCGCGAAAAGAACAGCTCCGCGCGCTCCGGCTCCAGAGTACGGAGCCACTCGTCGAGGGCGAGCAGGTTGCCCGCCCTCTCGAGCCGGCGGCTGAGCCTCTCAAGGCAGGCGGGAGCGGGCCCGCCGCCCTCGAGCAGCGGCGCGGCCAGGGCCGCGATGCGCCCGGTGCGCTTTACGGTCCTTTTGGCGTCCGAGCGCAGGTGCGCCGCGTATATGAGGTTGAATATCAGCATGCTGAGGCATATCAGGCCGTAGCCGTAAATCAAAACCTCGCCGCCCATGTAAATTCACCCCTCCGGCGGAGTCAGCCCCCCGCCCAGTAAGCTTGCAGTATGTAGTAGGAGTCCTTCAGCCTCTCGCTGTAGGTAAGGATATCGCCCCAGCCCTCGAGCGCGAAGGCACCCATCCTTATGCGGCTGTCCGCCGCGCCGAAGGAGAGCCCGGCGTAGATTTCGCTGATGTACACGCTCTGCACGCCGTAGTTTTCATAGTAGTCGCCGTGGACGGTCATTTCTGCGCTCGAGGAGAAGTTCAAAAGCTGATAGGGTATGCGTATCTCCACGCCGTTTTCCGTGAAGCAGAAGTCCGCGAGGGAGTTGTAGTCCGGCGAATCCGGGTTTGCGTTCCCGTATGTCAGATGGCCGGTCTCGTGGGTCACGGCGGGGAGCCAGCTGCCTACCGGTATGGGCTCGGCGCGCTGCACCATGAGGGAAATGTGCCTGAATATGGGAGAATCCGCGGCACGCGGCTCGTCGTACTGGTCCTCATGGGCCAGGTCGTAGGCGTACATGGCCCAGAGAGTGTCATATCGCTCCTGCACAACGATGCGGCTGCCCGAGGTCCCGCCGATGTGGATCACGAAGTCCGCCGCGCGCTCGAACGGCAGGCCAAAGCTGCTGCAGTACGTGCTGCCCGAATACGGCGTGATGTCGAGCGGGATATATATCGCTTCGACGCCGGGGCTGTAGCTTTCGCCCTCGGCGTAAAAATAGACGTACTTCTCGTCGTATTTCATCGAGAGGCTGCCGTCCTCCGTGCGCACGACCACGTCCTCTGCCGTCCACTCCGAGGCGTCACCGTCTACAAGGCACACGCGGCTGTCACCGAGGTAGAACTCCATCAGGCCGTAGCACTGCCCGTCGGACTGCACGTCCTGCCAGACCGGCTCGCGGAACTCATAGGTGGAGTACGAGGTGTTCCAGGTGCGGCGGTCCCACACGTCCTGATAGGTCGAGACCAGCACGCCGGCCCAGCCGGCTTCCTCGCAGTCGCCGCACACGCGCACGAGGGCTTCGCCCTGCCCCTCTTCGTCCAGGGGCGGCTCGCCCTCGAGGACAGGCGCGCGGGACGTTGAGAAGCCGAAGGCCGCTATGACAGGCATGGTGTGGTACTCCGTGATGAGGTGGATGTAGCCCTCGTATATGTCTCCGGTGTCGAGCGAGGCGAGGATGGGCGCGAGTTTTACGCGCTGCGCATCGGAAATATGTTCCGTCAGGCCGCGGGCTGCGGCGCTGAGCCTGTAGGCCGCGAAATAGCCGGAGGAGAGCTCCTCCGTTGGAAGCACGTGCTCGGCGTCTGCCTGCACGTACTTCTGCAGCCTCGCGGCGTAGAAGTCGGAGTATTCAAAAGGGTCGGTGGTGGGGCCGTTCACGAAGCCTATAATGCGCTGGGTCTTGTATTTGGAGCTCTCGTATTCTGTTATCTCGTCCATTATGCGGGCCATGGCGGCCTCAAAGCGCGTGGCGTCCTCCGAGGTGGTGAAATACCTGCCGGAGTAGGACGAGGGATAGAGCGTGCTCTCGTTTGTATAGGCCATGTTCCCGCTGTCCCACTCGTGGCCGACGAGATAGCCGAGAACCCACTCCGATATGTCGCGGCGGTAGCGGCCGGTGCCGCTCACGTCGCCGAGCGTGATCAGCTTGCGGCCGTGTATGACGTCGACAGCCGCACGGCCGTTTTTGAGCAGCAGGTCGAGGAAGTCGACGTCATACATGTCGCGGCTGCCGTAATTGGCGGCGTCCGACACCTGCAGGCCCTGCAGGAGATAGAGGGGCTCTTCGTGCGTGGTGTTGTACTCATAAAAGGCGTTGTAGAAATCCTCGTCGAGCACGGTGTAAACGCGCACGGTGTTCGCGCCGAGGGCGCCTATCTGCTCCAGCCAGCGGAGGTAGTCCTCCTCATCCGGCGTGAAGTCCAACACCGCTCCGCCAGGCTCGCTCGACGAGAGGTCCACGCCCTTTATTTCAAGCACCTCCCAGCCGCCGCTGCCGTCCTGACGGAGGATGTCCGTCCCTTCGGTGCGAAAGACGGCCGCGGCGTCTGTGCCGGGGTGAAGGTCGATGTATATGCCGAGGCCGAAGACCATGTAGTAAGCGGCGAAGAGGAGCAGCACGGCCGCGCTGGCACCGATGATGAATTTCTTCATTCCCCCACCTCACTCCACGGCCTGGGACGCCGTCTTGGACGGGTGGCAGTACTGAAGAAGGTCCTCTATGTGCTCGTCCATCCACTCGCCGCGGGCGAGCATGTAGCCTGTCATCCAGCCCACGGCCTGCTCGTGGCTTTCCGGGTTTACGTCCTCAAGCGTCTGGTTCGAGTCCGGCTCGCGGCGCTGGTTCGGGCCGAGCAAGTCAGCATTATAGCTGTATCCCCACACCTCGTCGTTGCGCTCGATGGCGTCCCCGAGGTATTCGACCACGTCGTTTATGTATCCCACGAGGTACTCGTCAGATAGGACGCCTTCCCGGAGCTCCCTGTATCGGGCGATAACGCGGCGGACAAAGGTCTCGTCCGTCATCATCCTTCCGTACCAGCTGCGGTTTGCGAGCAGGAAGCCGGAATGCGAAAAATCGTAGAAGTAGTTGTTCAAAACGTTGTTGTAGTCCCAGACCGGGCCGAGAGTCAGCTTGCCGCGCACGTCGCGGTAAAAATAGGTCGAGCGGGAGAAGGCGTCGTTGTTTGCGAGGAATTCCTGGAGGATGTAGTAGTCCACGAAGGAGCCGACGTCTATTTCGGCGGAGTAGCCGTATTTGCCGATGACCATGTCGGAGGAATAGAGCCCGCGTTCCAAGCGGCTTACGTCCCTCTGGATGAAGCTCACGACATCCTCGCTGAGATATTCCTCCTGAGGATAGATGATCCGTATGCCGGTGCGCGCTACCTCGTTGAATTCAAGCTGCTGGGTGTACCAGGTGTAGTTTTCAATGAGCACCCCCTCGTCTGCTGCATCCATGAGCAGTATATAGCTCGTAGCCGCCGAGCCGGGCTCATAATCGCTCAGGTCGACGCGGTATTCGTCCTCCTTTATCGTCTCCATCAGGACGTAGACGCCCTGATATTCCCCGTTGAGTATGACCTCGCAGAAGCGCACGTTGGGCGCGTAGCCCATGATTTCCGC
>LBJMR02800__coassemble_437_pt1 | contig 29626 bp, 33 predicted proteins | sample LBJMR02800__metabat2_low_PE_004 | metagenome-assembled genome bin LBJMR02800
GGGGCCGAATCCTGGAGTCAACAAATCCGCCGCCTCATTGAGGGGGCGGATTTTGTTTGCCGGGAAAGGGGTGCGGCTTTGACGGCGGGCTGCGCGTGTTCGAAATGCTCGGGTTTGGGGGAAGGGGCTTAACCGGGCCAAAGCCGCAGAAAGGGCTATGAAGTGCCGCCTCGTCGGGGAGGAGGCCGAGGCGGCGGCTTACAGACGCGGCACACGCGCGGCGGGAGAGCTTCGCGGAGCGCAAATGTTGGAGCCGCCCGGTTTATCGGGCGGCTCCGGCGTCGTTGCTGTTTTGATTGGGGCCGTGCGCTATTTTTCCCGCTTGCGGCGGCGCACGGCGTCGGCGAGCAGGTATTCGATCTGCCCGTTTATGGAGCGGAAATCCTCCTCCGCCCAGGCGGCAATCTCGTCCCACAGAGTGGGCGAGAGGCGGAGCAGGAGCTGTTTTTTCGCGCCCTCCTTGGCCTTGAGCGCCTTTTCGCGCTGCTTGACCTCTTTCTCAAGGGCGGCGATGCGCGCGAGTCGCTCTTCGAGCTGTGCCTCGCGCTCTTCCGGGCTGAGCGCGCGCTCCGGCATCAGTAAATCGACCCGCTGTTTACCACGGGCTGCGCGTCGTGATTGCCGCAGAGCACGACGAGCAGGTTGGAGACCATCGCGGCTTTGCGCTCCTCGTCGAGGACGACGATTTCGTCCTGCCCGAGGCGGTCGATGGCCATTTTGACCATTCCGACGGCGCCGTCGACTATCTTCTGCCTCGCGGAGATTATCGCGGCCGCCTGCTGCCGCTGGAGCATCGCCGCGGCGATCTCCTCGGCGTAGGCGAGGTGGGTTATGCGCACTTCTTCTACCACGATGCCGGCGGTGTCGACGCGTTTCTGGAGCTCGGCCTTCATGCTGCCGGCGATTTCCTGGCTGCTGCCGCGGAGCGTCTTTTCCCCGGCGGTCTCAGCGTCGTCCTCGTCCATGATGTCGTAGGGGTAGAGGCGCGCCACGTTGCGGACGGTGGAGTCCGTCTGGTTGGAGAGGAAGGAGGGGTAGTCCTCGACGTTGAAAACGGCCTTTGTGGGGTCGGCGACGTGGTAGATAACTACGGCGCCGATAATTATGGGGTTGCCGAGCACGTCGTTTACCTTCTGGCGGCCGTTGTCCAGCGTCATGGTTTTCATGGAGACTCGCGCGCGGGTGGTAACCATCTGCGTGGTGGAGCTGGGGTTGCCGCCCTCTTCCTTTTCTTTCTTAGCCTTTTCGGCCGCGGCCTTGTCATAGGCGGGGCTGACGGCGGAGCAGAAGGGGTTCACGAAGTAGTAGCCGGCCTTCTTTATGGTGCCGTGGTATTCGCCGAAGAGCGTGAGCACGAGCGCCTCGTTCGGGCGCACGGTCTTTAGCCCGGCGAGCAGTATGAAGAAGGCGATGAACATCACGACGGCCACTATGAGCATCACAGCGCCCAAAAAGGCAAGACCGGCGCCGAGCACAGCTATTGAAAAGGCGGCGAGGACTATGCTGATCAGCAGCATGGCCAGGTCCAGCAGCAGCATAGGGATGCCTTTTTTGGGGTTCAGCTCGCGTTCGATTATCTGGGTATCGTTCATGGCAATGACCTCCTTGATATCGATATGATATCAAGAATATATCATCATATTGGCACCCTGTCAAGTACCCGAGCAAAAAAATCCGCCCCGCGCGATGCGGGGCGGACAGGGCGGCGTCCTCACGAGGCCGAATTTGTGGTACTGGTCGTAGTAGTGGTCGTGGTGTCGCTGAGGTCGCTGCTGTCGGGCGGGAAGAATTCCTCGATTGGGAACCGGATCTGTGAAAACACGGTGCAGGGATCGTCCTGGGTGGAGCACTGGCAGTCCTTTTCCGGCACGCAGTAGTCGTAAGCCGGGATGAGGAGCTGAGTGTCGCGCTCCAGGCGGATAATCGAGAACTGGCCGAGCGTGACATAGAGCCTGCGCACGGTGTCGGAGGTGACCAGCGACTCGCCGAAGCGGGCGATGATGTCAGCCGGGATCTCGCGGCCCTCGCTGCATGGGCAGATGCAGCAGTCGGACGGGTCGACAATCTTAAGATGCAGCGCGATGGGGTCGACGGACTCGACCACGGCGGTGGGCAGGCCGTCCGCCTCGCAGCCGTAGGCGCATGGGTCCGAGGTGAAGGTCTTCACCCCGGCGCCGGAGCCGTAAAGCATTACGCGCTTGTCGAATATGGCGAGGCCGGTGATCGGGTTGGCGCCGGGGAAGGTCTCGCCGTTTATCTTGTAGAAATAGGTCACGTCAACGGTGTAGTAGCCCTTGTTGAAGGTTATGGGCTCTACGCTGACTTCAACGTAGAGCAGCTCCGCGGACTTGGGCCGGACGCTGAAGGCCGCGTCTATGTAGACCTGCGACCCGACCGTGGGATAGACACGGAGGTCCTCTATGCAGTCTTTATCCCTGCACGAATCAAAAATCTTCTTCGTGTGGATGCAGACGGCCTCCCGGATGCAGGCCGTGCCGTCCACCGGGCCGGGCAAAACCCTGTCTGCCATTTTGTTTCCTCCTCATGGATGATTTGAAGGCGTACTTCAGTATCAGTGTATGCGCCGCGCCGCGCGGCGTGCCACAGCGCGGAAAAGTTTAGCTGTACCCGCGCAGAAAACTGTGCTATACTATGCAGAGAAACGAGAGGAGGCCGGAAATGGACAGCTTTGGCTTTATCCACGGCGAGCTGGATATCAAGATACTGATACTTTATGTCCTCCGCCGCCTCCCCGCTCCGGTGGACGGCCAGACGCTCTGTGACCTCTGCTGCTTCGACACGGGCGTGGGCTGGTTCGACTACAGCGACTGCCTTGCGAGCCTGGTTGAGAGGGGGCTTGTCGAGGAGCTCAGCGGGGAGCGGTACATCATAACGGACAAGGGCCGGACGCATGGCGAGGTGGCCGAGACGAGCCTGCCGTACTCCGTGCGCACAAAGGCGGCGCGGCTGATACGCCCGGTGGCGGAGCGCCTGGCGCGCGACGCGATGATAAGCGCCGGGCACGAGAGCGCGGACGGCGGCGTCACGGCCTGCCTTTCCCTCTCCGACGGCAAGGGGGAGCTGCTCTCGCTCAGGGTGCTCGTGCCCGACGAGGACACGGCGGAGGCAATGGAAAAGACCTTCAGGCGGGACGCCGAGGGCATATACCAGCAGATAATAGAACTGTTCACAGGAAGGTGAGTGCAATGCACACATATATCCCGGAGGGCTATAAGAGCCTGCTTTCGGTTTACGATACGCAGAAGGCCATAGGGCTGATGAAGCGCCTGTTTGAGGACACTTTCGCGCCGGCGCTGAACCTTTTCCGCGTCTCCGCCCCGCTGTTCGTGGACGGGGACAGCGGCATAAACGACAACCTGAACGGCTATGAGCGCCCGGTGAGCTTTGACATACTGCACACGGGGGCGCACGCGCAGGTTGTGCAGTCGCTGGCCAAGTGGAAGCGCCTGGCGCTCAAGCGCTATGATTTCTACCCCGGGAAGGGCATATATACGGACATGAACGCCATACGGCGCGACGAGGACGAGCTGGACAACCTGCACTCCGTGTACGTCGACCAGTGGGACTGGGAGAAGGTCATACTGCCGGAAAACCGCAATATAGACTTCCTCAAGACCACGGTGCTGTCCATAGTCGACGCCATTTGCGACACGCAGGAGACGCTCACGGCCATATACCCGGCGCTCGGCGCGGTGGACAGGCTCAGCCGCAATGTGAGCTTCGTGACGGCACAGGAGTTGGAGGACATGTGGCCTGATCTGACGCCCAAGGAGCGGGAAAACCGTTATGTCAGGGAGCACCCTACCACATTCATAATAGGCATCGGCGGGCCGCTGCGCTCCGGTGCGCCGCACGACGGGCGCTCGCCGGACTACGACGACTGGACGCTGAACGGCGACATACTCGTGTGGAACTCGCTGCTCGGCTGTGCCTTCGAGCTCTCGAGCATGGGCATAAGGGTCGACCCAGCGGCGCTCGACAGGCAGCTGGCCGCCGCGCACTGCGATGACCGCCGCAATCTCATGTACCACAGGATGCTCTTAAACGGCGAGCTGCCGCTGACGATAGGCGGCGGCATAGGCCAGTCGCGCATGTCGATGCTCATGCTCGGCAAGGCGCACATCGGCGAGGTGCAGGCCTCCATCTGGGACGACGAGACCGCGGAGAAGTGCCGCGAGGCCGGTGTCATGCTGCTCTGAGCCGCGGCCGGGGAGAGTAATTGAACAAAACAGCGCCGGATTGTCGCCCGGCGCTGTTGTTTTTATTTTCAAAAATATTTTTTCTCCGGGGAGGGAACATTTTATCTGAATAACTGTCATAAGCGCGCGGCACTCAGCCGCGGAAAGCTGAAACATAGGAGAATGAAAAAATGAAACGTACGATCGCACTTGCACTCGCCTCCCTCATGGCCCTCTGCCTGTTCGCCGCCTGCGGCACGAACGCGGAGACAGAGGAGACTGCCTCCCCCAGCCCGAGCGCCGAGGCGGAGCTGACCGCCGAAGAGCGCGCACAGCTCTATGCCGACGCCATCACCGCCGCGCGCGGCGACGAGGAGAACGAGGCCTATCCGGTGCTCAAGACCGGCGACGAGATAACCGACATGTATTATCAGGTGCTCGGCATAACCGCCGAGGACGCCGAGGCCATGGCAATGTCTGTGTCCCTCATCAACGTCAAGGCGTACGGCATAGCCGTCATCAAGCCCGCCGAGGGCAGGGAAGAGGCCGTCACCACCGGCCTGCAGAGCTTTATCGACAACCAGATGCAGAGCTTCCAGAACTACCTGGCCGATCAGTATGAGGTTGCCCAGAATGCCAGGCTCGAGACGCTTGACGACGGCACGGTCCTCCTGGTCATGTGCGACGGCCAGGACACGGTGTTCGACGCCATAGTCTCCGCCATCGAGGCCGAGTAAGCCCTTGGCAAACGGCTCCGGCTGTGTTATCCTTGCTCTGTGAAAAAAGGAGGCTCTGACATGGCCGGAGAGAATAAAAAATACGGCGGGGAGCCGCTGAAGCTCGAGCCGCATATGAGAATACTCAAGGCGCTCCACAGCGCGACGGCCCCGGGCGAGATAACGCCCGGGGAGCTTGAGAAGCAGCGGAGGAACCAGGAGCTTCTCGGGCAGCTCGCCGCGCCGATGGCCGGGCTGTGCTGGGAGGAGTTTGACCTTTCCGGCATGGAGGCCGCGTGGATGCGCCTTGAACGCCCTCACAGGCACGCGCGCTGCGTGCTCTACTGCCACGGGGGAGGCTATACGAGCGGGAACCTCGGCTATTCGCGCGTGCTCGCTTCAAAGCTCGTCCGCACGACGGGGCTGGACACGCTGAGCTTTGAGTACCGCCTTGCGCCCGAGCACCCGTACCCCGCCGCGGTCGAGGACGCCTTCCGGGCCTGGGACCACCTGATGTACCTCGGCTACGGAGCTCACGACGTGGTGCTGGCCGGGGATTCGGCGGGGGGAAACCTCTCCCTTGTGCTCTGCCACGAGCTGAAGCGCAGCGGGAGGATGCTGCCCGGGGCGCTGCTGCTCATGTCCCCCTGGACGGACATGACCTGCTCGGGGGAATCGTACTCCGAGCGCGCGGAGGCCGATCCGATACTCACAAACGAGTACATCCGTGCGGTGCGCGAGGCGTACGCGCCGGGCATGGACTACTCGCGCCCGGAGCTCTCGCCGCTGTTCGGCGATTTTTCCGCCTTCCCGCCCGCCCTGATCCAGGTGGGTACGCACGAGATACTCTTTTCCGACTCCGAGCGCCTGGCCGCGAGGATGAAGGAGGCCGGGTGCTACTGCCGGCTCGAGGTTTGGGAGAACATGTGGCACGTCTTTCAGATGGCGCCGGCGAAAAAATCCGCCGCGGCGATGGAGGGCATGGCGCATTTCCTGCTCGAGGTGCTCTGATACTATTTGTGTAGTACGGAAAAAATTTTGGAAAAACCGCAAAATTTTGCGAAACAGGGGTCAACTTGATGCAACTTTGATGCAATCGTGGTATATTATCAGCGATGGGGGGTGCGTGTACCGTGAGTACGATTCTCATCGTTGAGGATGAAAAGCCTATCAATGACCTCATAAATATGAATCTCACGCAGGCGGGCTACACCTGCGTCTGCGCCTACGACGGGACCGAGGCGGCGAACCTGCTCGAGCGCGAGCGCTTCGACCTGGCGCTGCTGGACATAATGCTCCCGGGCATCGACGGATATGAGCTGCTCGACTACATAAAGCCAACGGAGACGCCCGTGATCTTCCTCACGGCGAAGGGGAGCATGCAGGACAAGGTGCGCGGGCTGCGCCTGGGCGCGGACGACTACCTTGTAAAGCCGTTTGAGATAGTCGAGCTGCTGGCCCGCGTGGAGGCGGTGCTCCGCAGAGCGGGGAAGGGGCAGGAGGAGCTCTTTGTGGACGGGCTGAGGATAGACACCCGCTCACGCACCGTGTTCAGGGGCAGCCGGGAGATAAGCCTGACGATGAAGGAGTTCGATCTGCTGCTGCTCTTCGCGCGGAACAGGAACATCGCCCTCTTCCGCGAGACGATCTATGAGCGCGTCTGGGGCAGCGAGTATATGGGAGACTCCCGCACGGTGGACCTGCATGTGCAGCGCCTGAGGAAAAAGCTGCACTGGGAGGACAAGCTGAAGGCGATATACAAGGTGGGATACAGACTTGAAATTTAGGACCTCGCTCGAAGGCTTCCCGACACGCCTGCTGCTGATGTCGAGCTGCACCATAGCCGCGGTGATATGCGCCGCGGCGTGCATAGCGTACGCCTCGGGGACCCTTGAGGCGAGCTACTGGGCCTATCTCGCCTTCATGACGGTGACATCTGCGCTCGGCGGGCTGCTTATCGGGTACTCCGCCTGGCTGAACAGCGGCAGGGAGCGTCGGGAACTGGAAAAATCCCGCGCCGCCTCCGAGGCCATGGAGACGGAGATAAAAAACCTTGAGGACGCCGCGGAGCGGCGCGAGGAGTTCATCGCCTCCTTCGCGCACGAGCTGAAGACGCCGCTGACGGCTATTATAGGCTATGCGGACATGCTGCGCTCCATGGAGCTCTCGCCGAAGAACCGCTTTACCGCCGCGGGCTACATATTTTCCGAGGGCAAGCGGCTCGAGGCGCTCTCGCTGAAGCTGCTCGACATCATAGTCGCCGGGAAGCAGGGAGTTGAGAGACGTAAATTCGACGCGCCGTATTTCATACGCGAGGTCGCAGCCGTAACCGTCCCCTCGCTGGCGGCGGACGGCATGAAGCTCGAGATGCGCTGGGAACAGGGCGAGGTCGAGATCGAGCCCGACCTCTTCAAGACGCTGCTGATAAACCTGATCGACAACGCGCGCAAGGCCAGCCGGAAGGGGCAGAGCGTGGAGCTCTTCGGCCGGAGGGAGGACGGGGGCTACGCCTTTTACGTCCGCGATTACGGCCGCGGGATGCGCCGCGAGGACCTTGACAAGATCACCGAGCCTTTTTACATGATAGACAAATCCCGTTCGCGCGCGCAGAACGGCGCGGGCCTCGGCCTGGCGCTCTGCCAGCGCATCGCGGAGCTGCACGGCACGCGGCTCGAGTATGAGAGCGAGCCCGGAAAGGGGACCACGGTCCGCGTGCTGCTCCCCGGCGAGCCGTGAGGGCGCGCAGGAGGGGCGCCGGGCAGTTCATAGCCGCGGCGCTGTTTATCGTATTCTGCGCGCTGCTGCCGCTGCTGTTCATCCCGGGCGGGGGGCCGTCCGGCGAGGAGCAGCCGGAGAGGACGGACGCGCGCTCGCTGCGGGCGGAGCTCTTTTCCAGATACTTCAACGGGGAGATTGAGCGACGCAGCCTCGAGCCGACGGTGGACGACCGCGAGGGTGTCATCGGCTGCCGCACGCTGGCGAATTCCATCCTGACCGGGCTCTGCGCGGACGGCACGCTGCCCCAGCCCTCGGACGCGCAGATAAGCTACTTTTCCGTGGTGGACGGCGGCGAGCAGATAAGGGTAATGGAGTTCAGCCAGCGCTGGTCGGGGGACTGGGACAACTGGTTTTCCATCCATATCGACCTCGACACGTTGGAGGTGTACAGGGCCTATATAAGCGAGCAGGCGGTGAGCAACATTGGGGACTACGCCATTTCATACCCGACGGCCGCGGGAACTGCCGGGGAATGGTTCGCGCTGCTTGGATGTTCGGGTGGTGATGCCGCTTCAGATGCGGAGGACCCGCTGCCCGCGGAGACCACGGACTTTTCTCAGTCCATGGAGACGGAATTCGAGATATATTACAGCGCGCCCGAAGAAGCGGAGCTGCGCTACAGGGTGTATGTGAAGTTCTACGCCGACGAGTACCCGTCAATGGTGAGGGACTTGATGTTTACACTGATATGAGGTGGGCAAATGAGAAAAGTTGTAATAATTGGAATCGTGCTGCTGACAGTGGTGATGCTGACGCTGCTCACAGCAAGCTGGCTCGCCACCGACCCGGAAACCGAAGAGGACGCACCGCGTGAAACGGCTGCGAGTACGGATGCAACTGTGAGCCCGCAGCCCGAAGAGACCGAGACGCCGACGCCCACACCGTCCATGCTCGCTTTTGACCGCACGGACTGGCGGCTGCGGCTGGTGAACGCGGACAACGGGCTGCCGGCGGATTTTGCGGTGGAAACCGCGGAGGTCGAAGGGTATCTCTTCGATGCAAGGGCGGCGGACGCACTTCAATCGATGCTTGACGGCGGACGTGCGGACGGGGTGGATCTGATAATCACCTCGGCGTACCGGACATATGATTATCAGCAGGGCCTTTTCCAGAACAAGGTCCAGCGCGTAATGGCCGAACAGGGCGTTTCCCAGACGGAGGCGGAGCCCATAGCCGCCATGTCTGTTGCACGGCCGGGCACGAGCGAGCACTGCCTTGGGCTTGCAGTTGACATAATAACAAGCAGTTACACGACCCTTGATTCCGGATTCGCGGAGACGGATGCAGCCAAATGGCTCTATGAGCACTGTGCTGAATACGGCTTTATACTCCGCTATCCCGAGGACAAAACGGATGTAACCGGGATCATATACGAGCCGTGGCACTTCCGGTATGTGGGAGTGGAGGCCGCGGAATACATAATGGAAAACGGCCTGACACTTGAGGAATTTCTTGGCGAGGCCTGATATGTATTGACAACAGCCTCCTACAGTTGTAGTATAGAACCACACTACAACTGTAGGAGGCTGTTTTTATGCGCATGACAGACGCCGAATGGGCCGTGCTCGACGCGCTGTGGAAATCCGGGGAGGCAAATCTCGGCGAGATCGCCGCGCGGCTGAAGGAAGAGCGGGGCTGGAACAAGAACACGGTTTATACATACCTCACTCGCATGGCGGCGAAGGGGCTTGTAAATATCGACCGCTCTCGCTCCCGGCCGTACAGCGCCGCGGTGACGCGCGAGGACTGCGCCAGGGAGGAGCGGAGCGAGCTGCTCACGCGCGTCTATAACGGCGCGGCGGGGGACCTGATCGCGGCTTTTTTGAAGGAGTCGCACATCTCCCGGGACGAGGCCGGGCGGCTGAGGAAGCTGCTCGACGAGATGGAGGTGTAGCGCGTGGGGAATATATGGGAGTTCCTCTATCAGACGCTAACGGTGTCCATCGCCGCGGCCGTGCTGCTGCTCATAAAATGGCTGCTGCGCGACAAGCTCTCGCCGCGCTGGCAGTACGGAGTGTGGGCGGTGCTTGCGCTGCGCGTGCTCTGGCCTGCCTCGACGGCGAGGGGGCTTTTCCCGCCGCTCGCGCTGTGGATTGAGACGCTCAAGAGCGCAGCAGAGCTGCGCCTGAACTCCGCTTACGCCGCGCCATTTGAGGTGATGCGCCTTGAATCGGTGCTGCCGTGGGCGGATTCGGCGCCGCGCAGCGTGACGGACTGGCTCTTCGCGCTGTATATCGCCGGGGCCGCGGGTACGCTGCTGTGGTACGCGGCGAGGTATGTCCGGCTGTGCTCGCTGCTGAAAAGGGGCGCCGCCGTGGACGCGGAGACCGCGCGGAGAATAGCGGAGACGGCGGAAAAATACGGCCAGAGGCCGTGCGCCGCCGTCGCGGTGCCCGGGCTCAGCTCCGCCTTCGTCTGCGGGGTGTTCCGGCCCGTCCTCGCCGTGCCGGAGGGAGAAACGCCGGACGGGAAGGTGATTTTGCACGAGCTGCTGCACCTGAAATACCGCGACGCGCTCCAAAACGTGTTCTGGTGCTGCCTGAGGGCTCTGCACTGGTGCAACCCGCTAATGCAGTACGTCTTTGACCGCGTGGGCAACGACATGGAGTCGCTCTGCGACCAGCGCGTGCTCGAGCGGCTCGAGGGCGAGGAGCGGCGCGAATACGGCGGCATACTGCTCGAAATGGCGAACGGCAGCTATGCCCGCGCGCCGGGCACGAGCTCGATCTCCAACGGCGCGAAGAATATTTCGCGGCGGATTGAGGCGATAGCGCGCTTCAAGCTCTATCCGGCGGGCATGGCGCTGGTGGCCGCGTGCACGGCCGTGGCGCTGGGCGCGGCCCTGCTCACCGGCGCGAGCGGGGACTACTATTTGAAGGGGAATGACGCGCTGAGCATCCTGGCCGCCGCGAGGCTGAGCCGCTGCACTACCGTCGCGGGAGTACTGGACACTTACCACAAGGGCCTGCTCTTTGGAAATGTGCGCTGCCTTGCCACAGTTGCCCCCGCGGGGGAGCAGGAGGAGCTATATTACGAAGTGCAGAAGTGGCAAAACGACACCTGGATAGACACATTCGCCAGCCAATTCGACACCTATGACCCGGTGTTCTTCAATCTGTTCGCCGACGGGGAGGGCGGCTATACCGCCGAGATAGGCTTTTTCCGACCGGAATACGACTCAGAAGGCGCGCTGCACGAGAACTATCTTCTCTTGCCCGTGGAGGTATGGAGCGAGGGCGGCGGCTATGTAGCCCGAGCGGCGGGGGAGCCGCGGCCGCTGCGCGACACGTGGCGCTACGACGCCGGCACGATGCCGGTGTACAGCCGCGCGCGCTGTGAATTTGACGGCGGGGAAGTGGAGGTGGAGCTCTACAACTTTGCGCTTGTCGACTACTGGTTCCCGTCGGCGCACAATCTGATGGACGGCAGCGTCCCGGAGCCGGACGCGCAGTACAATAACTACGGGATATCCGCCGAGGTGACCATACGATTTGACGAGGACGCCGGGATCGACACCGGGCACATGACGCTCAACGCCAGGCTCACCGGCTCGGGGGACGGCGTCTGGGACGGCGCGGAGGACCTTGAGAGCGGGGACAACGTGCCCATGGTCACCGGCGATACGGCAACCTTCTTTTGCTTCATGAGCCTGTACCGCCCGGAGGAAATCCCGGAGCCGCCGGAGGCGATAGAGCTGAAGCTGATGGACAACGGCGAAACGCTCTTTATGGAGACTCTGGAACTGGAGGCGGCGGGATGAATTCACAGCTCTACACCGCAATCAGCCGGGTGGCGTATGCCTATGTCTTTTACTACCTCGATTTCAACCTCAACCTGAACGGACACAGCATCAATTTCCTGCCGGAATGGGCCTGTTTTGCGCTGATACTCTCCGCCCTCCCGGGCCTCGCGCTCGCGGAGCGCAGCGCGCTGCTGCTCAGGCCGCTGGCGTGGATACTGTTAGCTGCGAACGCGGCGGAGTGGGTGATGGCCCTGCTCGGAGTGAGCCTCGAGGCGGGGGACCTGTACCTTGTGAACGTGCTGATAGACGTAGTGGCCCTATATTTCCACTTCCAGCTTCTGACGAACCTCGCATCCATCGCGCGGGGCGTGAACGCCTCGCGCGCGCAGAGCCTGCTGCGCATCAGGACGGTGACGACGTTGGTGGGCACGGCGGTAAGCGCGCTGTCAGCCCTCCCAAGCCTGGCAGAGAGAGCGCCGGACTGGCTGTCCACGGCGGCGGCAGCGGCGCTGCTGGTTTATGTTGTGATTATTGTCATATGGACGCTCGTGACGCTCTTCGGCCTGCGGGCCGACATGCGCCGCGGGGAGGGGCCCGCGCAGTAGTGGACATGCGCGCAGCAAAAAAGCGGAGGCCGCGGCCTCCGCTTTTGTTATTGGGCTTTTTCTTTTTTGCGCAGGAACTCGAGCTTAGTCTCCGATATAAGCACGGCGGCGAAAATCAGCACGAAGCCGGAAATGGTCCTCACCGAAAGCTGCTCGTGATAGAACAAGACGGAAAACAGCGTGCCGAACACGCTCTCGAGCGTGAGGATTATCGAGGCTGACTGCGCGCTGGTGTACTTCTGCCCGAGGGCCTGAAGGAAATAGCAGGCGCCGGTGCACATCACGCAGAGGTAGGCGACGCTCAGCCAGGCCGAGGCGGGCACGGACTGAGGGAAGGGCGAGGCGATGGGCGCGGTTATCCAGCAGAGCACGGCCGTGGTGGCGAGCTGGACCGTCGTGAGCGGGAGGACGCCGTATTTTTCAAGCCCGCGGGAGCTGACGATGATGTGCAGGGCATAGAAGAGGCCGCAGCACATGGTCAGCGCGTCCCCGAGGCCGAGCGAGAGCTTGCCATCAAGTGAGACGAGTGCCATGCCCGCGATGCAGACGAGCGCGGCGGCGACATTGTAGCGGTCGGGCCGCTTTTTGAAGAACGCCCACCAGAGGAAGGGGACGATCACGCAGTACGTCGCGGTGAGGAAGGCGTTCTTGCCCGGGGTGGTGTACAGCAGCCCGTAGGTCTGGAGGGTATAGGCGCAGTAGAGCGCCGCGCCCATGGCGAGGCCGTATTTCAGCGCGGAGCGGTCGAGCGTTTTGAGCTGCTTCCCAGCGGCGAGGGCCATCAGTATGGCAGCTCCGGTGAAGCGGAAGGCGAGTATCCAGAGCGTGGGCAGGCTGTCGAGCGTGGATTTGAGGATGATGAAGGACGAGCCCCAGATTATTGTGGTGCCGAGGAGCGCGAGGCGGCCGATTGTGGACTGTTTCCTGCTGGGCATATCACTCTTCCTTCTTCATGTGCTGGGCGGCGGCGCGGAGCATAAGGCGCTTTACGCCGGGGCCGTCAAAGGTTATCTCGATGAGCGCGTCCCCGCCCATCGGGGTCATTTTTGTTATCTCACCGGGGCCGAAGGCGGTGTGCACCACCCGGTCGCCAAGGGAGAAGGCCGCAGCCTTGTTTTCGCTCTTGGGCGGGGCCGGGGCGTGCAGCATGGAGCCCTCCCGCCTGATGCCCTGCCTGCGCGCGGAGCCGAAGCCGGCGTGGCGCGCACCCTCGCGGGCGGCAGAGCCGGCGCCCGCGGAGTTCTGACGCCGCAGGTCGAAGCCCGCGCGGTCGAGGTGCTCGGCGGGTATCTCCTCCACGAAGCGGGAGGGGAGGTTCATCGTAGTGCGGCCGAAAATCATGCGCTGGCGCGCGCAGGTGATGTAGAGGTGTTCCTTCGCGCGGGTGAGCGCGACGTAGCACAGCCGGCGCTCCTCCTCCATCTCCTCCGGGTCGCCGATGCACCTTGCGCCGGGGAAGAGCCCCTCCTCAGCGCCGACGATGAACACGTTGGGGAACTCGAGGCCCTTGGCGCTGTGCATGGTCATCATTATGGCGCAGTCCGCCTCGCGGTCGTAGCTGTCTATGTCCGTATAGAGGGCGACCTCGTCGAGAAAGCCGGCGAGGGACTCGTCGCCCGTCTCCTTTATGTAGCCGAGGATGTTCGTTTTCAGCTCGTTTATGTTCTCGAGCCGGGCGGTGGCCTCGTCCCCGCCCTTTTCTTTGAGGGCCTGGGCGTAGCCCGTCTCCTCGATCACGGCGTCATAAAGGCGGTCGAGGCTCTCCGTCTCCGCAAGGGAGCGCAGGGAGCTGATCATGTCCGTGAATTTGATGAGCTTCGGCGCGGCGCGGCGCAGCTCCTCGTATTCGTTCGCGCGGCTTATAACGTCGTAGAGGCTCGTGCCCTCCCGCGCGGCGATCTGCCGGGCGGTCTCCACGGTCTTGTCGCCTATGCCGCGCTGGGGGGAATTTATTATGCGCGCGAGGCGCAGGTCGTCCGCCGGGGTGAGCAGGACGGTGAGGTAGGCCAGCATGTCCTTGACCTCGGCGCGGTCGAAGAAGCGCATGCCGCCCACCACGCGATAGGGGATGCCGTTGCGCTTGAAGGCGAACTCAAGGCGGTTGGACTGCGCGTTCATGCGGTAGAGCACGGCGCAGTCGCGGAAATTCCCGCCTCCGCCGCGCCACGCGAGTATGCGCGAGGCCACAAACTGCGCCTCGTCGTCCTCGTTCTGCGCCGTGTAGAGCAGGAGCTTGTCCCCGTCGCCGGCGTTTGTCCAGAGCGTCTTGCCCTTGCGCTCGGTGTTGTTGGCGATAACGGCGTTGGCCGCGCCGAGGATGTGCCCGGTGGAGCGGTAATTCTGCTCAAGCCGTATCGTACGGCAGCCCTTGAACTCCTTTTCGAAGCTGAGTATGTTCTCGATGGTAGCGCCGCGGAACTTGTAGATGCTCTGGTCGTCGTCGCCAACCACGCAGATGTTGCCCCAGCCTCCGGCGAGCATGCTTGCGAGCAGGTACTGGAGGTTGTTCGTGTCCTGATACTCGTCTATCAGCACATATTTGAACTGGCGCTGGTAGTGCTCGAGCACGTCCGGGCACTCGCGGAAGAGGCGCACCGTGTTGTAGAGCAAATCGTCGAAGTCCATAGCCCCGGCGGCGAAGAGCCGCTGGGCGTAGAGCTTGTATATCTCGGAGATCTTCCTCAGCCGCACGTCGCCGGAGGAGCCGTACCGCCCGGCGAAGAGCTCGGGCGAGAGCAGCTCGTCCCGAGCGGCGTCCAGCCGGGCGAGCACGGACTTGGGCGGATAAACCTTGTCGTCCAGGTCCAGCTCGCGCAGTATCGAGCGCATGACCGAGAGGCGGTCCGCCGTGTCGTAAATCGTGAAGTCGCGCGGGTAGCCCAGACGGTCGGCATCCCGCCGCAGTATGCGCACGCAGGCCGAGTGGAAGGTGCGGGCCCAGATGTCGTTCGCCTCCGGCCCAAGCATGCCCTCCAGGCGCGTCTTGAGCTCGTCTGCGGCCTTGTTCGTGAAGGTGATGGCGATTATGCGCCAGGGCTCCACGCGCCCGTAGGCGGCGATACGCTGCGCCTCAGGAGACGGGCCGGCCTCGAGCACCGCGAGGTCGGCCTCGGTGGCGTTTTCGGGGATCTCGTCCGTGTCCGACGCGCGGCCGTATTTGAGCAGGTTTGCCACGCGGTTTATCAGCACGGTGGTTTTTCCGCTGCCCGCGCCGGCCAGGATGAGCAGCGGCCCCTCCGTGGCCAGCACGGCCTGGCGCTGCATGGGGTTCAGGCGCTTGAAGTCCGCTTCTATGACCGAGCGGCGCGCCGCGATATATCTTTTTTCAAAATCTGCAGTATTCATAGCGACCTATTTTACCACAGCCGCGCGCCCCGGGCAAGAGCTTTGTCACATCTGGTGGGATTCTGCGCAGTTGTCCTTCACGTCCGGGCCGGTGGAGATGTGCTTTTCCCCGGACGGGAATTCTTTCATCCCCGTCGAGTCGTACTGCGGGCAGAGGCGCTGCTCCGGGTCGAGGGAAATGGACTCCTGACGGCGCTTTTTCTTCTTCGGCATATAAATCACCCCCGGCTTATTATGGCCGGGGGCGGTGGCAACTATAACTTTTCTCTTTTTCGCGTTTTCAGAGCTTTTCGGCGAGCTCGTTGAGCAGCGCCTCGGCCTTGTCGATGTTGAATATCCCGCAGGCGCAGGGCTCGGCCAGCTTCACCGCCGCCTTGCGTGCTGTGGTTTTGCCGGCACGGATGTCGTCCACCATCTTGGATACGAGGTTGGCCGACACCATGGCGTGGCCGCACATGGTGGTTATCTCCATTATCTTCTCGTCCGGGAGCTTGTCAATGTCGCCCCAGATGCCGAGGGAGAGATCCACTGAGTGGCGCTGTATGCCGGCCTTTTTAGCGCAGCAGTCCACGTCGTCCACCAGGCCGGAGACGACGACGGAATAGCCGTAATCCGCCTCCTTGAGCGCCTTCATGGCTTCGATGAGGGTGTCGCGGTCACTGAAAACGGCATGTATCATCGGGGCCTCGGGCGTGATGTTCTCGCGCAGCTCCTCAATGGTGTTCAGCGCGAGGTTGCCTATGCCGATGCCGCCCATGTTCACGGGCTTGAAGGGGGCAAGGAGGTCGATGTACTTTTTGAACATCTCCACGCTGTCCTGGTTGTTTACACCCCTTGCGGGCATGATGAGGACGACATAGTCGTTGGTGCGCCCATTTTCGCTCTTTACGCGGTGCAGTGTGTGGGTCATTTCGACGCCTCCTTTATCCTGTCCTCATAGCGCGGCCTGCCGAGGCCGAGGTTGGTTTTCGCTGCGGTACGGTTCACGTCAATGTTAAGAGAATCTATTACGCTGCGGGCATGAACAGTGTCGTCCTTTTCATCCACTCGGCTGATGAGGCAGAGACTGAATACAGTGTCGATTTCCTTAGAGACCTGCTTGAGGGCCTCGAGCACCTCTTCGGCGGCGTCGAGCCGGCAGCGGAACTCAACTATCGCGCTGAGCACGCGCTCGCCGAGCACGCTATCGTCAAATTTTCCGGTTTTTTTGTCTACCATCAGAGCGGTGACAGGGTTGTTGACCTCAAATTCTTCGGCAAACGGGGCAACGGCCATGGCGACCTTTTCTATGTCCGCGAAGCTGGCGGAGACGCCGGGACGGCCGAGCTCAACGGCGAAGCCGATGGTGTCAAGGTCGTGGACAATGCCGGTTACGTCGTTCGTCTTGACCTCTTCGGTGCCGCGGCCCATGTGCTTGAGCGTAGTGTTTTCGTGCTTGCCGAAGGGGTCGCTGAAGGCCTTGCGGTAGGCGCGGGGCGGCTCGAGGCGGACGTTGTATATCGCTCCGCGGGGACATTTGGCGTAGCGCTGGCAGGAGCCGCACTCGACGCAGACGTCAAGGTCTATCGCCATGTGCCCGTCCACTTCCCTTATTGCCCCGACAGGGCAGTAGGGGACGCATTTTTTGCATTTGACGCATTTGGCGGTATCTATATACATTTTTACCTCCGGTTCTTTAAAGCTGCATTCCGGCGAGGGCTTTGACCGTGGCGTAGCGCTCGTTCGCCGCGCGCTGGACGTCCTCGATCTGCTGCTCGCTCATGCGTGAGAATTTGCCTATACCCTCGATGAACTCGGTCACGGGGATGGGCTTGTCGTTCTTGTAGTTGAGGGTCCAGCCCTCGCTGTCCTTTTCCCAGAGCGGGAACATGTTGGACTTGACCGCACGGCGGGCGACCTCTATCGTGCGCTCGGGAGCGAAGCTCCAGCCGGTGGGGCAGGGGCTGAACACGTGCAGATAGGCAAAGCCGTGCTTGGAGGCGGCGAGGCCCTTCTGAACCTTGCTGATGAGATCGGCCATGTTGGCGGGCGTTGCGGTGGCGCAATAGGCTATGCCGTGCATCGCGAGTATGAGGGGCACGTATTTCTGCGCCTGCTGTTTGCCGGAGAGCTTGCTGCCGAGGGGCGTGGTGGAGGTGCGCGATCCCTCGGTGGTGGTGGAGCTGCGCTGATAGCCGGTGTTCATATAGCCCTCGTTGTCGTAGCAGACGTAGAGGATGTGCTCGCCGCGCTCTGCCGCACCGGAAAGGCTCTGGAAGCCGCAGTCGGCGCTCGCACCGTCGCCCGCAACGGCGACTATGTTCACGTCCTCGCGCCCCATGCGCTGGTACATGTGCGTGACGCCGGAGAGGAAAGAAGCGGCGTTGTCAAGCAGGGGGATGTGGACGGGGATCTTCATGCCGCTGTCGAAGTTCCAGCCCACGACTCCGCTGCCTGCCATGCAGCCGGGGGGCACGCAGACAATGGTGTCCTTGCCGGCAACCTGCAGCACGCGGCGGAGCACAAGCTCGCCGCCGCAGCCCTGGCAGGCGGAAACGCCGGGGGAGACCATATCCGGACTGTTCTTGAGTATGTCGAGATAGTTCATATTGCGGCCTCCTAATCCTTCATGAGCCAGCGGGTTTCATACTCGCCCGGCTTGTCCTTGATTTCGTTCAGGCAGTCGATGATGCCCGCCATGTCGGCCACGGAGATATCCGCGCCGCCGAGGCCGCCGATGGCGGAGAACCGGGCGGTGCCGGAGAGATCCTCGAGCGCGGCGCAGGTCTCGACGTACATCGGGCCGCGGTCCCAGCCGAAGCAGACGCTGCGGTCCACAACGCAGAAGGCCTTCTTCCCGCCGAGGGCGGCGGCGAGGCGCTTGGCGGGGAAGGGACGGTAGAAGCGTATTTTCACCAGCCCGGCGCGGATCCCGCGCTCTCGCGCGGCATCTACGGCGTCCTTGCCGGCGCCGGTCATGCCGCCGATGGTAACGATGACGACCTCGGCGTCATCGCAGCGGTACTCTTCAATAAGCCCGCCGTAGGAGCGGCCGAAGGCCGCGGCGAACTTCCTGTCGGTCTCGTCGATTACGGCGAGGGCGGACTGCATGGCGTCCAGGTGGCTCTTGCGGTAGCGCAGCATGAGCTCGCCGGGGGTCATCGGGTCGAGCGCGAGGGGCTTTTCGGGATCGAGCATGGCGCTGTAGCGCGGGCGGCGCGGCGGGAGGAAGGCGTCGACCTCCTCCTGGGTGGGCATATCGACGCCGGCGGTCAGGTGGGAGCTGTAGAAGCCGTCGTAGCAGACGTTTACCGGCAGCACTACGTCCGGATGCTCGGAGATCATATAGCCCTGGATGATCATGTCAGCGATTTCCTGGTTGCTGTCGCAGAACATCTGTATCCAGCCCGCGTCGCGGACGGAAATCGCGTCCTGCTGCCCGCTCCAGATGGTTTCCGGCGAGGACATTTCCCTTGTAGCTATGGCCATTACCATCGGCAGGCGCATCGTGGACATCCTGAAATACGGCTCGTACATCAGAGCAAGCCCCTGGGCGCTCGTGGCGGTAAAGGCGCGCGCCCCCGCGGCCGCGGCGCCCTGAACTACGCTCATTGCGGAGTGTTCGCTTTCGACCTGTACGAGGTCGGCGTCCAGCTCGCCGTTGTGCACCATTTCGGAGAGGTGCTCGACAACGGAGGACTGCGGCGTGATGGGATATGCGGAAATCAAATCGAGGCGGCAGAGCGCCGCGGCCTCGGCGGCGGCGTAGTTGCCGGTCAGAACCTTTATCTTACCCACTATTTGTTCCCCCCTTCGCGCTCCATGCTTATGGCCTTGCGCGGACACTCTTCGGCGCAGATGCCGCAGCCCTTGCAGTAGTCATAGGTGATATAGTAGCCCTTATCTTCGGCCCATTTGATGGAGTTTACAGGGCAGTAGCCCATGCAGAGCCCGCAGTTTACGCAAAGGGACTTGTCCATCACAGGGCGGTGCGTACGCCAGCTTGCGGTGTCGAGGACATACATGCCCACGTCGCCAACGGGCGTTATGTATTGCCTGTCGCTCATTTCGCAGCCTCCCCTTTCAGTATTCTTACGGATTCATATCCCTCTTCCGCGGCGAGGCGGTTTGCGTCGCCGAAGGCGGAAGCTATCTCCTCGAAGAGCACGTCCTTTTCCACGAGGTCCACTATGCGGGCAAAGGCTCCCAGCACAGACGTGTTCGGCAGGTTCTTCCCGAAGCGGCGCTCAGATATCTCTGTGGCGTCCACTGCGGCGACCAGCCCGGCACAGTCCGGCACGAGCAGTTCATCAAGCGGCTTCGCGGAGTTGATGAGCACTATCCCGCCGGGCTTCAGCCCTGCGTAGGTGTTGGGCATGGAGACGAGCGTGTCGTCCATGATGACAAGCATGTCCGGCTCGTAGATCTGCGTTTTCCGCCGTATCTCCTCGCGGCTGAGCCTCAGATAGCCGTAAACCGGCGAGCCCTTCCGCTCGACGCCGAAGAAGGGGATGAACTGCCCGTGCAGCCCGGAGCGGACGGCGGCGCGGACCACGATCTGCGAGGCCTTCACCACGCCCTGCCCGCCCCTTCCATGCAGGCGGATTTCCTTCATATAGATTCCTCCTTAACTGACTTTGCTGTTATATCAGAAAATGCTTGAGCAGAGGTTTGCAAACAGGAATGTGCTGACGCCGACCCAGGCTATCGCGCCCACGGCAACGATTATCATGGTGACGAAGCTCCTGTCCTGCTCCGCCTTTGTCATGTCCGTCTTTATGGTGGACATGGTGCTGAGCGTGAGCGCGCCGCAGGTGGACATCGGGCTGAAGCCAGCCAGGGAGCCGCCGGCAATTATCGCGGCTATAACCGCGACCGCGTCCCCGCCGCCGACGGAGGCCACGAGGTCGCTGGCCATGGGTACGAGCGTCGGGTACACCACGCCGAAGCCGGAGCTGACAAGGCTCATGATGCCTGCCGTAATGCCGGTGAACGGGGCGACGGTGCTCGGGGACATGACGTTGGAGAGCGCGTTGCACAGCAGGTCGATGCCGCCGGCCTCGGATATGACGCTCATGAGGACGCCGACGCCGAGTATCATGAGTATGGTGTGCCAGGGGACGGCTTTGATGCTCTTTGCATCGTCCGCAAGGTCGACGAGGAAGAGCAGGCCGGCCAGCAGGTAGGAGACGAGGCCCACGTCAAAGTCGAATACCATGACGAGCACGAGCATGACCACGACTGTGCCAAGGGCGATGAGCTGCTTCGGGGTGGCTTTAGTTTTCTCTATCACAACGCTTCCCGGGGCGGCTTTGACCTTGTAGCCCTTGAAGACAAAGTAGAGGATAGCGGCGTAGATTATGGTGGTGATGACCTGGAAGGCAAACACGGGCAATATGACCCCGCTCTCGAGGCCCTGCTCGGCCGACAGAGTGGAGACAAGGGCGCCCTCGGGGGTCCAGGCACATACGCGCCCGCCCATCAGCCCGCAGCCGCCTATGACGCCCATCATTATGGGGCTGTAGCCGGCGGAGATGGCTATGGAGACGGTGAGGGTGACGACCAGGGTGGTCGGGGGGATTGCGCCGGGGCCGATGGCGGAGAGTGCGAAACCAAGCAGATAAGAAACTATGGGGAGGACCCATATGCGGTGACCGGTGAGCGCCACAATCTTCTTGGAGAGCATTTCAAACGCGCCGGTTGAAGTTACTACGGCGAAAAGCAGCGTGATGCCGGAGAGCGTGACGAACAGCGAGGAGCTGAGCGTCCCGATGATCTCTTTGTCGGTCATGCCCAGCACACGGCCGAGTATCAGTGCTGTGGCAAAGGCGAGAACGCCCATGTTCACTTTGCGCCAGAATGCGAGTGCTATGAGCACGATGAATACTATAAGAGATAATACGTCCATTATTTCGCAGTCCTTTCTTTATATTTTATTCCCTCTTGCGCGCGGGAGCAAGCTTATGGCTTACTTTTTGAACAAACTCACCTCCATTTTTGCCTGAGCCGGCTCCAGCGGCGTCCAATTTTTTCAATAGAGTCAAAATTGTTATAATAATCGGAATGACGTACCGAAAAACTGCGAATAAAAAATATTGGGTTTACATACTGTTAAAATAATCGGAATATTGTAACAAATATTAGCCTAAAATGCTGCCGCATGTCTGCGGCTCAATTACTGTATAGCACTTTGACCTGTAAAAGTCAAGCGGTATTTTATTGGATTTATACAACCAACAGCCCGGCAAATTGCCGGGCTGTTGTTAAAATTTTAGCTGAATAAGGTGCCCGTTGATGTAGGACGAGACTTCCTCCTGCCGCTCCATGAGATAATCCCTGCGGCCGCTGACGGAGATGGCGGCGATCACGTGCCCGGCCGCATCGAACACCGGGCAGCCGACGCAGTAGAGCCCCTCGTGCGATTCCTCGTCGTCCACGGCGTAGCCGCGGCGGCGGACGAGCTCGAGCTCGTTTTGCAGCGTGGGCATGTCGGTGATCGTCTTGGAGGTCATGGCGCAGAAGCTGAGCTTTTCAAGGCAGTAGCGAGCGTCCTCGGGCTGCATAAACGCGAGGAGGCACTTCCCGGTGCTCGTGCAGTAGGGGGGCAGCTTGCCGCCGACGTGCGAGCGCATGTATACGAAGGGGCCGGCGGAGACCTTTGAGATTATCATGACGTCGCTGCCGGAGATGACGGCGAGGTGCGTTGTGGACTGGTATTTTTCGGCCAGGTCGTGCATCAGCGGGGAGAGAGCACGTGCAAGCTCGTTGCGTTCGTGTACCAGCTCGCCGAAAAACATGAGCCCGATGCCGAGCCTGTAACGTCCGGTGTCCGGGTTCTGCATGAGGAAGCGGCCGCGCTCAAGCGCGGCGACGATGCGCGACACGCTGGCCTTGCTCATGTCCAGCTCGCGGGAGAGCTCGGATATTCCGCGTTCCTCCTTGTCGATAAAGCAGCGAAGGAGCCGTATGGCGTTGTCTACGGACTGCGAATACTCCTTCTCGCCCCTGACTGCCATGAAAACACCTCCTAAAATAAAGCCGGCGCAAAGGAAAAACGCTTTGCGCCGGTCTGGTGACCCAGCGGGGATTCGAACCCCGGACACCCTGCTTAAAAGGCAGGTGCTCTGCCTGCTGAGCTACTGGGTCATTTTATAGAAACCATGCGGACTTTAGTCCAAAAACGCTGAAACACCTTTTGCTGTTGACAGCGCCTTTGACATCAGCGAGCCATTTTTCGGCGAGGCCGAAAACCGCCGCCCCCGTTCAAACAAAACTGAATCCACGGATTCAGTTTTGAAAGGAGGCGCAAGGAAGCGTGCGCAGTTTTCGGCGACAGCCTTCGGCTTTCGCCGGAAACGGAGCAAAGCGGACTTTGCGCCGACGTGGCTGGGATGGCAGGACTCGAACCTACAATATCAGAGTCAAAGTCTGGTGTGTTACCGTTACACTACATCCCACCATCGAAGCTCTGCGCAAAGAGGCCGGTTTCCCGGCCTCTCGTTCGCGTGGGGTGGGAGATGGGGCTCGAACCCACGACACCCGGAACCACAATCCGGTGCTCATACCAACTGAGCTACACCCACCATTATTTGCGTTACTGGCACGCCAGGAGGGATTCGAACCCCCGGCCTACTGCTTAGAAGGCAGTTGCTCTATCCTACTGAGCTACTGGCGCATGTGGCCTGAGCAGCAATACCGGCGGAACGCGCGCCCGCAAGCCTTGATATGATAACATCCGCTGTGGAATTTGTCAATACGTTTCACGTTATTTTTCCGGGAAAACTCATTTCCCGGCAATCCTTGCCTCCACGCGCTCAAGCGCAGCGTCGATTACGGGCTCGCAGCGGCCAAGTACTATCTCGCACTCGCGCCGGAGGGTCATGCCGAACACCTCGTCGGGCATCGCGGCGGCGTTAATGAGTATGTTTATCCTCGAAGCGCGCATGGCGGCACGGCAGAGCTCGAGCCCCACGCCGATGTCGGATATCGCGCCGCGCAGCCCCTTTTCCGCGAGGGAGGCGAGGAGCCCGGCGACGTCCTCGCAGGTGTACAGCACGTCCGTCGGCACATAGCAGGCTACGCGGAGCGCGGCGTCCATGTGCTCGCGCCGCTCGGGGCTGTCCTTGGGCATGGAGAGGTACTTTTGCAGCGGGGCGAAGGCCTTTGCGTCCTCGTCTATGAGCGTGACGAGGTGCCGCCGGGCCGCCTCGAGCTGTTCGAGTGCGCGGCGGATGTCATCCTCGTACTGCGCGTACGATTTTTTCCCGCTGGTGAGGCTGCACACCATGGAGCCGAGCGCGGCGGCCAGTGCGCCGGCAAGCGCCGCGGCGCCGCCGCCCCCGGGCGCGGGGGCATTCGAGGCCAGGGCGTCGTCAAATTCGGTTATGGTCATTCCGGCAAATTTGTCCATTGTTTTTTACCTCCGGTAAGTTGATCAGGCGCCGTATATCAGGCGCAGAAGGGCGCTCTCGGGCGCGTCCGGGGCGGCTTTGCGAAGGACGGAGAGCAGCCCGCGGGCGGAGTCCCGGACGTCCTCGCGGTAGGCTTCGGCGATGAGGCCGGGGGAGACCAGGTTCTCCGCCGGGGTATAGACCGCGACGGGCCAGCCGTATTCCTCCCCGCGGGCGTTGCGCCGGCGGGAGAACGATTTTATTACCAGGTAGCCTTGCTCCTGGAGCTTTGTCACGGTGCCGTCGAAGTTTTTCTCGCCGCCCTTTCCGAAGCCGGCGAGGCGCTTGAGCTCATACGATGGCAGCTCGGGGGAGAGGGCGAAGCAGTCCATTATTTTTTTGCAGCGGTGGCTGGTCTTGCCGTCCTCGTACAGCGCGTCGAAGTCATAGCCGTCGCGCCGTATGTTGGCGAAGCGCGGGAAGCACTCAAGCGAGACGAAACCGGCCCTGCCGCCGAAAAATTTGCCGTACAGCGCGCGGCCGGAGGCGGCTATAGTCTCGCGCCAGTACCAGGGGTCGCGCTCGAGGTCGCCGCTCCACCACCATTCGGCGGGCGTGAGCTCCTCGACGGAAAAGCCCGGCACGGCCCCGGCGAAGAGCGGGAGGAGCCCGGTGCGGTCCACCGCGGCTATCACGTCCTCCGGGCTGCGGAGGCAGGCGCTGCTGCTTTCGGGCGGGCCGGAGAGGATAAATTCGCCGTTTTCGAGTTTCATTATATCAGATGGTCCTTTACTATCGGGATTTTGGAGAGCACCCACCAGGCGGCGAGGCTGAGCGCGAGCACGGCGGCGGTTTCCACCGGCACGGAGATGAGCGGCGACAGCAGCGTAAGGCTCAGGCCGAACTGCCGCAGAACCATGACGAAGGCCATGTGTACGAGATAGACGGCGAAGCTGGCCTTCACCAGCCGCGCGATCCGCGCGCTGCTCGAGCGAGAGCCGCAGAGCCGGCGGACCAGGCAGAAGAGCCCGGCGGCCATCATGGCCGGGCCGGGGGACATGCCCTCCATGAACGCTATTACGGTCTCGCCGGTGAGCAGCGAGGCCGCGACCGTGCCGCCGAAGGTGACGGCAAAGCCGCCGGCGAACAGCAGCGCGCTGCCGCGGACGGAGAAGCGGGAGGCCTCGCGCGTGTTCAGGTAGTAGCCCAGCATGGCGTAGCCCATGGCCGACCAGGCCATGTTTATGTCGTACTGACCGGTGATGCCGCCGAGCCACTCGAGCGGGGGATACTGCCGCAGCAGAGGGAAGGCGAGGCCGAGCACGGCCCAGGCGCCGAGGGCGTAACGCATCTCCTTTTCCCCCGCGGCGCGGGCAAAGACGCGCAGCACGGGCAGCAGTGCGTAGAGCAGCAGGAGTATCTGTAAGTAGTACAGGTGGAAAAAGTGGTCGAAGCGCAGCGTGTGCGTGATGGAATTGAGGAAAAAGTTCTCCTCGGCCCAGTAAATCAGCAGGTACTGCCCGGCGACGACGAGCATGTAATAGGCCCAGGACCAGAAGAGCAGGATTATCAGCACGCGCAGGAAATATTTTTTCCAGACCGTCCCGGCCGTGAGGCTGCGCTCGGGCGGGAGCATGAGCGCGCCGGTGCACATGAAGAAAACCGGCACGGCGAAGCGGGCCAGAGAGTCCCAGAACGCGCTGGAGAGGTAGCTGAAGCTACCGATGGGAAAGAGGTCCAGGCCGTTGCCCGAGATGTGTATGACTATGACGCCAACGCAGGCGAGCAGCTTCAGGACGTCCGGGGCGAGCGCGCGCTTTTGCATTTATCCAACTCCTTCCCTGAGCACACGAGGCCCATATATATCCAGACGAGCGGAACGACTATGCACAGCCCGAGCCCGAAGAGGCTCTGGACGTAATAGCAGCACAGCGCGCCGCCGGCGGCGGGCGCACAGCCGCGGAAAAAGCGCCGGAGGCTCCCCGCGCAGAGCGCGACATACGGCAGCGCGCCGAGCAAGCCGAGGTTGACAAGGTAGCCGAGGATTTCGCAATGCGCGTTGTCCACATGCGTCGAGAGCGTGGAGCCCGTCTCCTCCACATAGCGGGAGAAGGTCATGTCCGTGCGCAGCACAAGCGTGTCCGGTCCGCCGCCGGTCACCGGCGATTCGCCGAACAGGCGCAGGCACTCGCGCCAGATGCCCACGCGGCTGGAGCCGTAGCTGTCCTCCACATGGCCGTGAAGGACCTCGGAGAGCTCGTGCAGCGTGCCGCTGCCGCCGCCGTAAAAATACACGGCCGCGAGGGCGAGGACGCACAGGGCGGCCATGGAGGCGGAGACGGCAAGCGTGAGGCGCTTGTTTCTATGAATATAGTTTACATAATACGGGATAAGTGTGACCGCAGCGGCGGCGAGCGCGACGAGCCCGGAGGCGACGCGCGAGCCGATCAGCACCCCGGCGCAGAGCGCGGCGGGGAGGAGCATAAGCCTGTCCGCCATCTTGCGGTTTGTCAGCGCGTGGCCTGTAAACAGGGGGATGCAGAGGCAGTAGAAGGCGGCGAGCAGGTTCGTGTTGCCGATTGTGCCGAGAAATTCGCCGGTGTAGCGCACCCCGGCGTCGTAGTAATTGAGCCCGGCGGGATAGAGCCCGAGCGGGTTCGCGCCCGTGAACTGTATCAGCGCGATGAGCGAGCAGACGGAGGCCGAGGCCGCAAGGAGGTAGACATAATACTTTTTCCACTCCCCGAAGGCTGAGACGGCGAGGAATATGCCGCCGTAGAGCAGCAGCGTCACGAGTCCGTCGTAGCGGCTCGCGCCGATGATTACCGCGGAGCCGTAAGGCGAGAGCGCGGCGGAGAGGCAGGCCGCCGCCATAAAGGCGAGGGCGAAGCACTGCAAAGCGTTCGGGCGCTTCGGCGCGGTTTTGTCCAGCGCCATGCAGACGGCCGTCCCGGCCAGGTACAGCCCGCTCAGTACGGCGAAAAAGAGGAATTTGGAGCGCGTGATGTCCGCATAGCCCTCGGGCCCCGTCCAGAGAGGGAAGACGAGGAGCATGAGCGATATGTACTTGTCGGTCAGCCATCGTGCCTTCATATAAGCGATATTACCACAAAACGAGCTTGCGCGCAATGGCGCCATGTGCTTTAATAGCAGTGGAGGCGATGCGCATGTATTTTGATTCGCACGCGCACTATGACAGCAGGCAGTTCGATTCGGACAGGGACGGGCTGCTCTCCGCGCTGCCCTTACAGGGCGTGGAGTGCGTGATTGACCCCGGCTGCGACGGGGAGACGAGCCGCAAGGCGCTTGAAATTGCGGAAAAGTACGACTATATCTACGCCGCGGTGGGCTGGCACCCTCAGGAGTGGGAGAGCTGGACCGCGGACAGCATAGGGGAGATAAGGGCGCTCGCCGCGCACCCTAAAGCCGTGGCGATAGGCGAAATCGGGCTCGACTACTACTGGGACAAGGAGCACAAGGCCCTGCAGGAGGAGATGCTCCGCGCGCAGCTCGAGCTGGCGATAGAGCTGGACAAGCCGGTCGTGATACACGACAGGGACGCGCACGCCGACTGCATGGCGGTGACGCTCGAATACCCATCGCTGAGGGGAGTTTACCACTGCTTTTCCGGCAGCGCGCAGATGGCGCGGCAGCTGCTCTCCGCGGGCTGGTACCTCGGCTTTGACGGGCCGATAACCTATAAAAACGCAAGGCGGAACCTTGAGGCGCTCGCCGTGTGCCCGATGGACAGGATCCTGATAGAGACGGACAGCCCGTATCTGACGCCGGAGCCGATGCGCGGGCGGCGGAACGACAGCTCGATGCTGCGCTATGTGGTGCAGAAGATCGCTGAGGTGAAGTCCCTTAGCCCGGAGGCCGTCGCGGCCGCAACAGCGGAGAACGCGCGAAGTCTGTTCGGGATAAGCTATTGAACGCGGCGCTACGGCGGAGTATAATTGTGTAAAAAACGGAGGTAATCAGGATGCTGAGAACAATAACTGCCCTGCACGAGGGCGCTCACGGGCATGAGCACTCCCACGGCGCCGAGCTGACCGGGGAGCAGACGCTGGCCCTTTTGGCATACACGCTCGAGCACAACCGCAGCCACGCCGGGGAGCTGCACGACCTGGCCCACGCGCTTGAGGCGCACGGGCACGAGGAGGCGGCGCAGTCGGTGCATGAGGCGGTGCACTTTTTCGAGCACGGGAACGACAAGCTGGCCGAGGCGCTTTTGCTGGCAAAGGGGGATTGAACATGTGCCTTTCTGATGCGTTTGAGGTGAGCGGCGGCGAGCGCAAGCCGCTGATGAACTACGTCTCCGGTATTGCCGTGGACGGTGAGAAGGTCGTGCTGACCGACATGCTCGGCGCGAAGAAAATCGTCACCGGGACGCTCAAGAGCGTGGATTTGACAAAAAACGTCATACTCATAGAGACCGCGTGACGCATTGCGCCGCGCGAAAAAAGCCCCGGGGCATCGCCCCGGGGCTTTGATTATGCGCTCATGCGAGCAGCGAGAGCAGCTTTGAATGAAGCCGGCCGTTAGACGCGAGTATGGCGCTGCCGTGCGTGAGCGGCAGGGGCTCACCGGTGAGCGTAGTGGCCCGGCCGCCGGCCTCGGAGACTATCAGCGCGCCGGCGGCGTAGTCCCAGGGCTGGAGCATCAGTTCGGCGTAGGCGTCCAGCCGCCCGGCGGCGACGTGGCAGAGGTCGAGTGAGGCGCAGCCGGAGCGGCGCACATCCTGGCACGAGTCGTACAGCAGCCGCATCTGCCGGAAGGCCTCATCGGCCATGTGCTTATAGCCCGGGACGGTGCCGGCTGCGGCGAGGGCGTCGCTAAGCTCGAGCGCGGAGCTGACGGAGATGAGCTCTCCATTCAGGCTGGCGCCGCGCCCCTCGCAGGCGGAGTAGCACTCGCCGCGGAAGGGGTCGTATACCACGCCGAAGCGTACCGCGCCGCCCTCGGCGTAGGCGAGGGAGACGGCGCTGAGCCGCAGGCCGTGTATCAGGTTGGTCGTGCCGTCCACGGGGTCGAGTATCCAGAACGGCCTGGATGGGTCGATGCCGGAGTTGTCCTGCTCCTCGCCCATGAACTGTACGTTCGGCGCTATCACCGCGAGCTGGCGCGCGAGGAAGCTCTGCACCGCCATGTCGACGTCTGTTACAAAGTCCGCCGCGCCCTTCGCGCGGACGCGGTGTATGCCGCTTGTAAGCACGACCTCGCCCGCTTCGCGCACCGCGTCGATCGCGCGCATCATTATCGGCTCATACTGTATGCCCATGTAAACACCTGCCTTTGGTCTTTTACTATGTTTTAGCATGAAGTTGTGAAGATTTCATGCACAAATGAGTGAAATATTGTAAAAATGAAGATAGGCAATTTTAATCTTGCTTTTACAATATTCAAATATTTACCGAGAGGTTTCTTTTTGACAAGGCAAAAAGAAACCTCTCAGAATAGTTTGCAGGGGCGGGCTCTTGCGCCTTACGCAAAACCCATTGCATGGAATAAGAAAAAGGGGGGCTTGCGCCCCCCTTTTTTTCTGGTGAATGTGCGGTTTTTACTTGGTGTAGAGTTCCTTGAGCTTGAGCAGGTGCTCATAGCGGGCCTTGGCGTTCTCCTCGTTGGCGGAGAAGAGCTTGTCGGCACGGTCGGGGAACTCACGGGTCAGGCGGGAGTAGCGGGCCTCGTTCATGAGGAACTCGCGGTAACCGCCCTTGGGCTCCTTGCTGTCAAGAGTGAAGGGCTGCTCCTCGGCCGGGTTGAAGCGGAAGAGGTTCCAGTAGCCGCACTCGACGGCCTTCTTCATCTCGGACTGGCAGTTGGTCATGCCGCCCTTGATGGAGTGCATCTCGCAGGGAGCATAGCCGAT
>LBJMR02800__coassemble_438_pt1 | contig 29618 bp, 31 predicted proteins | sample LBJMR02800__metabat2_low_PE_004 | metagenome-assembled genome bin LBJMR02800
TGGAGACCGTGGGCAGGCGGTGCGCCGCGCCCTCGGTTATGGCGTAGGGGAAGGTCTCGGAGATGCTGGTGAGCGTATTGATGTCCAGCGCGCCGTAGTACTCGTCCATGTCGTCCAGCCAGCCGGCGAGCGTCACGCTGTCCGCCACGCCGAGCTCAGAGGCCAGGGCCTCGAGGTTCGGCCGCTCCGCGCCCTCGCCGGCTATGATGAGCTTCAGCCCCGGGACGGACTTTTTCGCTTCCGCAAAGCCGCGCACGAGCGTGGCGAGGTCCTTCACGGGGTCCAGCCTCGCCGCGGCGCCCACGACTATGTCGCCCTCCCGGACATCCGCGCCCACGCGCTTGTAAAACTCCGCGCGGCTGCGCTCCGGCAGGGTGCGGGAGAAGTCGAGGCCGTTGTATATCGCGAACGTGGTGGCGCGCGGGAAGCCGCGCGAGATGAGCAGCGCGCGCATCGCGTCCGACACGCCGATGTGGTACTTTATGTGCCTGAGCGCGAATACGTTCAGCTTGCCGTAAGTAAGCGCGGCGGCGGGCCGGCCGAGGTAATCGAGCCGGTAGTCGCTGTGCACCGTGCTTACCACGGGCTTTTTCGTGCTCCTGCGCAGCAGCGCCCCCGCCAGGTTCGCCCGCGAGCCGTGGCAGTGGACTATGTCGTAGCCGCCGCTCTCGATGAGCGCGCGCACCCCGCGCAGCGCGCGGAAAAACCCGCCGTCCATCACGCGCGTGTCTATCCCGAGCGCCGCGGCCTCCTCGGCGAACGGCCCGCCGCGGAAGCACACGAGCGTGACGTCTATGCTGCGCGAGAGGTTCTGCAGCAGCGAGTGTACGTGGGTCTTCGCCCCGCCGGTGTCCCCGCCGCTTATTAGATGTATGACTTTCAAGCTGCAAACCCCCGCTTGTCTATTCCTGATATTTATAGTAAAATAGCTTTGCGCGCCTATTATACCCCAAGCCGGAGCCCCGGGTCAATACGGCCCGCAGCCGGCGGCGCGCAGAACACGGAGGCAGAGCCATGACTACTATTTATCTCATACGCCACGCGGAGGCGGAGGGCAACCTCTTCCGCCGCGCGCAGGGGCACTGGAACGGCAGGATAACCGAGCGCGGGAAAAAGCAGATAGACGCGCTCGCGGAGCGTTTCAGGGACATACATATAGACGCGGTGTACTCGAGCGACCTGGACCGCACGGTGGAGACCGCCGGGGCCATCCTCCGCGGCCGAAATCTCGAGCTGCACAAGACCGAGCGGCTGCGTGAAATCTGCATGGGCGTCTGGGAGGGGCAGCCCTGGGGCGAGCTCAGCTACCGCTACCCGGAGGAGATGTACAAGTTCAACAACGACATCGAGCACTGGGCCGTGCCGGGCAGCGAGAGCTTCGAGAGCGTGCAGCGGCGCATCACCGGCGCGATTTTGGACATAGCCGCGGAAAACGAGGGCAGGACCGTGGCCGTGGTCTCGCACGGCATGGCGATAAAGATATTCCTCATGGGCGCGCTCGGCCTGACGAGCGAAAACGCCATGATGCACGGGGACAACACCTCCGTCTCCCTCCTGCACGTGGACGGCAGCAAAATAGACGTGGAGTATTATAACGACAACAGCCACCTCGGCGAGCTCTCCACCTTTGCAAAGCAGGTCTGGTGGCGGGACACGAAAAAGGAGGACATGACGAGCCTGCGCTTCGAGCCGCTCGACCCGAAGCGGGACGCCGACGCCGCATTTTACCTGCGCTGCTACCGCGACAGCTGGGTGGTGGCCCACGGGAGCGACAGCGGCTTTGTCTCCAGCGTATACCTCTCCAGCGCGCGCTCGCACGCGGCGAAGTCCCCCGGCTGCCTGCTGAAGGTGATGAGCGGCAGCACCCCGGCCGGGGTGCTCGAGCTCGACCCGCGCCGCGGCCGCGAGGACGGCTGCGGCTGGATAAGCCTGCTCTACCTCCTGCCGGAGTATCGCAGCCACGGCCTCGGCGTGCAGCTCATCGGCTGCGCCGCGGCGTATTTCGACGCGCTCGGCCGCCGCGCGCTCAGGCTGCACGTGGCAGTGACTAACGAGCACGCCATCGGCTTTTACGAGCACTATGGCTTCCGCCGGCTGAGGACGGACGCCGGAGTGTCCTCCGAGCAGTACCTGATGGAGCGCCCGATATGATGTGGCCGGCGAAAATCGAGAGCGCGGAGCTGCCGGAGCACGGGCGCATCGCCGTGATATCCGACATACACGGGAACCTGCCCTATCTGCGCGCGCTTTTGGACAAGCTGGCGCTCACGGAGGAGGACACGCTCGTTTTCTGCGGCGACATGGTGGAAAAGGGGCCGCAGAGCCTTGACACCCTGCGGTTTATAATGGACCTCTCGAAAAAGCGCCGCGTCCTCGCCGTGCAGGGCAACTGCGACTGCTGGCAGGAGGAGATCTACCGCCCGCAGGGCTATTCGGACGGATACCTTAAGCGCTATCTCGCCTCGAACGGCGCGGGCTGGGGTCCCGGGCTGCTCGCGCAGATGTGCGCCGAAATCGGCTTCCCACTGACGCCCGAGCCGGACATCGCCGCCATGCGCCCGGCGCTCGCCGCCGCCTTTGCCCCGGAGCTCGAATTCATCGACTCGCTGCCGCACGTCCTCGTGACGGAGCACTACGTCTTTGCCCACGGCGGCCTGCCGGAGGGTGACCCCTCCGGCTGGGACGGCTGGGACTGCATGAAAAACGACAACTTCATGCGCCAGGGCCGGAAATTCTCCAGGTGGGTCATAGTGGGCCACTGGCCGGTCGTGCTCTACGGCGGGGACATCACCTGCGCGAACCCGATAGTCGACGGGGAGAGCCATATAATAAGCATCGACGGCGGCTGCGTCCTGAAGGACGACGGCCAGCTCAACGCCCTCGTAATACCCTTCAACGGGAGTGAGGACTTCGGCTGCGTCTCCTACGACCCCTTCCCCGTCCGGCGCGTCAGGAGCGCGCAGGCCGCCTCGGAGCACAGCGCGTACATCCGCTGGGGCGACAACGTGGTGGAGGTGCTCGAGCGCGGGGAGGAGTTCTCCCGCTGCCGGCACGTGCGCACGGGCTATGAGCTCGACATCCTCACAAAATACCTGCGCGCCGGGCCCGACGGCACGGTCCGCTGCAACGACTGCACGGACTACGTCCTCCCCCTCTCCCCCGGCGACGAGGTCGGCGTTGTGGAAACGACGAGCCGCGGCTTCCTCTGCAAGCACAACGGCGTGAGCGGCTGGTATTTCGGCGAACTGGAGGACGAGGCATGATAGTGCTCTATTGCCTTTTGGGGGAGTATCTGCTTTTTATCAACATCGACGGCTTTGTCATGATGGCTGTCGACAAATCCCGCGCCCGGCGCGGCGGACGGAGGGTTTCGGAGGCGGCGCTGTTCTTCATCGCCTTCCTCGGCGGCAGCCCCGGGATAATGCTCGCGATGTACACCCTCCGGCACAAGACGCGGCACACCTCATTCACCGTCGGGATGCCGCTCATCTGCTTTTTCGAGGCCGTGCTGATAGCCGCGGCCCTCATCTACGCCGCGTCGGCCTGAGCGGCCGCGGCACATTTACGGATTCTCGGTTGGTGATTCCATGGTCAGCTTTGAACGGCTCGGCGCCGAGTCGCTGATAGACAGAATACGCGGCGAGCTGGTGGGGAAGATCCTCTCCGGCGAGCTACACCCCGGCGACCGCCTGCCCCCGGAGCGGGACATGGCCGAGCAGATGGGCGTCTCGCGCAGCTCCCTGCACCAGGCGGTGCTGCAGCTCGAGACGCAGGGCTTCCTGAAGATCGAGTCCCGGCGCGGCACGGTCGTGGCTGATTACCGCAAGCACCCCACGCCGCAGTCGCTCTCCGCCCTGCTCGGCTACGGCTCGATCGAGATAGACGAGCCGCTCTTCCGCGACATGATGGACGCGCGCATCTGGCTCGAGACCGGCTGCGCCCGCCGGGCCTGCCGGAACATATACGAGAGCACGTTCGAGGAGATGCGGGAAATAGCCGAACGCATCGAGACCGAGCGCGACGACCTGCCCGGCATAGTCTACCGCTATCACTACCTGCTCACGCAGGCCTCGGGCAACAGCATCTTTTCCATGATGTTCCGGGCCTTTGAGCCGGTAATAACCACGCTTATCACGCGCTATTACACCATGCGCGACGCGGACATCGCCGCGGAGGCGCGGATGCACAGGGAGCTGCTCGGGCACATCCGCGCCGGGGACGAGGACGCCGCCGCGGAGTGTGTGGAGCGCCTGCTCCGCCTCGGAATGGACGCGCTCGGGCGCAAATATGAAAAATGACCCCCTCCCGCCGTTGTATAACGGCGGGATTTTTTCATAAAGTCATTGAAGTGCGCGGGCATATGTGTTAAACTGTTGTCAACTCTGGTATAACCACCGGCATTACTCTTAAAAGGAGGAAAACCATGCAAAAATACGATGTAATTGTCGTTGGCGCCGGAAACGGCGGCCTTTCGGCGGCCGCATACCTCGCCGGAGAGGGCAAAAAGGTCCTCGTGCTCGAAAAGCACAACCTGCCCGGCGGCTGCGCGACGAGCTTCAGGCGCGGGGCGTACGAGTTCGAGTCGGCCCTGCACGAGCTGTGTCAGATGGGCGACGGGCTGGAGGGCCGGCCGAAGGGCGCCGTGCGCGAGCTGCTCAGCGACAGGTACAAGCTGGACGTGGACTGGCGCGCGGTGAACGAGGCCTTCTGCGCCATTGCGACCGACGAGGGCGGCTTCAACGTGGAGATGCCCGTCGGCGTGCAGGCCTTCATCGACGAGATGGAGCGGCAGGTGCCCGGCTCGCGCAAGCCCATGACGCAGATCATGGAGATGGCCCGGATGGTGGAGGACGGCGTGAACTGGCTCGCAAAGCACCACAACGAGCCCGAGGGGCTTGCCAAGGTGGAAATGCTGCTCAAGTACGGCGACCTAATGAAGCTCGTCCCGGCCACCTGCGACGAGGTGTGCGACATGGTCGGCCTGCCTGAAAAGGCCAAACACATCTTTGAGAGCTACTGGACCTATGTCTCGGCGGACTCCAAGAGCATGTCCTTCGCCGTCTACGCCTACATGACCTACATGTACCTGACGCAGATGCCCTGGGTCTCCAAGGACCGCAGCCATGAGATCTCGCTCGCCTTCGACGCGCGCATACGCGAGCTGGGCGGCGACATCTGGTACAACTGCGAGGTCAGGCGCATCGACGTGAAGGACAACCGCGTCCGCGGCGTGGAGCTCGCCTCCGGCGAGTACATACCCTGCGGCTGGGTGATGTCCAACGTGATGCCGAGCGTGGTGTTCGACCGCCTTGTGGACCACAGCGAGGTCCCCGAGCGCAGCAGGCGCCTTATGAACGCGCAGAAGCTCGCGCAGGCGCCGCTGACGGTCTATATGGGCCTGGACGCCTCCGCCGGGGAGCTGGGCCTGAAGGGCTACGACACCTTCCTGCGCCACAACCCCGACAACCACCAGCAGTACCTCTCCGATGACAAAATCGAGACGCACAAGGACTTCTCCGTCACCATCCTCGACAACGCCATCCCCGGCGTGTCCGGCGAGCACCGCTGCATGATAGAGTTCGCCAAGTTCTACACCGGCGACCCATTCGCGGACGTGAAGGAGGAGGAGTATTTCAAGCTGAAGGACCGTATCGCCCTCGAGTGCGTGGAGCGCTACGAGGCCGTTACAGGCTGCAAAATCCGCGGCCACATCGAGGAGATCGTCATAGCCTCCCCCGTCACCTGGGCGCGCTACCTCGGCACGCCGCGCGGCGACGTCTACGGCTATGAGCCCGCCAAATGGGACGGCATGTTCCCGCGCGTACAGTGCGGGCACGAGCTGGACTACACCGTGAAGGGCCTGCGCTTCTGCGGCGGGCATGGCACGCAGATGGACGGCTTCTCGCAGGCGTATCTCTCCGGCTCCGAGCAGGCGAGATACATGCTTCTGGACATGCAGAAGGAGGGCAAGTGACATGGCAAAATACAACTATGACAAGAGTCTTCTGAAGGGCCTTTCCACCGGGGCGTTCCTGCACCAGGTAAAGACGCGCAACGAGGCCATTGCCGCCGCGCCGGACACGATACCCTCCTCGGTTTTCAACGCCAACGTCCTGGCGAAGCGCCTGCACCCGGCGGTGCAGCACTGCCGCATCGACTCCGTAACCGACCACGGGGACGCGAAGAGCTTCGTGCTCGTGCCGGACCGGGAAAAGGGCACGCAGGAGATGGCCTTCTTCCGCGCCAGCCAGTACGTATCCGTCAGGCTGGACATAGACGGCGCGCTGGTGCACAAGCCGTACACCATCCGCTCCAACCCGGCGGACGCCCTCGGGACGGAGAACACGAGCTACACGCTCACGATAAAGCGCACGAACCCCGCCTACGCCTCCGCATACATCCTCGACAACTGGAAAGCCGGCGACTGCGTGGACATCTCCGGCCCGCTCGGGGACTTCTACTACCAGGGCCTGCGCGACGCGAAGCACGTTGTGGCCGTCGCCGGCGGCAGCGGAATAACGCCCTTCTACTCCATGGCCGCGGCCATAGTCAGTGGGCTGGAGGACTTCGACCTCACCATCCTCTACGGCTCCCGTACGGCGGACGGCATATTGCTCCGCGACGAGATCGAGGAGGTCGCCGCGAAGAGCGGCGGGCGCGTCAAGGTGGTCCACGTCCTCTCCGACGAGGAGCGCGAGGGCTATGAGCACGGCTTCGTCACGGCGGAGCTCATAAAAAAATACGCCGGCGAGGGCGAATACAGCGTCCTGATGTGCGGGCCGAAGGCCATGTACGACTTCTGCGTGGGCGAGTGCAAAAAGCTCGGGCTGCCCAAGCGCCTCTACCGCGCGGAGATGAGCGGCGACTACATGGGCGCGGTGAACAACGCCGACTACCCCAAGGACCAGATAGGCCGCGAATACAGCCTCACAGTCCTCATCCACGGCGAACGCACCAAAATCCCCTGCAAGGCCGGTGAGAGCCTGCTCTGGGCGATGGAGCGCGCCGCGATCAACGCGCCGAGCCACTGCCGCAGCGGCGAGTGCGGCTGGTGCCACTCCCGGCTCGTGAGCGGGCAGGTCTATATCCCCGCGGAGGCCGACGGCCGGCGCCTGGCCGACAAGAAGTTCGGCTGGATACACCCCTGCGTCAGCTTCCCGCTGAGCGACATAGAGCTCGAGGTCTTCCCGACGGCGGATTGATGCCCCGCTCCGGCGGCAGAATAAGTGCAAAAACACCGGCGGGCAGCCCTGCCCGCCGGTGTCTCTCTTTTTCTGCCGCTCCGAAGGAGGGCAAAGGCAAAAAATCTCCGGAATTCCCGCCCTCTCCCCTACATTCGGGTTGCAAAAGTTCACAAAGTGTGGTATTGTTCATTCAGTAAATCTGTGGGAGGCTCGAGCATGTTTTACGAGAATTACGTACGGCTCTGCAACAGCGTCGGCAAGGCGCCAACCGCAGTGGCGACGGAGCTGGGCTTTCAGAAGTCCGCCGTGACTCGCTGGAAAAAGGGCTGCCAGCCCACGGACGCCACCCGCTCGAAGATCGCCGACTACTTCGGCGTCACCACCGAGGAGCTCTGCGCGGACGCTCCGGCGCGCCCGTCGAGGGCCGCGGTGAACGGGGACGACGAGCTCACCGAGTATCTCGAGCAGCTCGCCGCAAGGCCGGAGCTGAGGATGCTCTTCTCCGTCTCAAAGGACGCCACGAAGGCCGACGTAGAGCAGGCGGTGGCCATAATAGAGGCTCTGCGCCGGGCCCGGGAAGGGAGCTGACGGGCGTGTGGACGCCGGACTACTTTGTCCGCCTTGTGGAGCTGCCGGCGTCCGTCGAGGGAGTGACCGTCCCGAATGACGACGGCAGCTTTGACATCTACATCAACTCGCGCCTCGGCGAGGAGCGGCGCCGCGCAAAGCTCGAGCACGAGCTCGAGCATATAAGGCGCGACCATTTTTACCGCCCCGGCACGGTGGCAATGAAGGAGGCCGAGGCCGGCGGCGTGCTCGTAACGCGGGCAGAAGCGCCGGAAGAGGCCGCCCCGCCGGGGATGAAATATATCCCCGTATATCCGAATTTGGAGAGCTTCGTCGCCGACTTTGCAAAGCGCGCCGCGCCGCGCTCGCTTGAGCTGCTGCGCCGCGCCGGCTGGAAGGGCTGAGGGCGGCTTATTCGCCCACTTTCAGCTTCTCCTCCGTTTCCCTCGCCGCTATGGCGCGCAGCTCGGCCATGAAGGGGAAGGCCGCGCAGTCGGAAACGCCGTATTCAAGGTTCAGCGTGCGCTCGCGCTCTATCCAGGTGGAGAGCGGCGCCTCGTTGTGCTGTATCACGGCCTCGATGCGGTCGAGCGCCTTATAGAGCTTCGCCTCCGGCGTCTCAAGGGCGTTGAGCTCCGCGAAGAGCGCGCCGAGCTCCGCCTTCCGGTCCGGCAGGCGCGAGAGCAGGCCCTCCACGGCCTCGGCCTCGCGCTCCTCGTCGCCGTCCGTCTTGAGGAAGGAGGGGATGTCTCCCGTCACAGCCTCGCCCCAGTCGTGGACAAGGCACATTTTTATGACCTTCGCCATGTCCAGGCCGGGGAACTCCCCCTCGAGCAGCAGGGCCATCGCCGCTATGCGGAAGGTGTGCTCGGCCACGCTCTCGTGCCGGAGCGTGCTCGTGTAGCTGTGGCGCGTGCGGCATTTCAGGCCCTCGAGTATATGTACAAAATCCATGAACTCCTGCGGCTGCATTCATATCGCCTCCTGAACACAGAGCATAGCACAGCCGCTGCCCTTTTGCAAATTGACTTTTCGCCGCGCCGGTGATAACCTTTATACCGCCGGCAGCGCCGGACTTGATAAGGATGTGATTTTTTGATACGCCTGTACAACGCCCTCGTGATGCCCATGCAGGGGGACTGCTCGTACTTCTCCGGCGAGGTCTGGGCGGACGCGGACAAAATAGCCTACGCCGGGCCGCCCCGCGCCGGGGAGCTGCCGATGTTCGAGCGCGAAATCGACCTCGGCGGCTCGCTCATAATCCCCGGGTTCAAGAACGCGCACACGCACTCGGCGATGACCTTCCTGCGCTCCTATGCGGACGACCTGCCGCTGCTGCGCTGGCTGAACGAGAAGGTCTTCCCGCTGGAGGACCGCCTGAATCCCGAGCGGGTCTACGCCTTCACGCGCCTTGCGGTGCTCGAATACCTCAGCAGCGGCATCACTGCGAGCTTCGACATGTATTTCCACCGGGACGCCTACGCCCAGGCGAACATCGACATGGGCTTCCGCACCGTGATGTGCGGAGCGCTCTCCGAGGGGGACAGCGTGAACACCGCGGCTGATGACTACGCGAAATTCAACAATCTGCACCCGCTCATCGGCTACCTGCCCGGCCTGCACGCCGAGTACACCTCCGGTTCCACGCTCCCCCTGGAGCTCTCTGAGCTCGTGCACAGCCTGCGCGCCCCGTTCTGGACCCACAATTCGGAGACGGAGAGCGAAACCCTCGGCGGCATAGAGCGCCGCGGCATGACGCCGACGGAGTATTTCGACTCCATCGGGCTCTACGACTTCGGCGGCGGCGGATACCACTGCGTGTGGCTCTCCGAACACGACATGGAGATTTTCTCCGCGCGCGGCCTCACCGCCGTGACCTGCCCCGCCTCCAACGCCAAGCTGGCCAGCGGCGTGGCGCCGCTCACCGAATTCATGCGCCGCGGCATCCCCCTCGCCGTGGGGACTGACGGCCCCTCGTCCAACAACGCGCTGGACATGTTCCGCGAGATGTACCTCGCCTGCGTGCTGCAGAAGCTGCGCGAGCGCGACGCCGCCGCCTGCCCGGCCGAGGACATCCTCCTCGCCGCCTGCTCCGGCGGGGCCCGCGCCACGGGGCTCGCGGACTGCGACTGCCTCGCCGATGGCAAGCAGGCGGACATCGCGGTGATAGATCTCGACAGGCCCAACATGCGGCCCATCCACTCCCCCGCCAGGAACCTCGTATACAGCGGTTCCAAGGAAAACGTGCGCCTGACAATGGTCGCCGGGCGCATACTGTATGAAAACGGCGAATTCTTCGTAGGAGACGACCCCGGGCGCATCTGCGCCGAGGCCGAAAGGCACACAAAGGAGCTGATTGAAGATGGAAATTAAAGAAAAGATATCCGAGTGGGTGGACGCCCACCGCGACGAGCTGCTGCGCGACATCGGCCGCCTCGTGGCAATAAAGAGCGTCCGCGGCGAGCCGCTCGAGGACGCGCCCTTCGGCCCCGGCCCCCGCGCGGCGCTGGACGAGGCCATGGCCCTCTGCGGGGAGTACGGCTTTGCGACGAAAATATACGGCGGCGCCGTCGGCGTGGCCGAATTCAGCTCACTGCCCAGCGCGCTGGATATCCTCGGCCACCTCGACGTCGTGGGCGAGGGCGAGGGCTGGGACACCGACCCCTACACCGCCACCGAGAAGGACGACGGCTGCCTTTACGGCCGCGGGACCGACGACGACAAGGGCCCCATCGTGATCGCGCTCTACGCCATGCGCTGCCTGAAGGAGCTCGGGATAGAGCTCAGCCACGGCTGCCGCCTGATAATGGGCACGGACGAGGAGTCCGGCTCCGGCGACCTGCCGTATTTCTACAACACGAATGCGCCCGCGCCCAACACCGTGACGCCGGACACCGGCTTCCCGGTCTATAACACCGAAAAGGGCCGCTGGGCGCCCTCCCTCTCTGCCGCCTGGGCCAAATCTGACGCCCTGCCGCGCGTGTCCTCGCTTGACGGCGGCTTCCGCGTGAACGTAATCCCCGGCGATGCCTCCGCCGTCGTGCTCGGCATCGACCCGGACACCGCGCTCTGGGCCGCGCACGACACGGCCGGGCGCTGCGGCGTGGACATGCTCTGCGAGCCCGCCGAGGGCGGCGTGCGCGTGAGCGTGCACGGCACGCAGGGCCACGCGGCCTATCCGGACGGGGCCAACAACGCCCTCACGGCGCTGCTCGCAATCCTCGCCTCCCTGCCGCTCGCGCAGGACGCGCCGGCGAACGCCGCCGTCCGCGCGCTCGCCGACCTCTTCCCGCACGGGGCTTACGGCGGCGAGGGACTCGGCATAGCCCAGGCCGACGAAATTTCCGGCGCGCTCACCGCCTCGCTCAACGTCATCAACCTGAACGAGGAGGGCCTCACGGGCCTGCTCGACTGCCGCGTACCCATCTGCGCCAGCTATGACAACTGCTGCGCCGTTGCCATGAAGGCCATGTCCGCCGCCGGCATCACCGCCGAGGGCGAGCTCACCGCGCCGCACCACACCCCGGGCGACGGGGCCTTCGTCCGCACGCTGCTCAGCGCGTACGAGACCTATTCCGGCCGCCGCGGCGAGTGCCTGAAGACTGGCGGCGGCACCTATGTCCACGACATCGAGGGCGGCGTGGGCTTCGGCATATCCATGCCCGGCTTCGAGAGCAACCTGCACGGCGCCAACGAACGGATAAATATACAGGACGCGCTCACCGCGGTGAAGATCTTCGCACTGGCCGCGGCTGAAATCTGCCGCTGAAAACAAGGAGGAAACAAAATGGTCATCAGAGCTGAAGAACGCAACGAACGAATCTGGGAAGGCATGCGCGACGGCCCGGGCTACGCCAGGCTCCTCTCCATACTCCCCGCCGAGCTGCTGGACGGCATGGGCCGGCTCTACAGTGTTATCACTCTTGAGCCCGGCTGCGGCGTCGGCCTGCACAAGCACGAAGGCGACTGCGAGACCTATTTCATCCTCTCCGGCGAGGGAGAGCTGAACGACAACGGCACCGTCACCACGCTCCGCGCGGGCGACGTCAGCTTCACCGACAGCGGCGAGCAGCACGGCATTATAAACAAGGGCACCGAGCCGCTTGTCCTCATCGGCCTCATACTGAACAAGTAACGTATATTTATTTGCCGGGAGTGAATAACAATGCTTCAGGAGAGCTTTCTGAGGGTCTATGAGAAGCTCAAGAGCGAGTTCTGCCGCCAGGTGTTCGCGCTTGTGCGCGAGCGCCGCGGCTCGCTCTCGGCGATGGAGGCCTTCTCGCTGGAAGTCATCCGCCAGCTCGGGCGGCCCACGGTGAGCCAGTTCGCCGCGTTTTTGAACATCTCACAGTCGAACGCGACGTATAAGGTCGCAAACCTGATACACAAGGGCTATCTCGAAAAGGAAAATTCCGGCGCCGACCGCCGCGAGTACTATCTCGTGCTCACGCCCAAATACTACGGCTACGTTGGCACTCTCGAGCGCGACATGTGCGAGGCCGTGCGCCGCGTCGAGGAGCGCCACAGCCCCTCGGAAGTCTCCGAGCTCTCCGCCCTGCTGGACGAAATAGTGGACAATATCGGCTCTGCCCCGGCCGCGCCCGGGGATGGTGTACAAAATCAGGCATAGATTTTTGTCTATTTTGCCAGTTTGACAAATCCGCGTTTCGCGCCTATACTGTGAATCACTAAATCAAACCAAACCGACGATTGAGAAGAGTACCCGCATCGGAGGCTTTCAGAGAGCGGCGCGTATGCTGTGAGCGCCGCAGCGCAAAGGCGCGGGGAATGGACTCATGAGGGGAGCGAAGCTAACTCCCGGGTGAGCGCCCGTTACAGCGCCGGCCGCGTGATGGCGCGGGCAAAGCGGGCGCGTTCGCGCCAATTCGGGTGGCACCGCAGGAAAATGTGAAATCCTGTCCCGTATGACCAGAAGGTCATACGGGACAGTTTTTTTATTTCAAAATCAAATGCAAAAAGGAGAATCAGCCATGACCAGCGAAAAAATACCCTACAAGATCTACCTCTCTGAAGACGAAATGCCCATGGCATGGTACAATCTCCGCGCAGATATGCCCATAAAGCCCGCGCCTCTGCTCAACCCGGGCACGGGCAAGCCGATGACCTTCGACGAGCTGCGCGGCGTTTTCTGCGATGAGCTCGTGCGTCAGGAGCTGGATAACGACACGCGGGAAATTCCCATCCCGCAGGAGATACGCGATTTTTACAAGATGTACCGCCCCTCCCCGCTCGTGCGGGCCTACTGCCTGGAGGAAAAGCTCAAGACCCCGGCGAAGATCTACTACAAGTTCGAGGGCAACAACACCTCCGGCTCGCACAAGCTCAACAGCGCCATCGCCCAGGCCTATTACGCCAAGCAGCAGGGGCTGAAGGGCGTCACCACGGAGACCGGCGCCGGCCAGTGGGGCACCGCCCTCGCCATGGCCTGCGGCTACCTCGGCCTCGACTGCCGGGTGTACATGGTCAAGTGCTCCTATGAGCAGAAGCCCTTCCGCCGCGAGGTCATGCGCACCTACGGCGCGAGCGTGACGCCGAGCCCCTCCATGGCCACCGAGGTCGGCCGGAAAATCCTCGCCGAGGACCCGGAAACCACCGGCTCGCTCGGCTGCGCGATAAGCGAGGCCGTGGAGGACGCCACCACGCACTCCGGCTACCGCTATGTGCTCGGCAGCGTGCTCAACCAGGTGCTGCTGCACCAGAGCGTCATCGGGCTCGAGGCCAAGATCGCCCTTGACAAATACAGCGTCGTGCCCGACATGATAATCGGCTGCGCCGGCGGCGGCAGCAACCTTGGCGGCCTGATCAGCCCCTTCATGGGCGAAATGCTCCGCGGCGAGCGCAAATACGACATCCTCGCCGTCGAGCCGGCCTCCTGCCCCAGCCTGACGCGCGGCGTGTTCGCCTACGACTTCTGCGACACCGGCAAGGTCTGCCCCCTGGCGAAGATGTACACGCTCGGCAGCGGCTTCATCCCCTCCGCCAACCACGCCGGCGGATTGCGCTACCACGGCATGAGCCCCGTGCTCAGCGAGCTCTACCACGAGGGCTATATGCGCGCCACCTCCATCACCCAGACCCGCGTTTTCGAGGCGGCGGAGGCCTTCGCCCGCTGCGAGGGCATACTCCCCGCGCCGGAGAGCAGCCACGCCATCTGCGCGGCGATGGACGAGGCCATAAAGTGCCGCGAGACCGGCGAGGAAAAGACCATCCTCTTCGGCCTGACCGGAACCGGATATTTCGACATGGTCGCCTATGAGAAGTTCCACAACGGCGAGATGGCCGACTACATCCCCACCGACGAGGAGCTGCAGGGCTATTTCGCCACTCTGCCGCAGGTGTGACCGCAGCAAAAAAATCCCCGGGAGATGTCCGGGGGATTTTTTTACCGGCCAGCGTCGTACTTGTCGAATATTTTCTTTTTCCAGACCTCTTCCGGCTCGGCGTGATAGCCCTCCACATAGTCCGCCGCGTCCTTCACCGAGGTGAACATCGCGTACAGCGCGTGACCCTCCTCGCTGAAAAACCGCTCGTCCACCGCCCGGCGGAGCATGGCCTCCATGGAGTCGTAGTAGCCGTTGGTGTTTATAACGGCCATGGCCTTGGCGTGCCTGCCGAGCTGCTTGAGCGTCAATGCCTCGAAAAACTCCTCAAAGGTTCCGATGCCGCCCGGCAGGGTGATAAAGGCGTCCGACAGGTCCTCCATCAGCTTCTTGCGCTCGGACATCGTCTCCGTGAACAGCATCTCCGTGCAGTGCTCGTACAGTATCCCCGGCTCGTCGAAGAAGCGCGGAGCCACGCCAATGATCCCCCCGCCCGCGCTGAAGGCCCCGCGGGCCACGGCGCCCATCAGGCCGCTCGTGCCGCCGCCGAAAACTATCGAGTGCCCCCTACCGGCCAGCTCGGCGCCGAGGGCGAAGGCCTCGTCAACGTAGGAGCAGTCTATCGTCCGGCTCGAGGCCGCAAAAACGCAGATTTTCATGTCCTCACCCCTCAAAATCCAGCACGCGGCGCATCCTCGCCAGCGTCAGCCGGTTCCTTATGGCCGACGAGATATCCAGCAGCTCCGGCCGCAGCGCCTCGTCTATGCCGATATCGCGCAGGCGGTATTTCCCGTCCAGCGCCCTCAGCGTGTCCGCGAGGGACTCGGCGGAGGGTATTTGCGATATTATGTAAACTATCTCGTCCCAGCAGTCCACGATCCGCTGCGCATCAAAGCGCTTCAGGACGTCATCGGCGTTCTCCGCGATTATCCCGTCCGCGAGCGGCCCGAACTTTTCCCTTATCCAGCCCTCGTCGAGCGGCTCAAAGGGCTTTGCCCGCGGCTTCAGCCGCGCGAGGCGGTGGTACTCCTCCGAGACCACCACCGCGCCCACGCCGACGCATTCGCCGTGCACCCCGTGCGCGGATTCAAAGCGCGGCGGCTTCATCTCCACGAGGTGGGCTATCAGGTGCTCCGCTCCGGAGGCGGCGCGGGAGGAGCCCATCATCTGCATGGTGAGGCCGGAATACATCTGAGCGGCGGTCATGGCCTCGAAATCCGGCCGGTCGCCGCGGAGCAGGCCGGCCACGCTGCGCTCCATCAGCGCCAGCGCCTCCCGCGCGAGCAATGCCACGCGCTCGCAGTAGTGCTCGCCGGAGACGAGGTGGGCAATCAGCCAGTCGGCGAGCGAGAGGTGCTTTGCGAGGATGTCCGCGACGCCGCTCACGGTGAGCGACATCGGCGCGCCGGCAATTATGTTCAAATCCGTCACCACAAGGGCGGGCGCGTGCATGGGTATGGAGCGCTTGTGCCCGTCGATAACCACGGAGCACACGTTGGCTGTGAACCCGTCCGACGAGGCGAGCGTGGGTATTGCAACGAAGGGTATGCCGAGGGTGTTCGCGTTGTAGCGCGCGAAGTCCATGAGCGTACCGCTGCCCACGGTTATGATGACGTCCGGGTCGTCGAGCTCGGGCACGATGGCCTCGATCAGGCCCTTTTCGGAGTGCAGCCCGCGGGCGTCGAGCACGATCTCCCTGTCCGCCCGGACGTGTATCATACCAGGCAGGTTGTAGGTGTTCGTGTCATATAGCACGGTGCGCCGCCCGGTGAGGCCGCACTCCTCCATATACCTGTCAAAGCTGCGCAGCGCGCCGTATTCGGCCACCACGAGCCGCGTCTCCATGGGGTGCGCCATGCCGCAGGCGCAGCGGCCGGAGTATTTCGCGCAGTCGAGGATCATCCGCGGCTCTCCTTGAGCGCGATTGCGGCCCGCGCGCTGTCCGCGATGCCGTCCGGCGTGAGGCCGAAGGCCTCGAGCACCGCCTCGGCCTTCCCGGAGCGGCCGAAGACGTCCTGCACCCCGTGCCTGACTACCGGGACGGGGTATTTCGCGCCCACCGCGGCCGCGACGGCCTCGCCGAGCCCGCCGACCACCGTGTGCTCCTCCGTTGTGACTATGCAGCCCGTCTCCTTAGCGGCGGCGAGGATGAGCTCCTCGTCGAGCGGCTTTATCGTGTGTATGTCCAGCACGCGCGCGGAAATGCCCTCCTGCGCGAGGATATCCGCGGCGGCGAGGGCGCGCTGCACCATCAGCCCGGTCGCGGCTATGGTCACGTCCGAGCCTCCGCGCAGCGTGACGCCCCGGCCGAGGGCGAACTCATAGCCCGGCACGGAATCCGTGACCGTCTCGACAGCCATGCGGCCGAGGCGCATGTACGCCGGGCCGTCGTATTCGACCAGCGCGTACATGGCAAGGCGCATCTCGTGCGCGTCGCAGGGGTTCAGCACCATCATGCCGGGGATCGCGCGCATCAGGGCGAAGTCCTCGGTGCACTGGTGCGTGGCGCCGTCCTCTCCGACGGAGAGGCCGCCGTGCGAGCCGGCGCACTTGACGTTCAGGTGCGGGTAGCCGATTGAGTTGCGCACCTGCTCATACGCCCTGCCCGCCATGAACATGGCGAAGGAGCTGATATACGGCTTTTTGCCGCAGGCGGCGAGGCCCGCGGCCACGCCGGCCATGTTGGCCTCGGCGATGCCCATATTGAAGAACCGCTCGGGATAGGCCTTTGCAAAGGTCTTGCTCATCGTGGAGCCGGAGAGGTCCGCGTCGAGCACAACGATCTCGGGGTACTTCGCGCCCAGCTCAGCGATGGCCTCGCCGTAAGCGGCGCGGGTGGCTTTTTTCTCTCCCATCTTACTCAACCTCCAGTCTCTCCACGGCGGCGTTCAGCTCCGCCATTGCCCGCTCGTACTGCTCGGCGTTCGGCGCCTTGCCGTGCCAGCCCGGGTCGTTTTCCATGAAGCTCACGCCCTTGCTCTTCACCGTCTTGGCAAGGATCGCGGTGGGCGCGCCGGCGTTCTGCCTCGCCTGGGCGAAGGCGGCGCGCAGCGCGTCGAAGTCGTGCCCGTCAACCTTTATTACATGCCAGTTGAACGCCGCAAACTTGGCGTCCAGCGGCTCGGACGGCATCACGTCCGCCGTGCGTCCGTCGATCTGCAATCCGTTCACGTCCACGATGGCGCAGAGGTTGTCCAGCTTGTACTTGGCGGCGCTCATCGCGGCCTCCCAAACCTGGCCCTCCTCTATTTCCCCGTCGCCCAGCAGGGCGTAAACGCGGTAGTCCATCCTGTCCAGCTTCCCGGCTATGGCCATGCCCACGGCGGCGGAGATGCCCTGCCCCAGCGAGCCGGTGGACATGTCCACTCCCGGGACGTAGTTCATGTCCGGGTGCCCGGACAGGTGCCCCTCGATGCTGCGGAAGAGCTCCAGCTCTTTCTCCGGGAAATAGCCCCTCAGCGCGAGCACGGAATAGAGCGCGGGCGTGCAGTGCCCCTTGCTCATGACAAAGCGGTCGCGCCGCTCCGCGCGCGGAGCGGCCGGGTCTATGCGCATCTCCTCAAAATACAGCTCGGTGAGTATGTCCATCGATGAAAGCGAGCCGCCGATATGCCCGCTCGCGGCGCGGAACACCATCTCCATGCCCAGCCGCCGGCCCTTCGCCGCGGTGAGCTCAAGTTCCCTGTTAGTCATAGAAAGTCCTCCTGACCGTCATGTAAAGACACAGTAATAAACACAGTATATCATTCCTCGTCCGGCTTTTCAATGCTGCTCTTTGGAGCAAACTTCCCTTGCCAAATTCCCCCTTATGGTCTATAATCGCTCACACAGTAAAACACGAAGGAGTGAATGCCCATGTCCGATTACAAGTACCGCATAACGGCGGATTCCGGCTGCGACCTGTCTCTCGAGCTCTGCGAGAGCCTCGGCGTGCTGCCGTACAAAATGCTTTTCACAATGGACGGCGAACTGATGACCGACGGGATGACGGAGGATAGCTTCCGCCGGTTTTACGATATGATGCGCGCCGGCGGCGTGGCCAAAACCAGCCAGATAAACCCCGGCGAATTCATCGACTTCTGGCGCCCCCTCGCCGAGGCAGGGGAGGACGTGCTGCACGTCTCGCTCGCAGCGGCCATCTCCGGCTCCTGTGACAATGCGCGCAGCGCGGCGGAAACGCTCATGGCCGAGCACCCCGGCTGGCACTGCCGCGTTGTGGACTCGACGAATGCCTCTGCAGGCTTCGGGCTCATGGTCCTCCGCGCGGTGGAAAACCGCGACTCCGGCCTCGGCCTGGAAGAGAACGCCCTCGAGCTCGAGGGCGTGGCGCACAACGTGAACTCCATCTTCACCACCAACGACCTCACCTACCTCTACCGCGGCGGGCGCGTCAGCCGCACGGCCGCCGCCTTCGGCACGGCACTGAACATCGTGCCCATAATGCACCTCGACTATGAGGGCCATCTCGAGGTCTGGCAGAAGGTACGCGGCGACCGTCAGTGCTTCAAAAAGCTGATAAAGGACGTCAAGGAACTGGTCGTAGACGCCGCGAGCCAGACGCTGATAATCTCGGAGGCGGACGCGCCGGAGAAGGCGCGCGAATACGGCGACGCGCTTAAGGCCGAATGCGGCTTTAAGGACGTGTTCTATACGCACATCGGGCCCATCATCGGCGCGCACACCGGCCCTGGCCTAATCTCGGTGTTTTTCGTGGGAAAAGAGAGGGTATAACGCCCGAAACAGCGGCGGCCCCGGGGGTAAAACCCCCGGGGCCTTTCTGCGCCCGCGCGCCGCTTACAGGTTCACTACGGTGTAGTCATGCCCCACGGCAGGCAGGAATTTTTCAAAGACGTCAGCCGTTTTCAGCCGGAGCGTGGAGGTGTTCACGCACGGGTGGCAGCCGAAGTCCCCGCATTTGAGCACGTCCGCATCCACAAGCAGGCGCACCTTCCCCTCCCTGTCGTTCATCAGGCCCATTATCGAGACCGAGCCGGGCAGCAGCCCGAGCAGGCGCTCCATGTCCTCCGGCGTGCCGAAGGAGAGCCGCGCCGAGCCTATCTGCGAGGAGACCTCGCGCGTGTGGAAGGGCTTGTTCCCCTGCACGAGCAGCAGGTAAAAGCTCGTTTTCTGCCTGTTGCAGAGGAACAGGTTCTTGCATATCTCCATACCGAGCGCGGCGTCGATCTCCTCGCAGGCGGCCATGGTGTCCACGTGCTCGTGATCCGCGCGCGTATACTCGATCCCCAGCGAGTCGAGCAGGTCGTACACCGCGATTTCCCGCCCGAGGCGGCCCGAAATGTCCTCCGGCCGGCCCTGATGCAGCTTTATCTCCATGTGTGATGCCTCCGTTTTTGTGATAACGGAGGCATCATACCACCTTGCGGCGGAAAAATCCAGCCCATTCAGCCCAGAGCCACGTCTAACACCATCATAACTCCGAACCCGGCGAGGGTCACGACGGCCATCAGCCCACGGCGCTCGTTGGCGAGGCTCTCGGGAATCAGCTCGGCGATTGCAACGTACAGCATGGCCCCGGCGGCGAAGCTGAGCATGCCCGGCAGCATACGCTGCGCGCCGAGTACAAGCACCGCCCCCGCCACTCCTGCCAGCGGCTCCACTACGGCGCTGAGCTGGCCGAGGAAAAAGGCCTTTCCGCGGCCAAGTCCATCCCTGAGCAGCGGCAGGCTCACCGCCGCGCCCTCCGGGAAGTTCTGTATCCCCACGCCTACGGCGAGCATACAGGCCGCAGGAAGCGTGGCGCCGTCCAGCCCGTGGGCCAGCGAGCCGAAGGCCACGCCCACGGCCATGCCCTCGGGTATGTTGTGCAGCGTCATCCCCGCCATGAGCATCAGCCTGCGCCTCGCGCCCTCCGTGGCGGGACCTCCGCGCGCGGCCATGCGGCCATAGGCCCAGTCCCCGGCCCAGAGCAGCCCGCCGCCGGCCATCAGGCCGCAAAACGCCGTCAGGGCAACGTTCATGCCCATTTCCCCGGCCAGCTCCATTGCCGGGGAGAGCAGCGACCAGAACGAGGCCGCCGTCATAACCCCGGCGGCAAAGCCCATCATTGCGTCCAGCGCCGTGCGCCCGACGCCCCGGACGCAAAAAACCAGCCCCGCGCCCGCCGCAGTCACCGCGTAAGTAAAAAGCGTTGCCAGCAGCGCCTGCCAGACGGGGCCGAGCAGTACAAACCATTCAAACATAGCATACCCCACAGAAGCGTTCTGTGGCCATCTTATGCCCCCGCCGCGGATTTGGGCACAGCGCGCCTGAAATACAAGTTTTCCCAGGTAAAGGCGCGCAAAAAACCGCCCGTCAGGTCCCTGACGCGCGGCGCGGCACAAAATAAAAAACATCTGACCCTCACCCTTAAGCTCGACGCAGCTCCTCAAAAGCCATACGCAGTCACTTCCAAGCCTTGCATTCCCCTCAACGTCCGGTTTTAATTGGCCTTCGTTCGCCATTCGCGCTAAGCGTTTATTTGGCCTTCGTTCGCCTGATAATATTGACGTTTCAGTTCTTTATTCCGGCTTTACGTTTCCGCTTTTGAGTTTTACGTTTCACAGGTGAGGGTCAGATGTTTTGATTCTTGGTATCTAACATCCATTTAACCTCTCTTTCTGCAGATTTCGGAATACCTGCTCCACACGTCTGCCGGGAAGATACTTGCCTGAAGCCCCGAACAAATATGCGTTTCTCTTGTAGTCATCACCTATACTTTTTGCCAAAGTCAGCTCACATTAACGGCGGCTCAAGTGGTGTTTCCCGCAATACGCGCGCAGCCTGGGCGGTTATCCGATTACCGATAAGGCTCTGGGCTTTTGCCTTCGCCTTTACCTTCTGGTCATAATATACCACTGCGGCTGCATAATGTCAACTGAAAATGTGCTCATTTCACAATTTTGTCACTTCTCACGAAAATTTTACATTCGTCGCAATTGAGTTATTATCTGTCATGACAGTGTGATAGAATAAAAAAGGTGCGGCTCCGGAAACATCCGGAGCCGCACCTTTTTCGCGCCTTTTCGCCGCATTTACTTTCCCGTCAGCTCGTCCGTTAGGCGTATGATCTCCGGCGCTATCTTCCGGCGCTGGGCCTTTGTTATGCGCGAGTAAATCGGGTACGCCGCCGCGACGAGCGCGATGCCCGAAAGGCCGATAATGATGCCCGGGATAAAATAGCTCCCCATCCACACCATGGAGCAGCACATGCCGACTCCCATGAGCAGGCAGCCTATTATGCCCACGGCCACGGAGACAACGGTCCCCTTCTTTGCGGCTTTCCTGTCCAGCCGCCTGAGCTGTTCGAGCTTGCTCTCCTCCTGGGGAAGGTATTTCTCGAGTATGCTCTCTATCTCGCGCTGCTGCTTTGCCGAATAGGTGTAATTGAAAGTGTCCTTATTCGCATCCATGTTCAATCTGCCTTTCCTTCCCGCCCGGTTCCCCGAGCGCCTTTGTTGAGCGGACTATCATATAGCTGCCGAGGCCTATCACTATGAAGCAGACCGCCGCCCCGGTCAGCATTATCATCAGCGTGCGGAATCCGCCGTCCTCCTCGCCGCCGAACTGCGTGAGCATGGCTATCTCGAGCGAGAGCATGGACACCAGCGCGGCAGCGAGGCTCACGGCGCGCGCCGCGCTCATCGCCGGGCTGTGATACCTGTGGTATCTTATCACGTTCCTCACCGCCATGATCACGGTGTAGAAGGTGTAGGCCGCCATTGCGTATATCAGGCTTCCCGCGTAGGAAAATCCCCCGTCCTCGTGCAGCACGAGTATCACGACCCCGGCCATGGCTATCGTCATCGCCACGAGCACGGCCCCGCAGATGCGGTACCAGCGCCACTCGCCGGCCAGGTTCGTGCCGAAGCCGTGCCTGTGCGCGTACCGCACGAGCATAAAGCGCAGCACGGCGAGGAAAGTGTAATACGCCGCGAGTGTGCCGAACCACACGGAGCGGTATATAACGCCGTAGACCGCGTTCAGCAGCGAATACAGCATGTTTATGACGAGCGAGGAGTGGAGCGACACGTTCACGCGATAAGCCGGCTCGGCGAGATAGCGGCTGACGAGCGCATTTTTGCGCGCCCAGCTACTGCCCTTTTTGAAAATCGGCAGCACGTTCGCGCACAATATTGCCAGCGCGTAGGCCGAGAACACATAGGCGATATATGAAACCGGGCTGTCCTCCCCCGCGTACATAAAGGCGTATACAAGCAGCGCCGCCGCGGCCGGGACGCATATGAACACAACCGCGGTCCCCGGGAACAGGAGCTTATGCAGGATCCTTTTCAGCCTTTCCATTCGCCTTCCTCCTGAGCCTGACGGTGAATACGCTGCCCGCGCCCACCTCGCTGCTGACGGAGATGTCCCCGTCCACTATGTCGATCACGCGCTTCACAAGGGCCAGGCCGAGGCCGTTGCCCTGGGTGGCGTGCGAGGTGTCCCCCTGATAGAACTTTTCAAAGATGTGCTGCCCCACCTCCGGCGAGATGCCGCAGCCCGTATCCGCCACGCTCACGACCGCGTCCCCGCCCTCGGCCCTGAGCGACACCGAAACGCGCCCGTGCGGCTCTGTGAACTTTATGGCGTTTGAAAACAGGTTGTTCCATACGAGCGAGAGCAGCTCCGCGTCCGCGTCCACCATGATCCCGTCGGCGATGTCGCTCTCTATGTCAAGCTCTTTTTCCTCCCAGGCGCTCTCAAAGGCGAGCAGGCACTCACAGAGCTGCTCGCCGAGGTCGTATGTCTCCGCCTTGGGGTAAATCTGCTGGTTTTCGAGCTTGTTCAGCTTGAGGATGTTCGTGATGAGGTTCGCAAGCCGGCGCGAAGCGTCCGTCACCGCCTTGGCGTACTCCATGCGCTTTTCCTCGCTCAGCCCCGGCTGCTGGAGCATGGTGCCGTAATTCTGCATGACGGCGAGCGGGGTCTTCAGCTCGTGGGAGACGTTCGCTATGAAGTCCGTGCGCAGCGTCTCCATCCCGGAGAGCTCCTGTGCCATCGCGTTGAAACAGTCGGCAATCACGTCGAAGCCGTCCTGCGCGTCTATGCTGCGTATTTTGGGCACGCGGGCGGTAAAGTCGCCCTTCATGATCTGCTCCGCCGCCCTGATTATCATGCGCACGGGGCGGCCGATCATGAATTTGCGCCGCACGCCGTCAATCACCGTCGCCGCCGCGCTGAGCAGCATGACGTTCAATGCGGTGGCCTTTGCGGCGTCCTCCACATATTCGCGCGTGAACTCGATACCCGCCGCCTGGGACACGTTGTTGAGAAACAGCAGCATGCTGCAGGTGATGGCAAACGCTATTGTTACAAAAAAAATGATGTAGCGGCGAAGGGAAAAGAGCCATCCGCGGCGGGTGCGGCGGTTGAGTTCCTCCCTCATTTGAGCACCGCCTTATAGCCGAGCCCGTGCACGGTGACGATCTCGAAGTCCTTGCACCCGGCGAACTTGCTGCGCAGCTTGGTCATGTATACGTCCACGGTGCGTGGACCGGAGGAGGTGTCCCCCTCCCAGAACTCGTCCATAAGCTGGCTGCGCGTAAAGGTCTTTTTGGGATAGCTCAGGAGCTTGTAGATGAGGTTGAACTCCCGGACGGTGAGAGGTATCTCCTCCCCATCCAGATAGGCCGTGCGCTCGTCGGCGTCCAGCACGAGGGAGCCCACCTCCAGCCTGCGGCTGTGGGCTATCTTCGCCCGCCTGAGCAGGGCCTCGATGCGGAGCAGCAGCTCGTCGAGGTCCGCCGGCTTGACCATATAGTCGTCCACGCCGGCGCGGAAGCCGCGCTGCTTGCTGGCGAAGTCGTCCCTCGCCGTCATGAAGAGGATGGGTGTGTCCTGGTCGAGCTCCCTCACCGTCTTTGCAAACTCAAAGCCGTCTATCTCCGGCATCATGATGTCCGAGATTATGAGGTCGACGAGGGTCCCGCCGTACATCACGTCGTAGGCCTCCGCGGCGCTCAGGCAGCCTATGGCCTCATATCCGTTCTGATTCAAATAGGAGCACACCGCTTTGTTGAGCTCCCTGTCGTCCTCCACAACGAGCAGCTTAAACACGCTCCGCCCGCCCCTTTCCGTAATATCGCACCTTATATTAAAGCACACATATGTTAACGAAATGTTTGCATCTGCGTGCTTTTGCAATATTTTTTGCCGGGCGCTCAGCGCTTCTCAGAAAGCCTCTTTTTCGCTTCCTCCACGCTCTCGCCCTCGCGGGCGAAGAGCGTCTCCACGCACTTGTCGCTCACCTTGTTGAAGGCGTTCACCACGCCGCTCTCCATCTTCTTGTATCCGCCCACAACGCCGTTTTCAATGGCCTTGTAGCCGCCCACGACGCCGTCCTCTATCTTTTTGAAGCCCTCGGTGACTCCCTCGGCTATCTTCCCGTTGGTCTCTTCAAGCTTTGACATTTTTATACGCCTCCAAAATTATTTCAGGCCCTTTATCGCCGGGATGAGGCAGAGCAGGGCCACGATGCCGACTATTCCCACGATTATGCCCGGGATCATCATGTCCCAGATCATCGTCATGCACATGCCCACGCCGAGGATGATGGCCCCGGCCACGCCGAGGAGCGTTATGCCTATCGTGCGGCCGTTAAAGGAGATGGCCTTCTTGCCGGACATCTTCCTGCGCACCATGACCATGGCGAGGAGTATGACCGCGCCGACAATGCCGACGACTATGCCCTGCGTGAACGCGCCCCACTCGGGGATAAGCGCCATGCACATGCCAAGGGCGAAGATAATACCGCCGACAGTGCTCATAACAAGCGTGACGAAATCTTTTTTCTGCATAATTACCACAGCCTCCATTGAAATTCTTTTTTGGTTTTTGGGGTCTCTCTTGCTTACGGGCATATATTAGGCCGGCTGTGTTTTTGAATTGATGCCGAAATATTTGCGAGATATTAAAATGTCAGGCGCAAAAAAATCCCCGGCGGAGGCCCGCCGGGGATTCGCCTATTCCTTTTTCCCCTGCACCGTCCCGAGGACCATGCCGAAGATGACGAGCAGCATCCCGGACGCGCCCATCAGCGTCACGCGCTCGCGCATGAACACGGCGCTGACCAGCAGCGTCACGAGCGGCACCATGTATATGTACAGGTTCGCCTTCAGCACGCCGATTTTCTTCACCGCCGTGCTCCAGCCGAGGTAGCAGAGCGCGCTGCCCACGAATCCGAGGAAGCAGAGCTTCGCGCCGTTCTCCAGCGTGAGCAGAGACGCGAAATCTATGGGCTCCCCGGCCGCTATCACCAGCGGCGTGACGGTCAGTATGCCGTAAAACATCAGTTTCCTCGTTATCAGGACGCTGTCGTACTCCCCGGACCAGCGGCGCAGCAGCATGCCGTAAACGGCCCAGGACGCGGCCGCGAGCAGCGCGAGCAGATCCCCCGTCGGGCGCAGGCGCAGCGAACCAGAGCCGTTGAGGACGACCAGAATAACCCCGGCGAAGGCTATGGCGAAGCCCGACGCGCGGCGGCGGCCCAGCCGCTCCCCGCCCGGCAGCACGGCCATTACCAGCGCCGTGATTATCGGCGAGGTTGCCACGAGTATGCTCACGTTCGAGGCCTGCGTCAGCGTGAGGGCCGTGTTCTCGGCCCAGCAGTATAGCGTGTTGGCAAAGAGCGCCATGAGCAGGAAGCGCCACTCCTCCCGCCAGCGGAAATACCACTTAGGGTGGATTATCCACAGCGCGCAGTAGGCGAGCGTGAAGCGCAGCAGCATGAGCTGCACCGGCAGCAGTATCTCCGTCAGGCTCTTGCTCACCACGAAGGTGGAGCCCCAGACGATCACGCAGCCGAGCGCAATCAGGTGCCCGGAGGCGCCGGCGCGCTTCAAAACACCGCCTCCTCCGTCCCCGCCGACGGGGCGAGGACGGACACATAGCGCCGCAGCCGCGCGAGGGCCGCTTTCACGGTCTCCCCCGCCATCCCCGGCGTCCCGAAAACGGGGTAGAACACATGCCGGCTCTCTTCGCGGGCGCAGGTGCGCCCGTCCGCCCCGGCGATCTCGCTGAAGATTATCCCCGCGCCGTCTCGGCCGCAGAAATCCCCGGGGTAGGTGTGCAGCTCGCGGCCGTGCATCCCCTCGAAGGGGGCCTTCTCCGTCCCGGCGAACAGCTCCACCGCGCCCTCTATATAGTCCACATCGTGCGTGCCAGAGAGCATGCAGGTCGTGAGCTCGAGCAGGAACGGCACCTCGGTTACCGGGTTTCCGTATGGGAAGGGCTGCCCCTTTATTATCACGGACTCGAACTGCAGCATCACCGTGTAGGTCTTTTTGAACTTCCTGAAAAACCTGAAATAGGGGTTTTCGCCGAACACCGCGCGGCGCTCATAGCAGGGATATTTCGCGCGCGTCTCCTCGATTTCGGCCGCGGCCAGCGCTCGGAACTCCTCAACGCGCCACTCCTCGCGCGGCGGGTAGCGCACCTCTATCACGCCGAAGGGTATCCCGCTTGAGCTGAGCGAGGCGTCCTTCCTTATCTCTATCATACCCCATACCTCCCGCATTTCAGGCATTACTGCGATATGATATCCGTTTTTCCCCGACCTGTCAACCCACCAGGCTGCGCCTGGAGGCAGAGCGCGCCGCGGGGCGGCGCGAGACGGCCAAGCTGCGCCCGGTAGTATTGCGGCGCACCGCGAATCGCGGCAGAACGCCAACGCGCGGGCCAGTCCCCTCAGCTCTCCGTTCCGTCTGTCCCCAGCCGCCCGAGCGAGCGGAAAAATCCGCCGCAGGCCGCGCCGGCCGCCGCCACGGCCAGGGCGCTGGCTGTCAGCACGGCCGCAGCGGGGACGGCGTCGAAGAGCGCGCCGTACACCACCTGCCCCAGCGGCTGCGCGCAGAGCGAGAGCGTGTAGACAAAGGCCATGACCTTCCCAGTCAGGCGCTCCGGCGTGCGCGACTGGATTTCCGTCATCGCGCAGATGGAAAACATACTGCACACGAGCTGCGCCAGGCTGAACGATGCCACTGTCACGGCAAACACCGCCCGCGCCGGCGCGGGCAGCGCGAACATTAGCCCGGCGGGCAGCAGCGCCGTACCCGCCGCGGTTATCAGCCGGTGCATGCGCGAGGGCTTCAGCCGCCCGGCCAGCACTCCCACGAGCAGCCCGCCCAGTATCGCAGCGGCTCCCGCCGCACTCTCCGCCACGCTGTAGTGCCCCGGCGTCAGGGCGAGCACCGTCCGCACAAGATAGGGATAGCCCACGACCATCACGCCGGTGAGTATCATGCTCACTCCCGCGGCTATCAGGAGCAGCTTCAGCACCGGCGCCTGCTCGCGGCGCAGGAAGCGCCAGCTCTCGGCAAGGTCGCCGCGGACAACGCCGGCTATCCGCCGTTTCTCCGGCGGAGGCGCAGCGCCGAGCCTTATGAAGCACTCTATCGCCGCCGTCAGCGCGAAGCAGCCCGCTGCGGCCGCCGTGACGCTCCGCAGGCCGAGGGCCGAATACGCCGCCGCGCCCAGAAACGGCGCGATCAGCGAGGAGATGGAGTTCACCCCGCTCACCACCGCGTTGCCGCGCATTATATTGTCCCCGTCAAGCATCTGCGGCACGCAGGCCTGCACTGTTGGCGACTCGAACGCACTCAGCGCGCTCAGCAGCACCAGCAGCGTACCCACTGCCGCCAAACCCCCTCCGTTTGAGAGCCACACCGCGCCCAGCAGCGCCGTGAGGGCCGACAGCGAGTCGAGCGCTACCATGACGGCGCGCCTGTCCGCCCTGTCGGCCAGTACGCCGCCGATGGGCGAGAGCACGATAGTCGGCAGCATCGAGAGGGCCGTTATCAGGGAGTACGTCCCCGCCGAGCCGGTAAGCTCGAGTATGTACATGCCCGCGGCGAAGCGCAGCGCGCAGTTGCCGAAGAGCGACGAGACCTGCCCGAGGATGAGCAGCGTGAAATTGGGCGTAAAGAGCCGCTCCCTCTTCATCTCCCCCGCTCTCCTTCCGGTGCGCGGGCCGAGCCCTCCGAGCGGCTGTAAAATCCCATTTTGGCCATAGCTTTTCCTCCGTTTTCATATTCGCGCCGCCGGGGCGGCAGTGCGTGTATTTACATACCTTCGTTTGGTATGTATTTCTCCAAAATAAAACTGCCTCAGGCAGTTTTATTCCTCCGGCCAGCTGTCGAAAAAGCGGCCGGCGATCTTCTCTATCCGCTCATCCCTGAGCGTGAGGCCCATCGCGTCGAGCATGTCGAATATAAAACTGAATTTGCGCCGCTGCTCCTCGCGCGTGGCGGGGTAAATGCCCGGGATGAACCAGAGGCTGGTCAATATGGGCAGCAGCTCGGATATCTCGCGCGGATAGCGCGTGGTTATCGAGCCGTCGGCTATGCCCTCGTCTATCAGCTTCCTGTAGTAGGGCGTCAGAATCTCACGATTGGAGACAAGCATGCCGGCGAGCATCTGCGGGTTTTTCATGAGCGCCGCGGCCTGGCGCGTTATCTCGCCCTGCTCCTCGTCGGCGTTGTGTATCACGACCGCCTGCCGCAGCTTTTCAAGCCCCGTGAGGTCGCTGCGTTCCTGCACCGCCTCAAAGGGGTTGTTCGAGAAAAACATGCGGTCGTTCACGGCCTCCATTATCTCTTCCTTGCTCCTGAAGTGGTGGTACACCGCACCCTTTGTCAGACCGCCGAGCTCATTGACGATGTCCTGTATAGTCGTGTTTTCATATCCCTTTTCGAGGAACAGCCGCTGAGCCGCGTCGAGTATGCGCTCAACGGTCACCTCGGGGTACTTGTTCCGCGCCATGAGGATGCTCCTTTACATTCGTTTGGTATGTATGTATTATACCCCACCCTTCCAGGCCTGTCAACAGGAAATTCCGCGCCCGGGAGCCCGGCCATTTGACATGCTCGGCGGAAGTAAATTCCGCCTGCGCCAATCGCTTTGCTGCGCAAAACGATCGCGCGGCACAAGGGTGCCGTCCCATCGTGCGATGTGTCCCGGAGCGCAAGAAAAATGCCGCCCAAGGGCGGCATTTTTGGAAACGATATGCGGCGCTTAGCGCTTGCTGAACTGAGGCGCGCGACGGGCTGCCTTGAGGCCGTATTCAAATTCTCTGATTGTCGATTTTCCTTGATTTTTCAAGGCTTTCCGGGATTGCCCCTCAAAATTGCCCCACCCTTTAATCAGAAAAATGGGGGCATTTTAGTCTCCGGCAGATGATTCCAGCGCGGTATTCACGACGCTTAGAAGTTCTTCAGGTTTATTATACTTCACTTGCGCGTAAATGTCCATGGTTGTCTTGCTGTTCTCATGCCCGGCAAGGTACTGTACCGTCTTAGGATCAACACCTGCATACAGAAGGTTGGTAATATAGGTATGTCTCAGTTGGTGTGGTGTCACTTCAAAATCGAGGGTATAGACGATTTTGGGATTGTTTTTCTGATGGGTTCCCAGGGTCGGCTTTACTTGATACTTGATGCTCTGCCCGTTCACATATTTATAATAGGTGCGCTCTTTGGTGGAACGGACTACTACATACTGCCACAACCTCTTAAACTGTGAGTCGTCCAAA
>LBJMR02800__coassemble_439_pt1 | contig 29609 bp, 24 predicted proteins | sample LBJMR02800__metabat2_low_PE_004 | metagenome-assembled genome bin LBJMR02800
TGCGCACTGCACTACCTTGAAATTTCTACTTGACTTTTATTAGCAGGTCTTACAGGCAATCGATTTCATATTTCTGCCGCTTTGACCGGCCGGCTGCGGATTTTCACAGCGAATCGAGCACCTCGAAGAGCTGCCGCCGGCGGTCGCGGAACAGGTCCGGGTTGTTGTACTCGGAGAGCCCCACGTGGGCCTCCAGCGCAAGGTAGAAGGCGAGGTAGAGCCGCATACGGCGCTCGCGGTGCGCGTCCGTGACCGGCTCGAAGCCGTAGCCCTCCCTCAGCGGCGGCACTGAGCCCCAGGGGCTGGCGAACTCGAAATCCGGGTCGCCGAACACGGCCCTGTCGCCGTCGATCACGGCGAGGATGGAGTGGGTTTCGCGCCCGAGCAGGACGTTCCCCTCCCACATGTCCGTGTGCAGCAGCCGGGGCGCGGTGATTTCATCGAATAGCTCCGCGTTCCCGGCAAACGCCGCGCGGACGCGCTCCCCCTCTTCCGCTGTCAGGCCGCCGGCCGCCTCGAGCCGGGCGGTGAAGTCGGATATCTCGAAATACAGCGCGCCGCTCCAGCTCTCAAAGCCCACCCCCTCGAGCAGGCGGGAAACAAAGCCGAAGCGCGTCCCCTCGACCGCGTGCAGCCGGCGCAGGAAGCCGCCGAGCTCGAGATACAGCGCGTGCTTTTCCTCCCGGGTGAGCGGCGCGCTGCACATGGGTACGGAGGGGATGTAGGAGACTATCATATAGTCCCGGTCCACGAGCGTGCGCGAGGTGTCCACCGCGAGCACCTCCGAACAGGGCAGAGCGGCGGCGCGGCAGACGGAGCAGACATACTCCTCCGCGCGCATCAGATTTCCCTCAAAGCCGAGGAGCCGCTGCCGCTCCACCGGGCCGAGCCGGAGCACGAAGAGCCGCTCCGGCGAGCCGCAGCCGACGAGATAGGTGGTGTTGAACATGCCCCCGTCGAGCAGCCGCGCCGCGGTGACGTCCCCCTCGCCGAGCGAGCGGGAAAATATGCGCGAGATGGTTTCCATCGTCTCCTCGCGGAAGAGGAAAGAGCCGGTGTTCATGCCGCTTCGCCTCCGAATTCCACGGCCGCTCTCGCGGCGCGGTCATTTCTGTATGAGCTTCACGTCCAGCCGGTCGTAGGCCATGCCGAGCCCCGCTTTGGCGAGGTATTCCCGCGCGGACTCGTTCACGGCGTAATAGGCGTCCCAGTAGTCGGAATTGCGCACCCAGAAGCGCAGCAGGTAGCGTATGCTGCTGGATTTGTACTCCGAGAGGACGACGGAGGGGTCCTTCCCCTCGCCGGCGAGCGCGCGGCCGTCCGCCGCCGCGGCGGCGAGCAGCGCGGCGCGGACCTCCTCCGCGGCGCAGTCGTAGCCGACGTCGAACCCGAGCTCGACGCGCCGCTCCGGCTCGCGCGTGTAGTCCGTTACGCGGGAGGAGCAGACCTCGGAGTTGGGTATGCTTATCTCCTTGCCGTCGGCCGTCATGAGAGTGGTATAGAAGAGCCCGATGGCGGCCACGGTGCCGGCCGTCGCGCCTATCTCCACATAGTCGCCGGAGGAAAATGGGCGCGTGAAGAGGATGGTGAAGCCGGAAAAGACGTTCTTCAGCGTGTCCTGCAGCGAGAGGGAGAGCGCGAGCCCGGCCACGGAGACGAGCGCGACCAGTGAGGCCGAGGGTATGCCGAGCTTGTCCGCCACGATCACGGCGGTGAGCAGCCAGAGCGCGGCCTTTACGCAGGAGAGGACGAAGTTCCTCAGCGCGCCCTCGAGCCGGCTCTTAGCGAGGGCCCTGGAGGCGAGGCGCGTGATGAGGCGCATCGCCACAAAGCAGATTACGAACACGATGAGCGCGGAGAGCAGCGTCATCAGCGAGACGCCGCCGATCGAAATCGTGAGCAGCCCGCCGAACAGGCCGGACCCCGCGCCGCCCGCGGCGGAGGTGAGGACGGTGTTGAAAATGCCCATATCCGTATAACCCCTTTATTTTGCGTTTATGTCTATGAACTCCGGGCGGAGCTTTGAGTACATTATCTTCTGGCTGCTGTAGAGCCCCGTGTAGCCCGAGAGCATGTACGAGACGCAGCAGGCGAGGGCGAAGTACAGTATCTCCCCGCTGCCGAAGAGCTCCACGGAGAGGAACATGGAGGCGACGGGACAGTTCACCGCGCCGCAGAACACGGCCACGAGCCCTATCCCCGCGGCGAAGCCCGGGTCCAGCCCCAGGAGCGCCCCGGCGGCGCAGCCGAAGGTGGAGCCGATGAAAAAGGCCGGCACGACCTCGCCGCCGCGGTAGCCGCTTGCGAGGGTCACGGCCGTGAAAACCAGCTTTAGGAGGAAGGCCTCCGGCCTTGCCTCGCCGCGCTCGAGCGCGGCGGTGATCACGCCGACGCCGGCACCGTTATAGTCGGTTGTGCCGAGGAGCAGCGTCAGCGCGATTATTATAACGCCGCCGGCAGCGGCGCGGAGATAGGCGTTCGGGAGGTATTTTTCCGCGAAATGGGCGCTTTTGTGCATGGTGACACAGAAAAGTATGCTCACGAGGGCGCAGAGCACGGCGAGCACCGCCACGCGCCACAGCCCGTCCGCGCTGAGCGCGACAAAGGGGATGGAAAAGCGCGTCGGCGCAATGCCGAATAGGCCCGTGATCCCGTAAGCCGTGAGGGCCGAGGCGAGGCAGGGCACGAGCCCGGAGTAGTAGAGCTGCCCCACACTGACGACCTCGAGCGCGAAGACCGCGGCGGTGAGCGGTGTGCCGAACAGGGCGGAAAAGAGCGCGCTCATACCGCAGAGCGTGGCCATTCGGAGCTCCTTTTCGTCAAGCCGGAAGAGCCGCCCCGCGGCGAAGCCGACCCCGCCGCCGATCTGCAGCGCCGCGCCCTCGCGCCCGGCGCTGCCGCCGCAGAGGTGCGTGAGCGCGGTGGAGATGAAAATTACCGGCACAAGTACGAGCGGCACGCCCTCGCCGGAGCGTATCGAGCCTATCACGGCGCTCGTACCCTCGCTTTCCATGTGCGTGGCGCGGTAGAAAAAGGCTATAGCCAGCCCCGCGAGGGGCAGGAAATACAGCAGGTAAGGGGCGCCATCTCGCAGCTCCGTGGCCTTCGCCACGCTGAGATAGAATGCCGAGCCCACCAGGCCGCCGGCCGCGCCGGTCACTGCGGCCACGGCGAGCCATTTCACAAATGCGCGCGCGAACGCCGCGCTCCTTTCAAGCACGAAAAAGCCCCCTCTTCACAATCACTGAAATTATATAGGCCGTCCCAGCAAAAGTCAACCGCGCGCCGCGCGCATGCAAAGCCGCGCCGGGCGGGCATTATCCGGTTGACAGCGCTGAGCGGTTAGTATATTATCGCTCTTAAGGGGCCTTCCGGCCCAAAGAATTGCTGGGGGTATGGCATATGAAACGCTGCGCATACCGCGTCGTGCACCTCGACGCGGGCAGGAAGTATTACAGCACAGAGAACCTCAGGAAGATAATCGACAACGCCGCCGCGGCCGGCTTCGGGCAGCTGGAGCTATATTTCTCCGACCACCAGGGCCTGCGTTTCGCGCTGGACGACATGCGCGTCGTGACGCCGCAGCGGACATACGACCTCGCCGGCGCGCCGGGCGACGGCTTCGGCGAGGAGGGAAACAACCCGGACGGGACGGACAAGTACCTCACCGAGCCGGAGATGGACGCCCTGATCGCCTACGCCGCGGAAAAGGGCGTGGAGATCGTGCCCGCGATGGGCGCGCCGGGGCACCTCGGCGCAGTCCTCATGCAGCCGGACGCGGAGCATCTGCGCTACCCGGGTTCGAGGGGCTCTGTGGACATCACCCGGGCCGAGGGGCGCGATTTCGCCCTCGCGCTGCTTGAAAAGTACGCCGTGTATTTCGCCTCCCGCGGATGCAGGTATTTCAATTTCTGCGCAGACGAGTTCGCAAACGACCTCGGCGAGCACCGCATGGGCTATGAGATGATTTACATGAACGGCATGTACAAAGAGCACTTCGTCCCCTTCTTCAACGCTGCCGCCGCCATGATAAAGTCCCACGGGCTGATACCTCGCTGCTTCAACGACGGCGTGTTCTACAACGAGGACGACGAGGGCGTGGGCTTCGACCGCGAGGTGGAGATCTGCTACTGGACGCACGGCTGGGAGGGCTACCGTCTCGCCTCGGCGGGGTATCTGGCCGCAAAGGGCTTCAGGCTCATCAACGCCGATTCCACCTATTATTGGGTGCTCGGCAAGAACGAGTGGCCCGATGGCGCGGCCAGGGCCGCAGACTTTGAGCCCGACCATTTTAACAACTGCGAGGGGAGGATAGAGGCCGCCGGGGCCATGATGTGCTTCTGGTGCGACATGGCGGACAGCGACGGGCCCGACGAGGGCGCGGCCGTTGCGGAGAAAACCGCGGGCATCATAGCGGAATTCGGCAGGACGCTGGACAGAAAGTGTGAATAACGGAAGGGGGAGCCTGAAAATGGATACAAAAGCTGAATACGGCCGCTGGCTTGAGCGCGCGGTCGATGACCCGGATCTTATCGAGGAGCTGCGCGGCCTCGACCCCGACGGGGAGGAGGTCTCCGACCGGTTTTACCGCGACCTCGCCTTCGGCACCGGAGGGCTGCGCGGCGTCCTCGGCGCGGGGACGAACAGGATGAACATATACACCGTTCGCCGCGCCACGCAGGGGCTCTGCGAGTGGCTCGCCGCCTCGGGAGGGACGCGCTCGGTGGCCATAGCCCATGACAGCCGCATAAAGAGCGACCTCTTCGCGCGCGAGGCCGCGAGGGTGCTCGCGGCGAACGGCATAACGGCCTATCTCTATCCGCGGCTCGAGCCCACGCCTGCGCTGAGCTGGGCGGTGCGCTATTTCGGCTGCGGCGCGGGGATCTGCGTCACGGCCAGCCACAATCCCGCGAAGTACAACGGCTACAAGGTCTACGGGCCGGACGGCGGGCAGATAACGCTCGAGGCCGCCGCGCGGGTGCAGTCCGCCATAGACGGCACAGACCCCTTCGACGGCGTAAAGACGGCGGATTTCGACGAGGGCGTAGCCGCCGGCCTGATAAGGTACATATCCGACAAGTGCCTCGACGATTTCCTCGACGCGGTGCAGGGCCTCAGCCTCTCCGGCGGGGCGGAGGACCTGAGCGTGGTGTACACCCCGCTGAACGGCTCCGGGCTCGAGTGCGTGAGCAAAATACTCTCCCGCATCGGCGTTAAGGACGTCACCGTGGTGCCTGAGCAGGAGGAGCCGGACGGGCATTTCCCCACCTGCCCGTACCCCAACCCCGAGGAGCGCGAGGCCATGCGGCTTGGCCTGGCCCTCAGCGAAAAGCTGCGCCCGGATTTGCTGCTCGGCACGGACCCGGACTGCGACCGCATGGGCGCCGCCGTGCCGGAGGGGGACGGATACCGCCTCCTCACCGGGAACGAGATGGGCGTGCTGCTGCTCGACTACATCTGCCGCAGGCGTATAGAGCTGGGCTCCATGCCGGAAAACCCCGTCGCGGTGACGACTATCGTTTCCACCGACATGGCGGACTCCGTTGCCGCGGAATACGGCGTCGAGCTCCGCCGGGTGCTCACCGGGTTCAAGTTCATCGGCGAGCAGATCGGCCTGCTCGAAGCCGAGGGGCACGGCGAGCGCTTCCTGTTCGGGTTCGAGGAGAGCTACGGCTACCTTTCCGGCACGCATGTCCGCGACAAGGACGCGGTGAACGCCTCGATGCTCTGCTGCGAGATGGCCGCGTGGTACAAAAAGCAGGGCATGACCCTCGCGGACGCGATGCGCGCGCTGTATGAAAAGCACGGCTACACCTGCTGCGGCGTGAAGAGCTTCGCCTTCGAGGGCGAGGGCGGCATGGAGCGCATGGCCGCCGTGATGGACTCCCTGCGCGACGCGCCCCCGGCGGAAATCGCCGGCAGGGCCGTGACCGGCCGCACGGACTACGGCACGGGCGAGGGGGTAATCCTCCCGCTGCCGCGCAGCAACGTGCTCGAGTACCGGATGGACGGCGCCAAGGTCATAATCCGCCCCAGCGGCACCGAGCCGAAGATAAAGGTCTATCTCTCCTCCCGCGCGGGCAGCATGGCCGCCGCGGAGGCATCCAACGCCGCGCTCGCGGAGGCCGCGGCGGGCTTCTTCGCATAAACAGGTACGTCCGTTTTCACGGCGGGCGGGGAACTTTCCCCGCCCGCCGTTTCGCGTGCCTGGCAGGAGCTGGAAGCAATTTTTGGAACCGGGAGGTGGCGTTTCCATACTATCATATGGCCCTTACAGACTTTTCCGGGGGTGGCCGTTCGTTTATAATAATAGATAATCCTGAGCATGCCTTTTTGGAGAGGTGGAATAAATATGGAAGGTGGGACGCTATGTGAAATCTGCCAACGCTATTGAGCAGACAAGCGGGCAGAAACATCTGAAGAAGAGGAGGGGCAGCTCGCTCCGCGACGACATAGAGCTGACGCTGCTTGCCGTGCCGACAACGGTATGGTACATCATTTTCTGCTATCTGCCCATGTTCGGCCTGATCCTGGCCTTTAAGGATTACAGGATAGTTGACGCCACTAAAGGCTTCATCTACAACCTGCTCCACAGTGACTGGACCGCATTCGGGAACTTTGAGTTCTTCGTCAAGTCCAGCCAGTTCGGCATTGTCCTCCGCAACACCCTGCTGTACAACATCGTGTTTATCATTCTCAACATCGTCATCCCCGTATCGTTGGCGATACTGATAAACCAGCTCTACAGCAAGCGCAAGTCCAAGACCTATCAGACCATGATGTTCATGCCGCACTTCATGTCCTGGGTCGTGGTAAGCTACTTCGTCTTCGCCTTCCTGAGCTATGACAAGGGCCTTCTCAACTCCGTGCTTGAGGCCTTCGGCAAAGAGCCGATAAACTGGTATACGGAAGCGAAATACTGGCCGGCCATACTTGTGTTCATGCAGGTGTGGAAGACCATGGGCTACAACATGGTTGTCTACCTGGCCAGCATCAGCGGCATAGACACCTCGCTGTATGAGGCCGGCGCGCTCGACGGCGCGAGCAAGTTCCAGCAGGCGATACATATTACGCTGCCCGCCCTGAAGCCGGTCATCATCATGATGTTCATCCTCAGCGTCGGCAGGATATTCAGCACGGACTTCGGCCTGTTCTATCAGATACCGAGGGGCGTAACGAACTCCCTGTACCAGGCCACAATGACCTTCGACGTGTACATTTACAACATGCTGCTGACGCCTAACGTGCCGATCGGGCGCACCGCGGCCGCCGGCTTCTTCCAGTCGGTGGTGGGCTGCATCACCATACTGGTGGCGAACGCGATAGTGCGCAAGGTCGACCGCCAGAGCGCCATTATCTGAGGAGGGGGAGAACATGAGTAAGAAAAATGCTCCCAGCGTCCTCAACCGGATCAAGCCCGGTACCAATGCGGCTTTCAACGTCATATTCATCATCCTGTCGCTGATGTGCGTCCTGCCCATCGTGCTGATATTCATAATATCCATCACCGATGAGCAGAGCATAGCGCAGAACGGCTATCAGATCATTCCCGACATGCTGAGTGCCAGCGCCTACTCCTTCCTCTGGGGCGAGCGGGCGATGATACTCCAGGCGCTGTGGATCTCCGTGGAGGTCACCGTGGTGGGCACCGCGATCGGTGTCCTGCTCACCACCACCATGGGATATGTCCTCTCCCGCCCGGGCTACAAGCTGAACGGCCTGTTCTCCACCATCGTGTTCATCCCGATGATATTCAGCGGCGGCATGGTTGCGAGCTACGTTGTCATAGCGCAGATGCTCAATTTGCGCGATACAATATGGTCACTGATTTTGCCGCTGTGCGTCTCCTCGTTCAACGTCACGATCTGCCGCACCTATTTCCGCACCAACATACCGGACGCGGTTATCGAGTCGGCGAAGATCGACGGTGCCTCGCAGCTGACGATATTCGCGCGCATAGTGGTGCCCATATCCAAGCCCCTGCTCGCCACCATCGGCCTGTTCCTCGCTTTCGGCTACTGGAACGACTGGTTCCAGTCCTCCCTGTATATCAGCGACGACAACCTGCTCTCTCTGCAGGCCCTGCTGAACCAGCTGCAGAAGAACATGGAGTTCCTGACAAAGAACCCGACGGCCGGTATGTCCCTGCAGGATTACCGCCTGGCGATGCCGACGGAGTCTGTGCGAATGGCAATAGCGATAATAATCGCGGTGCCGATCGCGTGTGTGTATCCGTTCTTCCAGAAGTACTTCATCTCCGGCCTTACGGTCGGGGCGGTGAAAGGCTGATCCTATCGTATTAAGGGGCCCGCCACGCGGGCCCTGAAATAAAAAATTGGAGGTCAATATGAAGAAAAGAATTCTTGCACTGCTCCTCTCGGCCCTCATGCTGATGGTCCTCGTGGCCGGCTGCGGCGAAGAGCCCACTGCCGAGTCCGCCGACCCCGGCGCGACGACCGGCGGGGAGTCCACCGACGGTGAGATCGTTGAGCTCACCTGGTACATGGTCGGCAACGGCATGCCCGACAACTACGATGCCTGGAAGGCCAACCTTGACGCCTATCTCGAGGAGAAGATCGGCGTTCACCTGAACGTAAATGTCGTTGGCTGGGGCGACTGGGATCCCCGCCGCAGCACCATCGTCAGCACCAACGAGCCCTACGACATCATATTCACCAACCTCGGCACCTTCAGCTCCGACGTTAAGATCGGCGCCTTTGCCGACATCACCGACCTCGTGCAGAGCGTCACCCCCGACCTCTACAGCCTGGTCGACGAGGATTACTGGCGCGCTGTCTCCATCGACGGCAAGATCTACGGCGTCCCCACTCTGAAGGATGTCTCCGTCACCCAGTACTTCGTCTGGGATAAGGCCCTGGCCGAGAAGTACGACCCCAACTACGAGTCCCTCAACACCCTTGAGTCCCTGACCGACCTCCTCACCGCCATCAAGGACGGCGAGAACGTCACTCCGTTCATCCTGCACCGCGACGGCCTCTCCGCCGTTACCATGGACTACGATGCCATGGGCACCGGCCTGCCTCCCATCGGCGTGAACTACAACGATGAGACCGCCACCGTAGTCTCTGTCTTCGAGCAGGAAGATGTCATGAGCATGCTCACCACCCTCCACGAGTGGTACGAGGCCGGCATAATCAACGCCGACGCCGCCACCCTCGCCGAGGCTCCGCAGTACCGCACCTGCTATGTGGCCCAGGGCTGGCCGTACGCCGCCGTTACCACCTGGGCCCCGAACATGGGCGTTGACGCCACCGCTGTGCAGTGGGGCAACACCTATCTGTCCAACGACACCGTGCAGGGCTCCGTCAGCTGCATCTCCGCCTCCAGCGCCCACCCCGACAAGGCCCTGCAGCTCCTTGAGCTCGTGAACACCGACTCCTACGTCCGCGACGCCCTGTACTACGGCCTTGAGGGCGAGAACTTCGAGTATGTTGAGGCCGAGGACGGCACCCAGCGCGTCCACAAGCTGAACAACGACTGGCCGATGGCCGGCTACACCCAGGGCTCCTTCTTCAACGTCACCATGCTGGACGACACCGATTACAACCAGTACGACGAAGTTGCCGCTCTGAACGAGGCCGCCGTCGTCTCCCCGCTGCTCGGCTTCGTGTTCGACACCAGCAGCCTGAGCAACGAGCTGAGCTCCTGCATGGAGATCTGGCAGCGCTACAAGTCCGAGCTGCTCACCGGCACCATGGATCCTGCCACCGGCGTTCCCCAGATGATGGAAGAGCTCCGCGCGGCCGGCTTTGATGAGCTGATGACCGAGGCCCAGGTCCAGATCGATGCCTTCATGGCTTCCAACGGCTGAGAGGCAGAAAAATAGGGAAATAATCCCCTGAACTACTGAAAAAAGGGGCTGCTGCGCCTAAAAAACGCGGCAGCCCCTACAAGACTGTAAAGGCAGGTATCATCATGACCAAGATACTGGGCGCCTCCCTGCCCAATATGCCCTGGGAGGACAGGCCAGCCGGCTATAAGATGCCGGTGTGGCGCTACAGCGGCAACCCGATTATCGGCCGCGACGGCAACCGGAGGAGCAACAGCGTGTTCAACAGCGCGGTTGTGCCGTTCAACGGCGGCTTCGCCGGGCTGTTCCGCTGCGACAGCCGTTCTGTGAGCATGGACCTCTTTGCCGGCTTCAGCGAGGACGGCGTCCACTGGCGCATCGACGACGAGCCCATCTCCTTCACCGGCGAGGACGAGGAGATACTCGTGCGCGAGTACCGTTACGACCCGCGCGTATGCCTGCTGGACGGGAAGTACTACATAACCTGGTGCAACGGCTACCACGGCCCGACCATCGGTGTGGGCTGGACGGAGGATTTCCGCACGTTCCACCAGCTTGAGAACGCCTTCCTGCCCTATAACCGCAACGGCGTCCTTTTCCCGAGGAAGATCGACGGGCTATATGCCATGCTCAGCCGCCCGAGCGACACGGGGCACACCCCCTTCGGCGACATTTTCATAAGCCGCAGCCCGGACATGAAGTTCTGGGGCATGCACAGGCACGTCATGAGCACCGTCCCCGGCGACCGCTCCGCCTGGCAGAGCACGAAAATCGGCGCCGGGCCGATCCCCATCGAAACGGACGAGGGCTGGCTGCTCATCTATCACGGCGTCATCACCACCTGCAACGGCTTTGTCTACCGCATGGGCGCCGCCCTGCTGGACAGGGACGAGCCGTGGAAGGTGCTCTGCCGCGGCGCGGACTATATCCTCGCGCCCTATGAGCTCTACGAGTGCGTGGGCGACGTGCCGAACGTCACCTTCCCCTGCGCCGCTCTCGCCGACGCGGACACCGGCCGCATCGCCATTTACTACGGCTGCGCCGACACCGTTACGGGCCTCGCCTTCACAACGGTGGACGACCTGCTTGCCTATATAAGGGAAAACAGTCTCTGAGGAGGACCAGATGTACTTCATAGATAAGCGCATTCAGGTTATATGCGACGAGCTGCGCCGTGAGCGCATACGCGACCGCTCCGCCATGGGCTGCTGGAGCTATAAAAAAGGCCTTTTCTTCCGCCCCGAGGAGGCGGACGCCGCCGCCGCGCCCTTTGAGCACTTCGACTGCTCCTCAATGCACTGGTACGGGCCGGACGAGCACTACTGGTTCCGCGCCGACCTGACGGTGCCGGAGAGCTTCGCCGGCAGGAGCGTGTGGATGAATATCCGCACACAGATTGACGAGTACGACGACGGGAAAAACCCGCAGTTCCTCCTCTTCGTGGACGGGGAGGTCACGCAGGGCCTCGACATGAACCACCGGGAGGTGCGTCTGCTTGAGCGCGCCCGGGGAGGGGAGACCTTCCGTATAGACCTGCAGGCCTACACCGGCACGCTGTACAGCGAATTCAACCTCATCGTGGAGCTCTACTGGCTCGACGAGGAGGTGGACGGGCTCTATTACGACCTGCAGGTGCCGCTCTGGGCCTTCTCCCGCATGGACGAGGACGACAAGACCCGGCTCGATATCCAGACCGTGCTGAACGACGCGGTGAACCTGCTCGACCTGCGCAGGCCGTACTCCGCGGAGTACTATTCCGGCGTTGCCGCCGCGCGCGCCCTGCTCGAGGAGCGGCTCTATAAGGCCATGGGCGGGCACGACGACGTGGTCGCCACCTGCATCGGCCATACGCACATCGACGTGGCCTGGTGGTGGACCGTTGCCCAGACGCGCGAGAAGGTGGCGCGAAGCTTCGCCACTGTGCTCAAGCTCATGGACGAGTACCCTGAATACCGCTTCATGTCCAGCCAGTGCGTGCTGTACGACTTCCTGCGCCAGCGCTATCCGGAGGTGTATGAGCGCGTGAAGGCGCGCGTGGCGGAGGGGCACTGGGAGCCGGAAGGCGGCATGTGGCTGGAGTCGGACACCAACCTGACCTCCGGCGAATCCCTTGTGCGCCAGTTCGTGCACGGCAAGCGCTTTTTCAAAGAGGAGTTCGGCGTGGATTGCCGCATACTCTGGCTGCCGGACGTTTTCGGCTATTCCGGCGCGCTGCCGCAGATCATGAAGCGCAGCGGCATAGACTATTTCATGACCACCAAGCTCGCCTGGAACCAGATAGACAAGATACCGAACGACACCTTCATCTGGCGCGGAATAGACGGCAGCGAGGTGCTCACTCACCTGATAACCACCGCCGGCATAGGGCAGGACGTGAAGAAGAACTTCTTCACCACCTATAACGGCCTGCTCCACCCGGACGCCATAATGGGCGGCTGGGAGAGATATCAGAACAAGGAGATCAACAACGACATCCTCGTAGCCTTCGGCCACGGGGACGGCGGCGGCGGCCCGACCAGGGAGATGCTCGAGGTTGCGCGGCGCATGGAGCGCGGCGTGAAGGGCATACCGCGCGTGCGCCAGGAGTTCGCCGGGAAGTATTTCAGGGAGCTCGAAGCGCGGGTGAAGGACAACCCGAGGCTCGACACCTGGGAGGGCGAGCTCTATTTCGAGTACCACCGCGGGACGCTGACATCAATGGCGCGCAACAAGCGCTCCAACCGCAAGAGCGAGTTGCTGCTCATGGACCTCGAGCTCGCCTCCGTCATGGCGCAGGACGCCCTCGCATACCCTGCGCAGGAGATAGACGGCATGTGGAAAACCGTCCTCCTCAACCAGTTCCACGACATCCTGCCGGGCAGCTCGATACACGAGGTGTACGAGGTTACGCGCAGGGAGTACGCCGAGCTCGCCGAAAAGGCCGGCTCGCTGCTGCGCGAGCGGCTGCGCGCCCTTGCCGGCAAGGGCGGAGCCATAGCCGTTTTCAACACGCTCGGCTTCGAGCGGGACGACATAGTGCGGCTTGAGGGCGTGGACTGCGCCGCGCTCGCGGACGACGAGGGGCGCACCTTCCCCGTGCAGCGCACGGCGGAGGGCGCCGTGGCCTACGTCCGCGGCCTGCCGCCGAAGGGCTACAAGTCACTTGTGCCGGTTTCCGCCGGCGAGGCGGCGCCGTCTGCCTTCAGGCTCGACGGGGATACGCTCACAACGCCCTTCTACCGCGTCACTCTGGACGAAAACGGGCATTTCAGCTCCATCTATGACCTCGAGTACGACCGCGAGACGGTGCAGCCCGGCCGGCGCGCCAACCTGCTGCGCATGTTCGAGGACAAGCCGATATACTACGACAACTGGGACATCGATGACTATTACACCGAGAAATCCTGGGACGTGGACAACCTCACCAAGCTCGAGTGGACGGAGATGGGCCCGGTGCGCGCCACGCTGCGCCTCGAATATGAGATTGCCGGCGTGACTGTAGCGCAGGACGTGCGCTTCTATGCCGACAGCCGCAGGATTGACTTCGAGACCGTTGTGGACTGGACGCTGCACCAGCACCTGCTGAAGGTGGAGTTCCCCGTGGCGGTGCACAGCGACGAGGCCACCTTCGACATCCAGTTCGGCAGCCTGAAGCGCAAGGTCCACAAGAACACGAGCTGGGACAAGGCGCGGTTCGAGTACGGCGGCCAGAAGTGGATGGACTTCTCCGAGGGCCACTACGGCGTCGCGCTGCTGAACGACTGCAAATACGGCCACTCCGTCTCCAACGGCGTGCTCAGCCTGACGCTGATAAAGTCCGGCATAGAGCCGAACCCGGACGCGGACGTGGAGAAGCACTATTTCACCTACGCCATCATGCCGCACGGCGGCGGCTGGCGCGAGGGCGGCGTCGTGCGCGAGGGGTATAAGCTCAACCAGCCGGCGTACGCTCTCGCCGAAGCGGCGGAGGGGCTCAGCTATTCCTTCGCCTCCGCGGAGCCCGCCAACATCGTCCTCGAGACCGTGAAGGCGGCGGAGGACGGCAGCGGCACCGTGCTGCGGCTTTACGAATGCGACGACGCGCTGACAAAGGCATCCCTGCGCCTCCCCGAGGGGACGAAGCGTGCCTTTAAGTGCAACCTGCTCGAGGAGCGGGAGGAGGAGCTTGAAATAGACGGCGGCCGCGCCGCGCTGACCTTCAAGCCCTTCGAGATAGTCACCATACTCTGCGAATAAGGCGCGCGGCCCTTTCCCGCGCAGTTCGGGGGAAGTTTGCGCTTCCCCCGAAATTTCTTTTCGGAGGTATCCGATATGGAACTCTACCGTGATGCAAAAGCACCATGCGAAGCGCGCGCCGAGGACCTGCTGCGGCGCATGACCCTGCGCGAAAAGGTGGGCCAGCTCAACCAGCGGCTCTACGGCTTCGCGGAATACGAGGTGAGGGACGGGGAATTCGTCCCCGGCGAGGGCTTCAAGGCCGAGGTGGAGCGCTATTCCGGCCTCGGCGCGCTGTACGGGCTCTACCGTGCCGACCCCTGGTCGAAGCGGGACTTTTCAAACGGCCTGGAGGGGGCGCTCGCGCCCGCGGCGCGCAACGCCGTGCAGCGCTATGTCATCGAGCGCTCCCGGCTGGGCATACCCGTGCTGATGGTGACGGAGTGCCCACACGGGCATCAGGCGCTGGACGGCTGCCTGCTGCCGGTGAACCTCGCCTCCGCCGCCTGCTTTGACGAGGAGCTGCTCGCCTCGGCCGCCGGGGTAAGCGCGAGGCAGCTCGCGGAGCTCGGCGTGGACCTCGCGCTCGTCTCCTGCCTCGATGTGCTGCGCGACCCGCGCTGGGGCCGGAGCGAGGAGTGCTTCGGCGAGGATCCGCTGCTCGCCGCGCGCATGGCGTATGCGCTCGTGCGCGCCATCGCCTGCCAGGGCGTGGACGTCGTGGCGAAGCACTTCTGCGCCCAGGGCGAGACCACCGGCGGCGTGAACGCCAGCGCGGCGCGCATAGGCGAGCGCGAGCTGAGGGAGATCCACCTCCCGCCCGCCGAAGCGGCGGTGAGGGCCGGGGCCGCTGGCGTCATGGCAGCATATAACGAGATAGACGGCATATACTGCCACGCCAACCGCCGCCTGCTGACGGAATGCCTGCGCGGCGAGCTGGGATTTTCGGGCATCGTGATGTCCGACGGCGGGGCGATAGACCAGCTCGACGCGGTCACGGGCTCGCGCCTCGTCTCCGGGGCGCTTGCGCTGAACGCCGGGGTGGACATCGGGCTTTGGGACACGGCCTTTTCCATGCTGGAAAAGGCGGTGGAGGCCGGGCTCGTGAAAACGGAGCGGATAGACGAGGCCGTCCGCCGCGTGCTGCTGCTCAAATTCCGCCGGGGGCTGTTCGACGAGCCCTTCGTGCCGGAGAGCGCGCACTATCAGGTGTACGCCTCGGCCGAAAAATTCCCGGAGCCCGGCCGCCTCGCGGCGGAGACGCCGGTGCTGCTCAAAAATACGGGCGGCGTCCTGCCGATGGACGCGAAGGGGCTGAGGATACTGCTTGCCGGGCCGGCGGCGGACGATATTTACGCCCAGCTCGGCGACTACACGCCGCCGCAGCGCCACGGCGCGGTAAAGACGCTGCGCTCCGCGCTCGGGCGGATCGTGCAGGGCGCGGGCGGGACGGTTGAGTACGTCCGCGGCTGCGGCATGTTCGACGGGCCGGACGGGGACGCGCTGCTCGCGGCGGAGGAGGCCGCGGCGCGCTGCGATGTGGTTGTCGCGGCCCTCGGCGGCAGCTCGAGCCGCTTTTACGGCGGGGAGTTTGAGGCGAACGGCGCGCTCCGCGAGCAGGAGCGCGTGACGATGGACTGCGGCGAGGGCGTGGACGCCGCTGCGCTGCGCCTTCCGGGTGGGCAGATTGAGCTGCTCAGAGCGCTCAAACGCGCCGGGAAACCGGTGGTCACTGTGATAACCGCCGGCCGGCCATACGCCATGGGTGAGATAGACGCGCTGTCGGACGCGCTGCTGTACGCCTTCTACCCAGGGCCGGAGGGCGGCGAGGCCATAGCGCAGATAATTTGCGGCGGGGCGGAGCCCTCCGGCAGGCTTCCGGTTTCGCTGCCGGACAGCGCGGGGCAGCTCCCGGTGTATTATAACTATAAGGACTCGTACGCCGCGATGCGCTACTACGACGCTGCAAAGCCGCGCTATTTCTTCGGCTGCGGGCTGAGCTACACGCGCTTTGAGCTTGAAAAAAAGTCGTCCCCGGAGGGGGCCGTGGAGCGAGGGGCGGGATGCACTTTAAGCGTGCGCGTCGCCGTGCGCAATGCGGGAGCGAGGGACGGAGCCGCGGTGCCCCAGCTCTATATCCACCGCGCGCAGGGGATAGCCACCTCGCGCGCCCGGCAGCTCGCGGACTACAAAAAGCTCCGCCTCCGCGCCGGAGAGAGCGCGGAAACGGAGCTCACGATACCGCCGGAGGCCCTCCGGCAGTGGGACGGCGAAGCGTATGTCACGCCGCCGGGAAAAATTGAGTGGTTCGTCTGCGACGGGGGAGAGACGCTGCTCTCCGGCGAATTCACTTTGACCTGATGCGCCCGCCCTCGAGCCTGTCGAACACGTCGCGCATCAGCACGGCGTCGATGAGCTGTATCACGCCCACCCCGAGCATGAGCCAGAACACGAGCGTGTACACAAAGGCGTAGGGCAGCAGCAGGAACATCAGCACCGGCAGGACGTTCAGGAAAACCATGAGTATGGTGCGCGGCAGATAGAGTATGCAGAGTATCAATGCGTTGTGCAGGTGCTCGCGCAGGGTGTTGCTATAGCGCGTTATGAGCGGCAGGGCATAGGACAGTATCGCGATGAAGAAAAATGTGATGAGGGCGAGCACTATGAGCAGCACGGTATAGAGCGCGCCCTCAAAATAGAGCCGCAGCAGCAGAAAGTCGCAGAAGAGCGCCGCCAGCACCACGAGCGAGCCGAGAGTGAGCAGCGCGGTCTGGCGGAAGTTTTCCCTGAAGCCGCGGAAAAAAACACGCATTGCGCCCGAGCCGCCGTCTATCAGCACCTCCCTCGCGGCCAGGAAGCCGGAGGAGAGCGAGGCCCCCGCCGTGAACACCGGCAGGCAGCAGACAATGCAGAGTACGTTTATGACCACGAGGTCAAACACCGCTGAGAGCAGGCGGGATACCGGCCCGTCGCCAAACCTTCTTTTCATTTATGCTGTCTCCTCCCTGTCCGCACCTAAAAAGGCGTCAATCTGCTCCTGGAAGCCGGCGCGGAGAGCTTCTATCCCCGCGGCCTCCAGTTCCTCGAGGAAGCGCGGGACGTATATGTCCGGGTCTACCGTGCCTGTAAAAAGCGCAGCGCTGTAACGCTGGTAAACGGAGGCTACGGCGTCGCGCTCGTCCTCCAGCCCCTCGTAGGAGGGGATGAAGCCGAGCAGGTGCGATTCGCGTGCACTGTCGTTGAATTCGCGGTAGGTTTCCCATTTGTCTCGGCTCTCTCCCTCGCGTGTGCGGAGGATGAACCAGTTCCCCTGGGTATACTCAACGCCCGTATAGCCGTCCGATATCGTGTGGACCTGGCCGCTGTCCGTCAGCGTGTAGTGTACTCCCTCAATGCCGTAGTTGAACAGGTTGCGCAGTTCGGCATCCGTATTAAGGGCCTCGAGGAAGGTCAGGCACTCCTCGGGGTGGGCGGTGTAGGCGCTCACGGCCATTATCCCGCCCTGGGTGGATTCGCTGGTGACTATGCTCTCGCCGGCCTGGTGGACGACTATGGGATAGCCGAAGGTCTGGCTGTAGCTGGCGGCGGAATCCGGCCCGCCGCTCGCCATTCGGAGGAAGACCTCTTCGTCGCTGAAGCGTGAGAGCGTTGTGCGTATGGCGGCGTCCTCGTTTATATAGCCGAGCTCATAATAGCGGTGCAGCGTCCTGAGCATTTCGAGCACATCCGCCTGCTCGAATGCACTGAGCACCTCGCAGCTCCTGTCAGAGGTTCGCACCACGAGGGGCAGGTCGGAATAGGCCGCATATTCATAGCCGAGCGTGGCGAGCAGCCCGACGTGTGAGGCGTCGAAAAACAAAGGAATGCAGTCCGGCTCATTGGCCGCTATTTCCGCGAGCACTCCCTCGAGCGAGGCTATGGAGCCGTATTTTTCTATGTCCACGCCGTATTTTTCCACAAGCCCGGCTGAGTAGAGGAAGTGCAGCGGCGTGGCCAGCTCCTTGTTCGTGGGCACGCCGTAAATCCGCCCGTCCACCGCCACGCCGCGCCAGAAGCGCTCGTCCACGGCGCCGTACAGCGCGCTGTGCCCGTCCAACATGTCCGTCAGATCGAGAAAATGACCAGCAGCGGCGTTGGACTGGTAGTTCTGCGCCCAGGCGAAGGCTATGTCGAAGCCGGAGTGCGTGTTTATCAGCGCGGTGAGCTGGTTTTCATATTCGTTCCAGCCTACCTTCCGATAGTCGATGGTGAAGCCGTAGCGCTCCAGGAGCAGCTCGTTTATGGCGCCGTTCACGAGCTCAAGGTCCTCGTCCGGGTCGCCTATGGTGTAATAGACGAGCTCGACGGTGTCCTCCGCCGCGTCCTCCCGTAGCTCCGCGCCGTCCCCGAGCAGGAAAAAGCAGCCCGCCGCTGCGGCGGCAAGGACGATCACCGCGGCTATGGCAATGGCGGCGCGCTTTTTCACGGCTCTTCCTCCTCCGGGGCGTCCGGCCCGACGGCGCTCGAATAGCGCCGGAGCGAGCTCGGGGAGACGTTGAAATAGCTCTTGAAGTGGACGTAGAAGTTGTTGATCTGCGAATAGCCCACGCTGAGGGCTATGGCGGAGATTTTTTCCTTGGTGTTAACAATCAGGTTGCGGGCCATGAGCATGCGGTAGACCATCAGGTATTCGGAGAACTTCAGCCCGGTGTCACGGAGGAAGATGCGGCCGATATATTTGCTGCTCATGTGGAAGATCTCGGCTATGCTCGTCAGCGAGAGGGAGCTGCGGTAGCTGCTCTTCACTATGAGGATGATCTTGTTCGTTATCTTCGAAAACTGCGAATACTCACGGCAGAGGACGGGGTCGATCTCCGCGGAGGGGACGTCCGCCTGCGGCAGGGTGCCGTGCAGGTCGTTCACTATAGTGTGCTCAAGGTACTCCGTGAGCTCGCGCACGTCGATGGGCTTGAGCAGATAGTCCTTCGCGCCGGCTTTCATGCTGCGCTGGACGAAGGAAAAGTCGTCGTAGCCGCTTATCATGCATATGACCGTCCCGCGGCAGACCGAGCGCAGGTGCTCCACCAGCTCATAGCCCCAGTGGCCGTCGTTCAGGCTTATGTCCACGAGCGCCATGTGCGGCTGGAAGTCCACGGCGATGTCGATGGCGGACTCGTATGTGTTGGCCGTCATGATGCAGTCGACACCGTAACGCTCCCAGTCTATCAGGTATTTCAGGTTTTCACAGATGTCCTTTTCGTCGTCAACTATCAGCAGGCGGTACATTTTCCCCCGTCACCTCCTCATATATGCAGATACGCAGCGTGACGCCCGAAGGGGCGTTGTTTTCTATGCTCATGCTTACCCGGCCGCTGTAAAAGAGCTGCAGACGGTACCACACGCTTCGCAGCCCGATGCCGCCGGAGGGCTCCTGATCCGATCCGCGGCCGCCAAAAGCGGCGTTCAGCTCCGCGAGGCCCTCGCCGGATACATGCCCGAGATTGCTCATGAACTCGAGCGCAAAGCCGCGGCCCCTCCCCGCGGAGGGCGCCGCTTCCGGCTCCTGGAGCTCGGAGCCGGATATCACGACTACCTTCAGCTCATCGGTATCCCGGAAGTCGTGCTTGAAGAAGTTTTCTATTATGGGCTGCATCCATATTTTCGGCGTGGGGATGGCGAGCGCCTCCTCCGGCACGTCGATGTGGTATATAAAGCTGTCCTCGTCGAGGAAGCACATGAGGTCCAGGTATTTGCGGGCTATTTCAAGCTCCTTGCCTATGGTTATGACCGGTTCGGTCTTGACTATGCTGCGGTAGAGCGAACCGAGCGAGCCAGTCGCCTCCGCAAGGTGCGCATCCCCCTCCTTCAGTGCGCGCAGGCGGATGCTCTCGAGCGTGTTATAGAGGAAATGCGGGTTGAGCTGGGCACTCAGACGCTGTATTTCCGCACGCTGCTGGCTGATTGTCAGCTTATAGCGCTGCTCTATCAGCGCCTGCAGGTGCTCATACAGGCTGTTGAGGTTGCTGGCTATCATGGCGTATTCGTCGCGCCGGGAGCCTATCTCCACCGGGACAAATTCGCTGGACTCGGCGCGGGACATGCTCAGGAGTATCTCCTGTATGAACACGGAGTCCTTTGAAAACTTGCGCGCGTAGAATACGGTGACCACCGCGAAGCCCGCCGCGACGGCCAGGCCGATAATGAGCGCGGCGCGCAGCGGCATGTTCATATATTCGCCCCAGGGTGCGGCGGAGACGAGCGTGTAGCCAAAAAGCGAGGAGCTGTGCGCGGAATAGAACACCCCGCCGCCCTCGCGGGTGAAATACGGCTCCGGCGAGCCCTCTGAGACGAGGCCCGGCCAGTCCACGTCCTGCTGCCAGCCCGTGTCCCCTACAACGGTGAGCTTGCCGCCCACGTCGAGCGCCGCGGCTGCCGCGCCGCCGGTGCAGTAGTAGTCATACACCAGCCCGGCCGGGTCGATTACGAAGGTGACGCTGCCGGCGGATTCTACTTCCCTTACCACGGTGAGGCTGCCGCTCGTGAGCTCCTCCGCCTCGGCGGCGGTTATGGAGCGCCAGCGCGAATAGCCTTCACGGCTGTACTCCATGTCGGCTATGCGCTCGCCGCTGTCGTACAATATATGCGTTATGCAGAAGTCCGTCTCCGACACAAGGGAGGAGCACTCGTCGAGATAGCTCTCCGCAGCGTACGGATTCTCAAGGCGGTAGGCCGTGTATTCACTTGGGGTGGAGCTGAAAAAGTGGAAAAAATCCTCCCGCAGAGAGGAGGTCGCGTACAGCCTTACAAACAGGCCGTCTATTGAGCTGGAGACATGCGTGAGCTGCTGCTCGAGCAGCATATAGGAGCTGTTGGCCTCGGAAGAGAAAAAGCGCAGCCCCATGTTGCGCGCCAGCATGGCCAGCGCGGCGAAAACCCCCGTGATGAGGAGCATGACAATGAGAAGATATACCAGGAAAGTGCGCCGGTATATCCGCAGGTTCAAAAAATAGCGATTTGGTTTCGCTGTCAAAGCCGGCCACTCCCCTCGGCCGGCGCCGGCTGAACAAAGCCGCCGCGCGGGCGGAGCGCCCCCGCCCGGACGCGCCGGATGGAGCGATGACGGCTCAAAAAGCGGCGCGGCAAACAATTTCTGCAATTATTATACAATTATTTTCCGTTGCACACAAGAACGGCGAGCGTAAATATATCCTTTTCATACTTAAATGAGTAGAGTTTATATTATTTTGACAGATCGCAGCACTCGAATAATAGTATTAAAAGGGAGAAAACAAGTATTAAAAGGAAAGAATCTGCCATGTTCATACTTATAAGTTTCCTTTTCGGAATTGCGCCGCCCCTGCGGCTGCGATAGAGTGGACATGAAAAACGGCATAAATAAAGGATGCGGGGGGACATTTTGTGGCTTATTTGGGAGCGCTGGAGGCAGGCGGCACGAAAATGGTGTGCGCCGTTGGGCGCGAGGACGGCAGCATAGTGGAGCAGGTTAGCATACCCACCACGGAGCCGTCGCGCTGTATGCCTCAGATACTGGAATATTTCCGCGGGAAGGATATCGACGCCCTCGGCGTCGGCTGCTTCGGGCTTTTGGACCTGGACAGGGATTCGCAGTCCTACGGCAGCATAACGACAACCCCCAAGCTTCGCTGGAGGAACTACCCTATAATGCGCGTCCTCGGCACGGAGCTCGGCGTGCCCGTGGGCATAGACACGGACGTGAACGCCGCCGCCCTCGGCGAGGCGGCCTGGGGCTGCACGCAGGGGCTCGCCTGCAGTATGTACATAACTGTGGGGACGGGCATTGGCGTCGGCATAATAGTTGACGGGAAGCCGCACCACGGGATGATACACCCCGAGTGCGGGCACATACCCGTAAACCGCCGCGCGGACGACCCGATGACCCGCGGCATCTGCCCCTATCACGGCAACTGCCTCGAGGGGCTGGCCAGCGGGCCGGCAATCGAGAACCGCTGGGGCCGCAGCCCGGCGGAGCTCGCGGGATGCGAAGCGGTCTGGGCGCTGGAGGCCTATTATCTCGGCCAGGCGGTCTGCAGCTATATCTACACGATCTCGCCCGAGCGCATAGTATTCGGCGGGGGGGTTATGAACCAGAAGCAGCTACTGCCCCTGATACGCTCGGAGGTCAGCCGCCAGCTATGCGGCTACATACAGGGCAAGGGCCTGAACGACCTCGACAGCTATATTGTCCCCAGCGCGCTCGACGGCCGGCAGGGTGTGCTCGGCTGCCTCACCCTTGCGGTGCAGGCGAGGGAGGAGGCGCGGCATGAAGTCTGAACTCCTTCTGCGGCCGCAGCCGCTGTTCCATGAGAAAATCTGGGGAGGCGAGCGGATGCGCTCCGCCTACGGCTACGACATACCGAGCGCGCACACCGGCGAGTGCTGGGCGATAAGCGCGCACAAAAACGGCGACTGCCCGATGCTCGGCGAGTACAGGGGCGAGACCCTCGGCTCGCTCTGGAAAACGCGCCGCGGCCTCTTCGGCGGGCTGGAGGGGGAGAATTTCCCCCTGCTCATAAAGATAATAGACGCGAAGGAGGACCTGAGCGTCCAGGTCCACCCGGACGACGCCTACGCCGCCGCGCACGAGAACGGCTCCCTCGGCAAGACGGAGTGCTGGTATATACTCGACTGCGATCCGGGCGCGACGATCATAATCGGCCACAACTGCGCCACGCGCGATGAGCTTCGCGAAAAGGTGGAGCAGGGCCGCTGGAGCGAGCTGCTGCGCGAGGTGCCGGTCAAAAAGGGCGACTTTTTCCAGATAGACCCCGGCTGCGTCCACGCGATAAAGGGCGGGACGATGATACTCGAAACCCAGCAGAGCAGCGACGTAACTTACCGCTTTTACGACTACGGGCGGCTGGAAAACGGCCGGCCGAGGCCGCTGCATATCGAGCAGAGCCTCGCCGTGGCCACGGTGCCCTTCGTGCCGCGCGCGCCGGAGAGGGAGAGCCGCCGGGATGGTGATGCGCTTATCACCCGGCTGGTGAAGTGCAGCTACTACTCGGTGTACCACGTCGAGCTCGGCGGCAGGGCGTCGCTCGAGTGGGACGAGCCCTTTGTAAACATGAGCGTGATCTCCGGCGAAGGGGAGATAGACGGCCTGAAGGTGCGCGCGGGGACCCACCTTGTGGTCCCGGCGGGCTACGGCGCGCTGGACCTGAGCGGGAATATGGAACTCATCTGCTCGCATGTGTAAAAAAGAACCGGCGGGACCTGCTGTCCCGCCGGTTCTTTATTGTTTTTGTTTCTGTGTCAGGCGCTGGGCTATGTAGGGCTCGACCTTGTCGTAGTCGAGGCCGAGCGCAGCGGAGAGCTCGCCGTAGAGAAGGTTTTCCGCCCGCTTGAGATAGCGCGTGTCGATCTGCCCAAACTTGCGGCCGTGGCTCTCGGCTTCCTTCTTCTTGGCTCGGATGGAGACCAGCAGCCGCAGCAGCGAATCGCAGTCGTGCCGGGAGATGAGCTGCTCGTAGTGCGCCGCGAGCTGGGTGAAGCTCCGCTCGCGTATCTCCTCGGCCTTCACGCCGGGGATGGTGTCGATCAGGCGCTCGGCCTCCTCGCGCGAGATGACGGGCCGCATATACACCTGCGTGTCCACGGGGATGTATATGGTGCCGTCCTGGCAGGTGGGCTTGAGGACGTAATATTCGCGCCCTCCGCCCTTTTCCGGGCGCTTTTCCGTCCCCTCAACGCGGCACACGCCGGTGCTGCCATAAAATATCAGCTCGCCATTTTTGTACATTTTACCGCCTCATATCTCCTTTTCCGGCCCAAAAAACTCCTTACTGCATATATTTTAGCACATTTTCGCCCAAAATGTAAGGCTTTTTTCCGCCCGCGGGCAAAAAAATGAGGCAATTTGCATGTGCAAAGCGCGCATATGTGTGATATAATGACATCAAAGGGGGCCGCATTGCGGCCTGACGATGGGAAGGTAAGGAGGGACAGCTATGAGCATCAAAGTCATAACAGTCAGCCGGCAGTTCGGAAGCGGCGGGCGCACGATAGGCCACGAGGTGGCAAAAAGGCTCGGGTGGGATTTTTACGACAAGGAGCTTGTGAAGAAGATAGCGGCCGAGAGCGGGCTCGCGGAGAGCTACATACTTGAGAGCGGGGAATACGCCTGCTCCACCAACAGCTTCCTGTTCAGCTGGGCGATGAACTCCGCGGGGGGGCGGAGCGGCTCGCTGCCCATGTCCGACCAGCTTTTCATCATCCAGAACAACATAATACGTGACCTCGCCGAAAAGGGGAACTGCGTGATAGTGGGCCGCTGTTCCGACTACGCCCTGCGCGACCGGGACGACTGCCTGCACACTTACGTGCATGCGGACACCGCATTCAGGGCGGACCGCATAGTCCGGCTCTACGGCGAGCGGACGGATACGCCGGAAAAGCGCCTGAAGGAGAAGGACGACAAGCGCCGCGCGTACTACCGGCACTACACCGGCCACAACTGGGGCGCGGCGGAGAATTTCCACATCTGCCTCGATTCCGGGCGGCTGGGCATAGAGAGATGCGTCGATATAATCGTCGACGCGGCAAAAATGGTGTAAAAAAAGCGCCGGGGGTTCCGCTCCCGGCGCCTTTTTTTGCACATTGGTGAAAACAGCGGAGAGCGCCGGGGGATCTTGCCCCCGGCGCCGCGCGTTTTATAACGTTTCGCCGCGGCCGCGGTGAGTTTCGAGTATCAGCTCCGCGATGGCCTCACGCCCGATGGAGGACGGGATCAGGGCGTTTTTCACCCCATGGGCGGCGAGCCCGCGCGCGGCGACGGGACCGATGGCCACCGGCACGGTGCCGGGGGCTATGCTCCCGCCGGAGGCGAAGAAATCCTCCGCCGCGCCCGCGCTGGGGAACACGAGGTAGCCGGCGAGGGCCGTATACTCCGCCGCGGCGGAGGTTATGCGGCCCTCCGGCCCGGTGGTGTAGAGCGCCGTGTCGCGTACGTCGAATCTCCGCGAGAGCGTAGCGGCGAGCTCTGGGTTCCCGCGCTCCGAGCGCAGGAGCCAGACCGTGTCCCCCTCCGCCCCGCGCCCGAGCAGCGCGCTGCCGAGCGAGGCGGTGGTCGGCTCGGGCGGGACAAGGTCGGCGTAGAGCCCGTGCGTCTCGAGCCGCGCGGCGGTGGCGGGCCCGATGGCGGCAAGGCGGCAGCGCAGCCGGCGCAGGTCGAAGCGCGCGCCGGAGAGGAGCTCGATGAATGCGTCCACACCGTTCGCGCTCGTGAGCACGGCCCAGCCGCCGCCCTCGAGCGCCGCGGGGTCAAAGCCGCTCTGCAGCGGGACGACCTCGCTGCGCGCGGCGGCAAAAACCTCGGCCCCCTCGGCCTCCAGCAGCGGGCGGAGCCGCGACTGGAAACCGGCCGTCCCCGTCAGCCCGACGCGCACGCCGGCGAGGGGCAGCGTGCTCGAAAGGCGGAGCGCCGCGGCCTGGCCCACTACGATGACGGCCGGGGCCTCCACGCCCGCGTCCGCGGCGAGGGCGGCGATGTCCTCGAGCGTGCCGCGCACGGCGGCCGGGCGGCGGCTGTTCCCGCCGGAGAGCACTGCGGCGGGGGTGTCCGGCGCGGCGCCGGAGGATATGAGCCGCAGGGCGATCCGGCCGAGGCGCTCAAGGCCCATGAGTATCACCAGTGTGCCGGGCAGACCGGCGAGCCGGGAGAAGTACTCCGGCAGGCCGTCCGCCGTGTCCGCCGTGTGGGCGGTGACTACGTGGAAGCCGCGGCTGAGCGCGCGGTGTGTCAGCGGGATGCCCGCCTCGGCCGGCACGGCGAGGGCGGAGCTTATCCCGGGCACCTCGGCGCAGGGGATACCCTCCCCGGCGAGGGCGAGCATCTCCTCGCCTCCGCGGCCAAAGACGAAGGGGTCCCCGCCCTTCAGCCGCACGACCGTAAGCCCCTCGCGCGCGAGGGAGACGAGCGTTTCGCAGATGTCCTCCTGCCGGGCGGAGACATGCCCGGAGCGCTTGCCCATGTATATGAGCCGGGCGTCCGCCGGGGCGAGCGCGAGTATGTCCGGGTGGACAAGGTCGTCGTAAACGAGCGCCCCGCAGCCGGAGATGAGCTCCTTAGCGCGCAGGGTGAGCAGCCCGGCGCCGCCGCAGCCGGCGCCGACTATATATACCTTCCCGGTCACAGCGCACCTCCGATATACTCCTCGAACTCCTCCTCGCTCAGCGCGCGGCCGAGCTCCATGCAGCGCTCGAATAGCCCCGCGTAGGCCCCGGCGCGGCGCTCGGGCGGCAGTGCCGCCTTCACGGCGGCGCGGTGGGCGGCGAGGAAGCCGAGGATGTCCTCAAAGCCCTCCGGCACGAGCTGCTCCACGCCGCGGCGTATGTACTGCGCGGCGCTCGGGCTGGCCCCGCCGGTGCTGATGCCGACGGAGAGCTCGCCCCGGCGAACGAGGGAGGGGAAGACGAAGCTGCACTTTTCGATGTCGTCCACGACGTTCACGGGCACGTTTTCCCACCGGCAGAGCTCGCTGACGGCGGCGTTCAGCTCCGGGTCGTCCGTCGCGGCGATGACGAGGGCCGCGCCGTCTATGTCCCCGGGCTCAAAGCGGCGCTCGAGCAGCGTGACGCCCGGGATCCCGGCAAAGCCGGGGATGAACTCCGGCGCGACGGCGAAAATATCCGCCCCGTACGGGGACAGACGCTCCGCCTTGCGCAGGGCCACATGGCCGCCGCCAACTATCAGCACACGGCGGCCCTCAAGGTTTATGAAGATGGGGAATAAGGGCATCTCTCCGCCTCCTTACAGTGTTCGCGGCCGCTGGCCGCCTCATGCGAAGTAGTACTGCTCGCCGTCCGGCGTGTCCACACGGCGCAGCGTGACATTGAACGCCCGGTCGATAACGCCGCAGCCGTATATCTCCGCCGGCGTACCCTCGGCGAGGAGCTCACCGGCGCACATCACGGCGAGCCGGTCAGCCCGGCGCAGCGCGAGGCAGATGTCGTGCAGCACCATTACGACGGCCCGGCCCTCGCGCGCGAGGGAGCGGGCGGTGTCCATCACCGCGATCTGGTAGGATATGTCGAGAAAGGCGGTGGGCTCGTCCATGAGCAGCGTGTCCGCCTCCTGGGCGAGGGCCATGGCGAGGTACGCGCGCTGCCGCTGCCCGCCGGAGAGCTCGGGTATCGGTGTATCGGCTATGTCGAGCGCGCCGGCGCGCTCAAGCGCGCACTCCACGGCCGCGTAGTCCTCCGGGCGGTAGCGCCGTGGATAGGAGAGGTATGGGAAGCGCCCGTGCAGCGCCATGCGCCGGACGCTTATGCTCGGCGCGGGCCTGTCCTGGGGCATATAGGCGCATTTCTGGGCGATCTGCCTTGCGCTGAGCGAGGCCGTGGGCGCGCCGTCGATCAGCACCTCACCGCCGGTGACCTCCCCGATGCCGGCGGCAGCTCGGAGCAGCGTGCTCTTCCCGCAGCCGTTCGGCCCGGCGATTACGAGCACCTCCCCCGGGCGGAAGTCGAGGCTTATGCCGTGCAGCACCTCGCGGGCGCCGTAGCCCGAGCGGAGCGAGCGGAGCTCTATCATACTATCCGCCCCTTTCTCTGCCTGAGCAGCAGCCATATGAAGAACGGCCCGCCTATCAGCGAGAGCATTATGCCCACAGGCAGCTGATACGGCGCAAAGAGCGTCCGGGAGGCTGTATCGCATATCAGCAGCAGCGCGGCCCCGCCCAGGGCGCAGGCGGGCAGCAGATAGCGCGACTCGTCCCCCGTGAAGCGGCGGAGCATGTGCGGGGTGACGAGGCCGATAAAGCCGAGCAGCCCGGCAAAGCTGACGGCCGCGCCGGCCAGCGCGGCGGCCACGGCGAGCAGGATTATGCGCATCCTGCCCGCGTTCATGCCGAGGCTGCGCGCCGTTTCACTGCCGAGCGTCAGCACGTCGAGCTCGTTCGTCAGGGAAAAGGCCGCGATGAGCGCCAGAACGGTGACAGCGGCGGGTGCCGCGAGCCGCTCAAGCGTCAGATTGGCGAGTGAGCCGATGCGGAAGTCCGAATAGGCGTTCAGGGCGTCCGGAGCAAAGGTCACGATGGCGTCCACCCCCGCGGAGAGGATGTTGGATATTGCGACTCCCGCGAGGACGAGGGTTATTTTCGCCGCGCCGGTGCGCTCGGCTATGAACAGCACGAGCAGCGCGGCGGCCATCGCGCCCAGAAAAGCCGCGGCCGGCACGAGCACCTGCGAGGTTGGGGCAATCGCGCAGCAGAGCGCCGCGGCGAGCCCCGCGCCGGAATTCACGCCGATCGTGCTCGGCGCGGCGAGCGGGTTCGCGAGCACGCTCTGCGTCAGCGCGCCGCTCACGGCGAGGGCAGCGCCCGCGAGTATGCAGCCGCAGATGCGCGGCAGCCGGGCGTACAGCACGATCCGCGCCTCGGCGGAGCCGTCGTTCCCGCCGAAGAGGGCGGCCACAACGTCCCAGGGTGCCACGCTCACCGGCCCGAGGGCAAGGCTGAGCACAGCCGCGAGCGCGGCCGCGAGCGAAAGCGCAGCGAAAAGCCGCCACATTTTTTTATTTTTGCGGGTAGAGGATGTCCGCAAGCTTTTCATATGCCTCCCCCCAGCGGGCGTTGGGCTTCAGGTTGTAGAGCTCGTGCTCAAGGGTGTAAAACCGACCCTCGCGCACTGCCTGCAGCTCGCCCCAGCCCGGATTCGTGAGCAGCGTCTGTTCAAGCGTGGCCATGGCGTCCGTCGGATCCGAGCCCTGAAGCACGGCGAAAATATAGTCCGGCTCAGCCTTTATTATGGCCTCGAGGCTCAGATCCTCGAGCAGGGAGCTGTCCGAGTCCGCGATGTTCACGCAGCCGAGCGCGGCGAGCATCTCGCCGAGGACGTTGTCCTCGCTGCCCTTTACCTTGCAGCTCACGCCCGTAGCCCGTATCACGAGTACGGTGGGCGCGCTGCCGTCCGCTCGCGCGACGGCGGACTCTATTTCTGACTGCACGTCGAGGCCGTAAGTCTGATAATTCTCCCGCTCGCCGGTTAGGGCGGTGCAGATGTCGAGCATGTTGAGATAGTCCTCAAAGCCCTGCACGTCGAAATACGCCGTGGGTATGCCGGCGGATTCGAGCACGTCCATGAGCTCAAGATTCGCCGCGGTGTTGCAGCTTGCAAGGACGAAATCCGGCTCTGCTGAGAGCAGCGTCTCGAGCGAGGGCTCCTTTATCGCGCCGAGATTGGCGACGGAGTCGTCGAGCCCGAGGTCGAAGCTCGTCCAGGCGTCGTTCGCGGCGGCGGCGAGCGTATCGCGCCCTCCTGCGAGGCACCAGACGTCGGCGTATGAGCCGATGAGGGCCGCCACGCGCTCCGGCCGGTCAAGCGTTACCGTGCGGCCGAGGTCGTCCGTGAAGCTGTATTCCCCTTCTGCGCTGCCGGGACTCTCCGGGGCGGCCCCGCAGGCCGCGAGGGCGAGGAGGAGCGCAAAGGCGTGGAGAAAAATCGTGTATTTTTTCATATCAGACTCCAATTGATCGAGAAAAGCGCCGGCGCGGCTTTGCCCGCGCCGGCGCTGGGTTTATGTCTTCTGTTTCAGCAGGTGGCGCCGCCGGAGAGGTGGAGCTTAGCGTCGAGTATCTCCTGCTTG
>LBJMR02800__coassemble_460_pt1 | contig 28447 bp, 30 predicted proteins | sample LBJMR02800__metabat2_low_PE_004 | metagenome-assembled genome bin LBJMR02800
CACGATCATGAGCACGGGCATCACCACCATGGGCCGCACCTGAGCGACGTGGTGGAGCTCATAAACACCCTGCCCGTCTCGGAGCGGGTAAAGGCGGACGCCTGCGCGGTGTACGGCGCGATTGCGGAGGCCGAGGGGGCCGCGCACGGCACGACGCCCGATCTTGTGCATTTCCATGAGGTTGGCTCGCTGGACGCGATCGCCGACGTGGTCGGCGTCTCGCTGCTGATGGAGCAGATAGCGCCCGAGCGCGTTGTGGCCTCGCCCGTGAGGATAGGCTTCGGCACCGTAAAATGCGCCCACGGCATACTCCCGGTCCCTGCGCCGGCCACGGCGGCGCTGCTGAAAGGCATACCCGTATACGCCGGCGAGCTGAGGGGCGAGATGTGCACGCCCACGGGCGCGGCGCTGCTCAAGCACTTCGCCGACAGCTTCGGGAACATGCCGCTGATGGACGTGAGCGCCATCGGCGTGGGCCTCGGCACGCGCGATTTCGGCGCGGCAAACTGCCTTCGCGCCTTCCTCGGAGAGGGCGGGGAGGAGCTCCCGCGCATCAGCGAGCTGAGGTGCAATATAGACGACGCGACGCCCGAGGAGATAGGCTTCGCAATGGAGCTGCTGCTCGAAAAGGGCGCGCTGGATGTATTTACTGTGCCCATCGGCATGAAGAAAAACCGCCCCGCCACCCTTCTCTGCTGCCTTTGCACGACGGACAGGGAGGAGGAGATGGGCAGGCTGCTGCTCAGGCACACCCCGACGCTCGGCGTGCGGATCTACCGCCCGGAGCGGATGACGCTCAGCCGCGGCTTCGAGACGGCCGAGACGGCCTACGGCCCGGTAAGGGTAAAAACCGCCGAGGGCTGGGGCGTCCGCAAGCGCAAGGCGGAATACGACGACATAGCCAAAATCGCGCGCGAAAACGGCCTGACCCTGGCAGAGGCAAGGGCGGAGGCGGAAAAGTGACGCTTCCCCTTGAACGGTAAGCAGTTTTCTGTTATAATCAAGCGGCAAAAAATTTTTTTCCGGGTGGCGCAATAAAATGCGCCGCCCAAGCATTATTATGGCAGTCAGGAGGTTGCGGCCTTGTTAATGACGCTTGGAGCTACGCTTTCCGGAGGCGGAGCAGAGGTGCTTGAAAGCTATCTCGTTCGCATGGCGAACGGGGATATGAGCGCACTTTCCGGGTTGTACGAGAGGACGCACGCGGCCATATACGGCTACGCGCTATCACTCCTGAAGAATGTACAGGACGCCGAGGACGTAATGCAGGACACCTTTGTAAAGATGTTTCACTCCGCAGGGCAGTACCGCAGCGCGGGAAAGCCCATGGCCTATCTGATGACCATCGCGCGCAACGAGGCGCTGATGCGCATCAGGAGCCGGGGAAGGACCGTGGCTATGTCGCCGGAGGACTGGCAGGAGCAGTTTGCCGACCGGCCGGACATGTCCCAGGAGGATATGCTGACGCTGAAGGCCCTGCTCGACACCCTCTCGGACGAGGAGCGCGAGATCGTCACGCTCCATGCGCTGACCGGCCTGAAGCACCGCGAGATCGCCTCGCTGCTCGGCCTGGCGCTGCCAACCGTCCTGTCAAAGTACAACCGTGCCATTAAAAAGCTTGGGAAGTCCCTTAAGGAGGCTGAGTGATGGACAACGAGAGGCTCGAACAGCGCATCCGCGACCTGGCCGAGCACGCCGCGCCGGATAAGCTCGGCGACGTACTCGCAGCCTGCGAGCAGGACGCCCGGAAAGGAACAATAATAGATATGAATACTGAGGTAAAAAAGAAGAGAAACCACTTTGTGCCCATAATAGCCGCTGCGGCGGCGGTCGCGCTGATCTGCGCGGCGGGCTTTATCGGATACGGCTTCGGCCGGAACACCGCGCCAACCGAGGACTCGGTAATTATGCTCGACGTAAACCCCAGCGTGTCCATAAGCGTGGACGACGCAGAGAAGGTCCTCGCTGTGACTGCGCTGAACGCCGACGGCAGCATTGTGATCGGCGACATGGATTTCACCGGCTCGTCGCTGGACGTGACCGTGAACGCCCTAATTGGCTCCATGCTGCTGAACGGCTATATTGATGACATAACCAATTCTATCCTTGTCACCGTTGAAAACGGCGACGCCGACAGGGCCGCCACGCTGCAGAGCCGCGTCACAGAGCTTGTGAACGGCGCCCTCAGCTCCGACGGGCTGCAGGCCTCCGTCATCAGCCAGACGGTCACGCAGAGCAGCGAGCTGAGCGCCCTTGCGCAGCAGTACGGCATTTCCGAGGGCAAGGCAGAGCTCATCCGCAAGGTCGTGGCCCTTGACCCGACGCTCACCTTCGAGTCCCTCGTGGGGCTGAGCGTGAACGACATCTCCCTGATAGCCGACTCCCGCTCGCTGAGCGATTCCACCGTGACCCAGACCGGCTCCGCCAGCGACAAGGGCTACATCGGCGAAGACGCCGCCACCGCGGCCGCTTATGAGCACGCCGGGGTCTCCGCGGCGGATGTGAGCTACTCCTACGTTGACTACGACAGCGAAAACGGCATCATGGTCTATGAGGTCAAGTTCATCGCCGGCGGCGTTGAGTACGAGTATGACGTCAGCGCGCTGGACGGCACCATCGTCAAGTACGAGCGCGACCAGAGCGGAAGCGGCAGCCTGACCCAGACGCAGAGCGGCGACTACATCGGTGAAGAGGCCGCAAAGGCCGCGGCGCTCGAGCACGCCGGCCTGGCCGAGAGCGATATCACCTGGACCAAGGCCACCTTTGACCGCGAGAACGGCATCATGATATACGAGCTGGACTTCATCACAGCGGACTCCAAGTACGACTATGAGGTAAACGCCACCACGGGCGAGATCGTGAAGTCCGAGCGTGAGCTCAGGAACACCGGCGCCGGGACCGGCACGGCAGCACCGTCCACCACGGCTCCGACCACCACGACGCCCGGCTCCGGCACCACGACGACACCCTCCACCGGAAGCGCCGCCGGCGACTTTATAGGCGAGGCCGCGGCGAAGTCCGCTGCGCTCGGGCACGCGGGCGTGTCGGAGAGCGACACCTATCAGATGAAGGTGGAGCTTGACCGCGACGACGGCAGGTATATTTACGAGGTCGAATTCAAGGCCGGATACATGGAGTATGAGTACGAGATCGACGCCTACAGCGGCACCGTGCTCAAGGCCGAGAGCGACTACGACGACTGAACAGACGCTTAAAAAATAAGAGCCCCGCACGGGTTTGCCCGTGCGGGGCTTTTTGCTGCGGAGGGGCTCAGCCGAGGGCCTCAAGATCGGCCTTGAAGGCGGCGAGGCTCTCTTCTGTGACCATGTCCTCTATGTAGGGCAGGGCATCATTGAAGATAAAGGAGCGGCCGACTTCGAGCAGCGGGTGCTCCAGAACGTCGGGGATGTTCTTCTGGATGATTTCCATTATCTCCGGGGTGTCGAGCATTTCTCCCACGGTCGTCGTCTCGAATGAATACTTTGCCATTTTCTTTTCCTCCTTAAAATGTTATTGATATTACGGATTTTCGGTTACTCTATCGCCTCGAGGGCGGCCCTCAGCGCGTCGCGTTTCTCCTGGGGGATTTTCTTCTGACTGTCGAGCACCACGCCCACTTCTTTGCCCTTCACAAGCTTCAGCAGCGGGCTCTCGAGGGCGGCGGGCAGGATTTCCTTGAACACCGCAACGCAGCGCTCGTCCTTCAGCAGGTCGCCGATTTTACTGTTCCAGCCGTACTTTCCCATGTCCTTCTCCTTTCTGCTTTTTCAGTTCTCTCCGGCGGATTTCCCTATCTCTATGCCTTTGTACAGCGCAAGGCGGTTGAGCTCCACGACCTGTTCGCCCTTCGACTCAAATTTGTGACGGAGGCTCGCCATGAACACCTCCGGGTCGAGCGCGCCGGAGTAGCCGAGCATTGCGCCGACGAGGACTATGTTCGATATCTTGTCGCTGCCGAGCTCGTGGGCTATGTCGTCCGCCGGGACGTCGACGACCACGATGTCGCTGCGCTTCAGGGCGGAGGTCGTGCGGTTGATGTTGCGGACGAGCACGCCGCCGCTTTTCAGCTCGGGGGTGAATTTCTTGAACGAGGACTCGTTCATGACTATGAGCCCGTCGGACTGGCGCGGCAGGGGGGAGACAATCTCCTTGTCGGAGACTATGACCGTGCACTTGGCGCTGCCGCCGCGCTGCTCCGGGCCGTAGAGCGGCATGAATGTGGCGTGCATGCCGCCCTCCACGGCGCTGGAGGCGAGGGAGATGCCGACCGACATGACGCCCTGGCCGCCGGAACCGGAGATTATGAGCGTGAACTTCATGCTTTGTCCGCCTCCTTTGCCGTTACGTCTTTGAACACGCCGCAGGGGAAGTATTTCATCGTGTGCTCTTCCATGAATTCGAGCGTCTTGACGGGGGACATGTGCCAGTTTGTCGGGCAGTTCGTGAGCAGCTCCACGAAGGAGAAGCCGAGGCCGTCCACCTGGTTTTTCATGGCCTTTTTTATCCCCGCCTTGGCCTTGCGGATATTAACGGGGCTGTTCAGCGAGAAGCGTGCCACATAGACAGGGGCTTCAAGCTCCTTTATCAGCTCGCACATGCGCAGCGGATAGCCCATCGTGTCCGGGTCGCGGCCGTAGATACACGTTGTGGACTTCTGGCCCACGAGCGTTGTGGGCGCCATCTGCCCGCCCGTCATGCCATAGGTGGAGTTGTTGGCGAAGAAAATCGTGATGTGTTCGCCGCGGTTTGCGGCCATCATGATTTCCGAAAGGCCGATGCTGGCGAGGTCGCCGTCGCCCTGATAGGCGAACACGAGCGCGTCCGGCCGGCAGCGCTTTATGCCGGTTGCGACCGCGGGGGCGCGGCCGTGGGCAGAGGTGACCATGTCTAACTTCCAGTAGAGGCTGTTCATGGTGGCGCAGCCGACGGGGAGGACGTTGATGACCCTCTCCGCGACGCCGAGCTCGTCGATCGACTCGGCGATGAGCTTGGTGGCGAGCGAGTGCAGGCAGCCGGGGCAGAACCCGCTCGAGAGCGGGAGCAGGCATTTGGGCTTGGTGTAGACTTTTTCGGCCATTACTGCTCGCCTCCTTCTATGATTTTCATGATCGCGGCCTGGGTGCTCTCGTCGTCGACGAGTATGCCGCCGCTGCGGCCGTATTCGTACACCGGGGCCCGGCCGAGGACCTGCAGCTCTATGTCCTCGCGCATCAGCGCGGGGATGGACATTTCGATGTCGATCAGGCCCTTCACACGGCCGTAGTCAAGGCCGGAGATGGCCTTTTTTGGGAAGGGGAAGAGCGTGATCGGGCGGATGAGGCCGATTTTTACGCCCTTTTGGCGCAAATCGAGCACTGCCTGCTTTGCCACGCGCGCCGTGATGCCGTAGGCCACTATGACCCACTCGGCGTCGTCCACCATGAACTCCTCCACGCGGACGTCGTTTTCCTCCCAGCGCTTTGTGCGCTGCACGGCCAGCTTGTTCTTGCCCTCGAGCCCTGCTTCGGGGTAAATAGGCGTTATGAGATGCCCGCCGCGCTTTGTGCCGTCGTAGCCGACGGTCCAGCTCTTGCAGGGGCTCGCCGGCAGCTCCTTCATCGGAGGGAGTTCGACCTCCTCCATCATTGTGCCGAGGCAGCCGTCCATGAGTATCATAACGGGGCTGCGGTCGCGCTCGGCGTACTCGGGGGCCTCGTACACTATGTCCACGGCCTCCTGTACCGTATATGGCGCGAACACCAGCATACGGAAGCCGCCGTGGCCCGCCGCCTTGGTGGCTTGGAGATAGTCCTGCTGCGCGGGCTGTATGGAGCCGAGACCAGGGCCGCCGCGCTGCATGTTTACGATCACCGCGGGCAGCTCCGCCGCGGAGAGATAGGATATGCCCTCGCTCTTGAGCGAAATGCCGGGGCTGGAGGAGCCGGTCATCGCCCGGACGCCGGTGCTGGCTGCGCCGTAGACCATGTTTATCGAGGCGACCTCGCTCTCGCCCTGTACGAACACGCCGCCGACCTCGGGCAGGCGCCAGGAGAGGTATTCCGGCAGCTCGGACTGCGGGGTTATGGGATAGCCGGCAAAGAAGCGCACGCCCGCGCGGACGGCGGCCTCGCCGACGGCCTCGTTCCCCTTCATGAATTCTTTGGCCATGCCTCAGCCCTCCTCCTTCAATATCTCCATCGCCGCTTCAGGACACACTACAGCGCAGGTGCCGCAGCCGATGCAGAGCGACAGGTCGATCACGGGGTAATAGTGCCCCTTGCTGTTGCGCTTGCCGCCGATGGAGATGGCTTTCTTAGGGCAGAACTTCACGCAGTAGCCGCAGCTCTTGCAGAGGTTCGCCACAACGCTCGCTTTGTTCATTGCCTCATCTCCTAACCCTGATACTGTTTGTCGTAGTTCTTCTGAATTGCCTTGATGGCCTTGGTGATAAAGTCGTTGTACGGCGTGGCTATGCCGTACTGCTTGCCGTATTTGACGATCGCGCCGTTGAGCGTGTCGATCTCCGTCTGGCGCTTGTACATCAGCACGTCCTGGGCCATGGAGGGGTAGTAGTCCTCTATGCTGCCGCCGCTTGCAGTGCGGCGCAGCTCGGCCATGAAGGCCGGGACCTCCATCGTGCAGCCCCTTGCCGTCGCCACCGCGCAGCATTCGGTCACAACGCCGATGGCGAGGCCCGCGCCGTTCATGTCCTTCATGATGTCCTTGGACTTCAGCCTGAGTATCGCGCAGAGGGGGTTGAAGGTGCAGTTGGTGATGATTTTCTGCCAGAAATGCGGCGCCACGTCGTCCCAGAACTTGCAGGGGCAGCCGCCGGCGATGAACAGCCGCTCGAGTTCGGCTCCCGCCGCCTCGGTGAGCGGGCCGCGCTCCAGCGCGCCGAAATTCATCTGCAGCCCGTCCGCCGAGGGGGAGGATATGCACTTGCCCGGGCCGTCCAGCTCCGTGCCGAGTACTCCGTTGCCGTAGAGTATGCGGCCGGCGGGGACGACCTTTGCCAGCTTGTCCTCGTTGCCGAGGCCGTTCATCAGCGAGACGAGCACCGTGTTCTCGCCGATGCAGGGAGCGGCGGTTTTGAGCGCGGAGTCGAGCTGCGGTGTCTTGGTCATGAAGATGACGATGTCCATTGTGCCGATATTCTCGGCGTCATAGGCCGTTTTGAAGCCGGTGAGCTGATAGGTCTCTCCCTCTCCGGCGTTGATGACGAAGGTGAGACCGTCGGCGGCAATTTTGTCCATGTGCTCCTTGTACGGGTCGACGAGCGTTATGTCCGCGCCGCCGCGCCGCAGATAGGCCGCAAAAACGCTGCCGGCAGCGCCGGAGCCTATCATTGCGATTTTCATATGCGTCACTCCTTCTTAGAATTATAATTAACGGATATTTACCGTTGCGTCAGATTATGAGCCCGAGTTTTTTCGCCTCGGCCGTGAGTTCGTCCCGGAAATCCGGGTGGGCTATCGATATGAGCCGCTTCGCGCGGTTTTCGAGCGTTTCGTATTTGAGGTCGGCCACGCCGTACTCGGTGACGATGTACTCCACCTCCGAACGAGGAGTTGTCACCGGCGTGCCGGCCGGGTGGGAGATGACTATTTTCGAGTGCGGCGTCCCGTCTTTGTCCACGCGCGTGGAGTTGAGCGCGATGAAGGAGTGGCCGCCGCGGCTGAGCTGGGAGCCGCGCACATAGTCGAGCTGGCCGCCGATGCCGCTGTACTGCCTGAAGCCGATGCCCTCGGAGGCCACCTGCCCTGTTATGTCAACCTGCATCGCGGAGTTCACGGATATCACGTTGTCGTTCTGCGCGATTATGTAGGGGTCGTTTGAGTACATGAAGCGCCGGGACTCGCACAGCGGGTTGTGGTCGAGGAATTTGTTCATCCTGCCGCTGCCCATGGCGAAGCCGAAGGTGCTTATGCCGCGGTCGATGCTCTTCATCGAGTTGTCCACCGCGCCGCACTCCATGAGGTCGACCATGGACTCCACAAAGAGCTCTGTGTGGATGCCGAGGTGGCGCTTGGCCTTGCAGCGGTAGCCCATCGCTATGCCGAGCCCGCCTATGCCGAACTGTATACAGGCCCCGTCCGGGATGCGCTCGGCGATGAGGTCGGCGATTTTATTGTCCGTTTCGCCGGGCTCCGATTCGGGCATTACGAAAAGCTCCTCGGTCTTGTCTATCGCGCAGGTGATGTCCTCGATGTTTATCATGTTGTCCCTGCCGCGGACGAAGGGGATATTCTCGTTGATTTGGACGATCACGTCGCGCGCTGCCTCGCAGAGGGCCGTGTCCATGGGCGTCAGGCCGAAGCTCATAACGCCGTTTTCGTCCGGGGGAGTTGCCGCCATCATGATGACGTCTCCGGGGTGGACGTTGGCGCGGTCGTCGTATGTGCGGGAGAGCTGCAATACCTGAGTGTGGACGCGCGAGCCCATTTTGTAGATAAAGGTGCGCTCGGCCGGGCCGAGAAAAAGGCTGTTCACGTCCACATGGCCGTTGCAGGCCTTCGCCAGGGGGCGGTAGAGCCCGCCGCCGAAGCCCATGTAGATGTTCACGCCCTCGAGCCGGTTTTTCTGCGCTCCCAGCTCGTTGAAGAGCGCATACGGCAGGGACGAGTACATTGTGGAGTGAATCGTGTCACCGGAGCGGATGTGGCTGATGGCCTCCGCTGGAGTTACAATCTTGTGGGCGTACTTCTCTCTCCAGTTCATGACAGCCTCCTTGCTAAATTATTGGGCATAATGTCAAATAAATCAACGCTAATACAGTTATTTTCTATACCAATATTATAAACAAGGCGTTTGAACGCGTCAAAATCTGCGCCTAAAAGCGGGATTCGGGCGAATCGGGAGGGTACACGGGAGCGGATTGCGGCCGCGGGGGGCTTTGCGCATTTTTGGAGGTGCGGTTTGCAAAAGGCGGCGGGGCGTGGTATTATTGTCTGAAGTTTGATGCCGAGGTGCGGAAATGCGATTTATTTACGCGGCGGCGGGGCTCGCCGCCGCCTGCTCGGCCGGCGTTTTTGCGGCCACATACGTCATGATAAAACAGAACATGCGCCCGGCGCAGCCGCTCGACCTCTCTAAGCCGGAGGTGTGCGCGAACCGGCGCTGGGAGCCGTTTTCAGGCGGGCTTTCGGCGGGCATAGGGCGGATAAGGGGCGCCTCGTGGGAGGACAGGTGGATGCTGTCCGGCGACGGGCTCAAGCTGCACGCCCGGCTGCACAGGGGCGGCGCCGGCCGGTCTGTCATCCTCGCGCACGGCTACCACTCGAGCGGGGAAAACGACTTCTGCGGCATATTTGACTACTATGCCGGACAGGGCTTCAATATACTGCTCATCGACCAGCGCGGGCATGGGCTGAGCGAGGGTAAGGAGCTCACCTACGGGCTTGAGGAGCGCCGGGACGTACTCGCCTGGGCGCGTATGCTCGCGGAGGAGACAGGGGGAGAAATCTACCTGCACGGCGTGTCCATGGGCGGGGTGTCCGTGCTGCTCGCCGCGGGGCTCGGCCTGCCGGAAAACGTTAAGGGCGTCATAGCCGACAGCGCCTTCACGAGCCCGCGGGACATACTTGTGTACAACTTTTCGCGCAGGTATAAGCGCCTGCCGCGGTTTCCGTTCATACAGATAGGCACCCTGGCCGGGATGGCGATCGAGGGCAGGGACTTCGTGCGCGGGCGCACGCCGGAGGCCGCAAAGCGCTCAGGCCTGCCGGTACTTGTGGTGCATGGCGGGGAGGACCATACGGTGCCGCGGGAGATGGCGGAGGAGATAGCCGGGGCGTGCGGCGAGAGGAGCAGGCTGCTCATAATCCCTGAGGCTAAGCATGCGCTGTGCTATCTCACGGACCCGGCGGCATATGCCGCGGCGCTGGGGAAATTCATAGACGGAACGGCGTGAAAAAACCGGCCGCCCTTTTTCAGGGCGGCCGGTTTCTTCAACCTGCGGCGCTCAAAGCGTGCCTACGGTGGTGTGGTATCTCATACAGAGATTGTAGCAGGTGTTCAGGTGGTTTTTTGACGTTGTCTCCGCCAGCTCGGGGATGCCAAGCTCGATGGCCCGGTAAATCGCCATGTGCTCGCCGGCGAGGACGGCGAATGTGGGCTCGTTCTGAAGCGAGAGCAGGTATTCCTGGGAGCGGATGGAGTAGTAGGAGATGAAGCGGTTCATGGCCTTGTACATCTTCACAAGATAGGGATTGCGGCTGGAGATGACGATGTGGGAGTGGAACTCCTGGTCAACTTCCGCGAAGTTGTCGAACTTGCGTTCATCGAACGCCCGGCGGAACTGCACCGCCAGCGAGCGCATCCTGTCCATGTCTATCAGCGCCTTCTGCCGGGCGCATATGTACGCGGCGGTGCCCTCCAGCGACTTGCGCGCCATGAAGAGCTGCTCGAGGGAAGTGTGGCTTATGTCGAACACATAGTGCCCCTTCCTGTTGGATGGAGTGACGACAAGGCCCTCGTTGCTCAACTGCTCAAGTGCCTCCGACACCGGGGTGCGGCTTACCTCGAGCAGGCCGGCGATGCGAACCACGCCGAGGCGTGTGCCGGGAGGGAGCATGCCGTAAATTATACCGTTCTCGATTATGTTGTAGACGACGTCGTTCAGCTTCAGAAACGGGTTTGCATCCTGAGCCTTGTGCACGAGCTCGGGCTTGAAATACTCGGACAGGGGGTCCATGTCAAACCTCCTTTCAGTTTTCGCCTCCTGAGACGGCCGCCTCCGGCGAGGGGCGTTTGGAGGCTTCAAGACGGCGGAACAGGCGCGTGAGGGTTACCAAGGCCGCGACGGCGAGCACCACCTCGGCGCAGAGCTGCGCGTAGGCCAGGCCGTAGAGCGGGAAAACCGCGTTCAGGATTATGAGCGCGGGAATTTCGAGCACGACCTTGCGCAGCACGGCAAACACCAGCGCGTGACCTCCCATGCCGACGGCCTGGAACACGCCGACGGCCATGAAGTCGATGCACATGAAGGGCTGGGCGAGGCTCATTCCAACGAGGAAGTGACGGCCGTATTCGACAACGGCGCTGTCGTGCATGAAGAGCTCGACAAAAAACGCGGGGAAGACGCAGAACAGTACTGTGATGAGCACCATCAGGATCAGGCTTGCCGAGAGCGTTAGCCGGATCCCTTCCTTCATGCGCTTTGTGTTGCCGCTCGAGTAGTTGTAGCTCACGAGGGGCATGACGCCCTGAGAGCAGCCGAGGGCGGCGTACATCGGGACCTGGGCGAGCTTCTGGCATATGCCCATCGCCGCTATGGCCTCCGCCCGGTAGATGCTCGTGAAATTGTTGAGGATGGTCATACCGGTGACGTTCAGCACGTTCTGTATCGCGGCGGGGATGCCGACTACGCAGACGGAGCGGACTATGCTCCCCTCAAAGCTGAGCTTGCGAGGGTTAACACAGATGTAGGTCCGGCCGCGCCTGACAGCGAGCAGGACGAAATAGTAGCAGCAGGCCACGCAGTTGGAGATGAAGGTGGCGAGCCCGGCGCCGGCGGCACCCATGCCAAAGCCCCAGGGCATGATGAAAATGGGGTCGAGGGCGATGTTCAGCAGGCAGCCGCTCATCGTACCTATGCTCGCGTGCATCGCCGAGCCCTCCGCGCGCACGAGATAGGCCATGACTACGTTGAGTATGGTCGGCGCGGCGCCGAGGTACACCGTCCAGAGCATGTAGCCGCGGGTGGCCTCGCGCGTTGTCTCGTCCGCGCCGAGCAGGCCCAGCAGCGGGTCCTGGAAGGTGAAGCACAGCAGGGAGAACAGCAGGCCGGAAAACAGCGAGCAGTAAAAGCCGAAGGCGCTGCTTTTGGCGACGGAGTCATAGTCCTTCGCGCCGAGCGAGCGGCTCATCAGGCTCGAGGAGCCGACGCCGAAGAGGTTGTTCACCGCGTTGAAGGCCAGCATGACCGGCGCGGCGAGCGTTACGCCCGCGTTCTGCACCGGGTCGTTGAGCATGCCGACGAAGTAGGTGTCCGCAAGGTTGTAAAGTACGGTGACAAGCGAACTGATTATGGTCGGCACCGCGAGGGTGATTACGGCGGAGGCTATGGGGGCCGACTCAAAAAGATAGGTCCGGTCGCCGCCTCTCGCCTTGCCGGCGGGCTGCGGCGTCTTTTCGCTTTGCACAGGAATTCATCTCCGGATATTTTTGTGTTTTTATTATGGTTTTATATGCCGTGGAGCTCGTCGTCGAGCCAGGTCTCGTGCCCGTCCAGCTTCAGAGTGAAGATGCGGGACATGTCGGAATCGTATTTCGCCTGGTGGAACTTGAACACCGTTTCGCCGCTCGACGGCAGGCGCCCGATTATCTCTATTTTCCCGCGCGGGTGGCTCATGGCGAAGCGGATGGACTTGCCGATGCCGTTCTGGCGGGATTTTGCGTCGTCCACTATGCCGATGCCCTCGGCTATCGGGACCTGGAAGCGGCCCTTGACGCCGGTGACGGGGCGGCACTGGAAGACGTAATACGGCGAGATACCGATGCGCGTGAGCCCGGAGAGCAGGTCGCCGAGCACCTTGCCGTTGTCGTTCACGCCGCGGAGAAGGACGGTCTGGTTGCGGACCTGCACGCCGCGGACGAGCAGCTCGCGCACGGCGCGCGCGGCCTCCTCGGTCAGCTCGCGCGGGTGGTTGAACTGGGTGACGACGATGAGCGTCTTGCGCTTGCCGTATTCTTCAAACAGTCCGAGCAGCTCCGGGTCGCCGTAAATTCGCTCGGGGAGCGTTACGGGCAGGCGGGAGCCGAAACGGACCAGGTCGAGGTGGTCAATGGCGGTGAGCCCGCTGAGATAGCGCTCTATGACGTGGTTCGGGTTCATGAGCGCGTCGCCGCCGGTGACGAGCACGTTGTTGACTTCTTTGTGCGAGGAAATATACGCTATTGCTTCGTCTGCGACCTCGAGCAGCTCGCTGTCGGACAAGCCGACGAGGCGCTTGCGGAAACAGTGACGGCAGTACATCGCGCACACGTTGGTGGAGAGGAGCAGCACCGTGGGCTTGTACTTATGCTGCAGGCCGTCGAGCTTTGTATTTGAGGACTCTCCGCTTGTGTCGAAGGAGCCACCGGCGCCGAATTCGTCCATCGAGGGGATGCACATCCTTGCGATGGGGTCTTCCGGGTCGCTTTTGTCAACCAGCGAGAGATAGTAAGGCGTTATCATCATGGGATAGCGCTCTGTTATGCGGGCGATCTCGGCCTCCTTCTCCGGAGAGAGGCCAATGGCCGCTGCAAGCTGCTCAGCAGTGCTTATGCCTTCGGATATCTGCTTCTGCCAACTCATCATGTTTATTCCCTGCCTTTCCTAAAAAAATGTTTAATAAAGATAGTATATCACAAATCCTGCCACGGAGCAATCATATTTGACCGCTTGAATTGTGCGTAAATCGGGGATATAATGCCCTTACAAAGTTGTGGAGGCGGAAAATGTCGGTTGTCAGAGAATTGACGGAAGCTTACCTCCTGCCGGAGAGCGAGCTGGATGTTGTAAAGACCTTCGAGTGCGGCCAGTGCTTCCGCTGGAGGCCGGGGGAGGACGGGATATACAGGGGCATCGCCTCCGGCCGGGCGGCCAGGGTGTACCCGAGGGACGGGGCCGTATACATAGAGGCCGCGGAGGAGGATCTGCCGTTCTGGCGTGATTACTTCGACCTTGGCACCGACTACAACGCTGCGAGGGAGAGCGTGGAGGTCTGCGACTACATACGAGAGTGCGCCGTTTACGGCGCCGGCATACGCATACTTCGCCAGGACAAGTGGGAGGCGCTCTGCTCGTTCATAATCTCGCAGTGCAACAACATACCGCGCATACGCGGCATAGTCGAGCGCCTGTGTGAGCTTTTCGGCGAGGAGGTCGACGCGCCCTGGGGCCGTGCGTACGCCTTCCCGGGGCCGGAGGTGCTCGCGCCGCTGAGCGAGGCCGACCTTGCCCCGCTGCGCTCCGGCTACCGCGCGAAATATATAATCGAAGCGGCGCGCGCCGCGGCGTCCGGCGCGCTCGACCTCGAGGCCGTGGCGGAGATGCCGCGAGCGGAGGACTGCCGCGCCGCGCTCAAGCGCCTGCCCGGCGTGGGCGACAAGGTGGCAAACTGCGCCGTGCTCTTCGGGCTGCACCGGATGGACGCCTTCCCGATAGACGTCTGGGTGAAGAAGGCGCTGCGCGAGCACATGCCGCCGGACTTCGACCCGGCGAGCCTCGGCGAATACGCGGGGCTGGCGCAGCAGTACATGTTTTTCCGCGAGCGGGAGAGGGACAAAATCGGTTGACTTGCGTCCGGCTTGGTTATATAATCTTCTAAATACCCATAAACATATATTTTTTAACGGGGGTGCGTTTCATATGAACCTGAGCGACGGCCTCAGCTCGCGCTTCGTCGGCGAGGGGCTGACCTTCGACGACGTGCTGCTTGTCCCCGCGGAGAGCAGCGTCCTGCCCACGGATGTGGATTTGACTACTTACCTGACGAAGAAAATCAAGCTCAACACGCCCATAATGAGCGCAGCGATGGACACCGTGACGGAGTACCGCATGGCGATCGCCATAGCGCGCGAGGGCGGCATCGGCGTCATACACAAGAGCATGCCCATCGACATGCAGGCGGAGCAGGTGGACATGGTAAAGCGCTCGGAAAACGGCGTAATTACCAATCCGTTCTACCTCGGACCCAACAACACGCTCGGCGAGGCGGACGCGCTGATGGCCAAGTTCCGCATCTCCGGCGTCCCTGTCGTGGACACGGACGGCAGGCTTATCGGCATCATCACCAACCGCGACATGAAGTTCGAGGAGGACATGAGCCGCCCCATCCGCGACGTGATGACCAGCGAGGGGCTCGTCACCGGGCGCGAGGGCACCACGCTCGAGGAGGCGAAGGAGATCCTCCGCCGCAACAAGATCGAGAAGCTCCCGATAGTTGACGACGATTTTCACCTGAAGGGCCTTATCACCATCAAGGACATCGAGAAGGTCGTCAAGTACCCCAACTCCGCCAAGGACCGCCACGGGAGGCTGCTCTGCGCCGCCGCGATCGGCGTGACGAACGACATCCTCGACCGCGCGGGCGCGCTGGTGGACGCCGGCGTGGACGCGCTGGTGCTCGACTCCGCCCACGGCCACAGCGCGAACATCATGCGCTGCGTGCGCCTTGTGAAGGAGCATTTCCCGGACGTGGGCCTCATCGCGGGCAACGTCGCGACCGCCGAGGGCACCGAGGCGCTCATCAAGGCTGGCGCGGACTGCGTAAAGGTCGGCATCGGCCCCGGCTCCATCTGCACAACCCGCGTGGTTTCCGGCATCGGCGTGCCGCAGATTACCGCGATCATGGAGAGCGCGGAGATGGCGGACAAGTATGGCATCCCCATAATTGCCGACGGCGGCATAAAGTACTCCGGCGACATCGTCAAGGCGCTCGCGGCCGGCGGCAGCGTGGTTATGATGGGCTCCATGCTCGCGGGCTGCGAGGAGAGTCCGGGGGACAGTGAAATCTTCCAGGGCAGGCAGTTCAAGGTTTACCGCGGCATGGGCTCGCTCGGCGCGATGCAGAAGGGCAGCGGCGACCGCTATTTCCAGTCCGGCAGCAAGAAGTATGTGCCCGAGGGCGTGGAGGGCCGCGTGCCGTACAAGGGCCCTGTTTCCGACACGATTTTCCAGATGATGGGCGGCGTACGATCCGGTATGGGCTACTGCGGCGTGCCGGATATCCAGAGCCTGCGCACAAAGACAAAGTTCATACGCATAACCGGCGCGGGGCTCAAGGAGAGCCACCCGCACGATATCTATATCACCAAGGAAGCGCCGAACTATTCGACGCACAACCAGGATTAATTGCTGGCCGAAAAGGGCGTAAACGCCCTTTTCGTGCCAATTATCCCCCGGCCGGCGCAGCCGGCCGATGGGAGACACTTTGCTCAGCGCACGCTTGCCGGTGCGCGCACCGGCGAGCGCACGTTCGCTCCGCGAGCGGAATTTTTGGCGAGGCGGAGCCCCGCCAAAAATGGATTAGATTTTTTTCGTGCCGGCGGCGCGAACTCTGCGAGGCTATACGCTAACTCGGCGAGGTCGAGAAGCAAACTTACACTGCGGGAGGGATGTGCGTGGACGGAAAGATCGACGTCCTGCGCGGCTGGATAGCAGCCAGCGACAATATAGTGTTTTTCGGCGGGGCGGGCGTGTCTACCGAGAGCGGCATACCCGATTTCCGCAGCGTGGACGGGCTGTACAACCAGCAGTGGGACTACCCGCCGGAGACGATACTCTCGCGAACCTTCTTCGACCGGGACCCGGAGGAGTATTACCGCTTCCACCACGCGAAACTGGTGGTGGACGGCGTGAAGCCGAACCGGGCGCATCTCCGCCTGGCCGGGCTCGAGCGCGAGGGCAAGCTGAAGGCGGTCATAACGCAGAATATTGACGGGCTGCACCAGGCGGCAGGGAGCAAAAACGTGCTCGAGCTGCACGGGAGCATCCTGCGCGCGTACTGCACGAAGTGCCGCGCGCCGTATCCTGCGGAGCGGATGAACCACTGCGAGGGCGTCCCGCACTGCGATGTCTGCGGCGGAATAGTCAGGCCGGATATCGTGCTCTATGAGGAGCCGCTGGACCAGCGGGTCATGGAGCGCGCGCTGGATTACATCCAGAACGCCGAGGTGCTCATAATCGGGGGCACGTCCCTCGGCGTCTATCCGGCGGCGGGGCTGATACACTATTACAGGGGCAGCAAGCTCGCGCTTGTCAATCTGTCCGAGACGCCGTATGACAGGTATGCAGACCTTGTCATCCACGAAAAGATAGGCGAGGTGTTTTCACAGGTATGAGCCGTATAGACGTGCTCGGCGTGGGCTTTGACGACCTCACGATGGACGGGGCCGTTGAGGCGGCGCTTGGATTTATGGCTTCGCGCGCTGCGCGCTATGTGTGCACGCCGAACCCGGAGATAGTCATGGCCGCGAAGAAGGACGGCGGACTCGCCTCCGCGCTCGCCGGCGCGGACATGGTCCTCGCTGACGGCGTGGGCGTGACGAAGGCCGCTGCCATGCTCGGCACGCCGCTGAAATCGCGCGTGCCGGGGATAGACTTCGCCGCCGCGGTGATATCGCGCCTTGCCGCAAGGGGCGGGAGCGTATATCTCTTCGGGGCAAAGCCGGGAGTGGCCGAGGCGGCGGCGGAGAAGCTCTCCGCGCAGTACCAGGGCATAGTTATCGCCGGGACGAGCGACGGGTATTTCAAGGACGACGCGCCGGTGATCGAAAAGATAAACGCGGCCGGGCCGGATTTCCTGATGGTGTGCCTCGGCTCGCCTAAGCAGGAGCGCTGGATGGCCGCAAACGCGGGAAAACTCAACTGCGGGCTCATGGCCGGGCTCGGAGGGAGCCTGGACGTGCTGGCCGGCAACGTGCAGCGCGCGCCGGAGGCCTGGCGGCGGCTGGGGCTCGAGTGGCTCTACCGCACCATAAAGGAGCCGAAGCGGCTCGGGCGCGTTATAAAGCTGCCGCTGTTCGTCGCCGAGGCGGCGGCGCAGGGAGCAAAGGGGAAGCGGAAAAATGGACAGGAAGGGTAAGATAATCGTCCTCGAGGGCATTGACGGCTCGGGAAAGAGCGCGCAGTACCGCCGGCTCAGCGCCCGCCTTGAGCGGGAGGGAATACCCTTCCGCAGCGCGGTGTTCCCGCGCTACGACGAGGAGAGCTCCGCGCTGATACGCATGTATCTCTCCGGCCGCTTCGGCGAGGACCCGAACGACGTGAACGCCTACGCTTCGTCTATCTTTTACGCCGTGGACCGCTACGCCTCCTTCATGACGGACTGGAAGGAATATTATGAATCCGGCGGGCTGATGCTGCTGGACAGGTACACCACCTCAAACGCCGTGCATCAGGGCGCCAAGCTCTCAGCGGCAGAGCAGCCGGCATTTTTCGACTGGCTGTACGACCTCGAATATGGTAAGCTGGGCCTGCCGAGGCCCGACCTGGTGGTGTACCTCGAGGTCGACCTTGAAACCAGCCTCGCGCGGATGAAGCACCGGCAGGAAAAGACCGGCAAGCCGGGCGACATACACGAGAGAGACGCCGAATATCTCCGCCGCTGCATAGCAACGGGGGAGAGCGCGGCGGAGCACTATGGCTGGCGCCGCGTGGCTCTGCGCCTGGACGGCGAGATCCGGGAGATCGATGAAAAGCACGAGGAGATATTCTCCATCGTCAGGTCTGCGCTGTGAGCGCGGAGGAAAAGGCCGCGCTGCGCGCTGAAATCCGCGCGCGCATAGCCGCGCTGAGCGGGGAGTATATCTCCCTGAGCGATTTGGGAATAATGCAGAATGTGCTCGCTTTGCCGGAATTTGCCGCCGCCGGGCGCGTGTTCGCCTATTTTTCGGTCGGGCGCGAGTGCTCCACGGAGGGGCTGATTTCTGCCGCCGCGGCTGCGGGCAAGACGGTGGCCCTGCCCAGGACGCTGGGGCGCGGGGATATGTATTTTGCGGCGTACAGCGGCACGGACGTGGCCGGGCGATACGGCATACCCGAGCCGCCCGACGGCTCCGAGAGGCTGGAGGCCGCGGGCGGCGACCTCCTGATAGTCCCCGCACTCTGCTGCGACGTGCATGGCAACCGTCTCGGGCAGGGCGGGGGATACTACGACCGGCTGCTGCCGCGCAGCGCCGCTGTGTCCGTCTGCCTCTGCCGGGAAAGGCTGCTGCAGAAAAAAGTCCCGGTGGAGTGGAACGATTTCCCGGTGGATATCGTCGTAACCGAGGAGCGGGTGCTCCGGACAAAATGAAAACAGGGCTCCGAAGAGCCCTGTAGGGTGCGCTTTTTCCGAGCCGACGTTCAGCAGCAGTTGCAATTATTGCAGCTGTTGTCGCAGGTGCAGGAGCTGGTGTTGCAGCAGCAGCCGCTGTTGCCGCCGCAGCTGAACAGGAGCAGGAGAATGATGATTATCCAGAAGCAGCCGCTGTTATTATTTCCGCAGAACATTTTATTTACCCTTTCTCCGCGCAACTGATTTTGAAGCCTGCCCTGCCCGCGCGGGGGCCGGGGGTGCGTTCTCTGCTGGTAGGACGGTGACCGGCGCCGGCTCACACCGTCTGCGCCATAATATGCCCGCCGGCGCGAACACGTTACTTGGGAGATACCCTGAATGCAGAACGATTTTGACAGACTCAACGAAATATTCGGCGTTTCCGGGAGCGGTTCCGGCGCGGATGGGGACGTCCGCAATGTAAACGGCGGCACTGAGCCGCCGGCAGTCCCGGCGCAGGAGGACGGCTATGGCCTGCCCGATGGGCCTGAACGGGAACAGCTGACTGAGGACGCATATCCCGCGCAGGAGGAGCCGGGCGAGCCCGCGCCCGAAGGGGCGGAGGAGGACAGCGGCGCAGGCGCGGAATACCCGGAGGAAGCGGACGCCGGAGACGGCGAGGAGGAATACTCCGACACCGAGGCGGATGAGTCGGAGCGCCGTGCCATGGGCCTGCTGCGCAAGCTGGACAGCATGATATACGACCCCGAAAAGCATGAGCAGCGCGCCGAGGAGCGCAAAAAGCGCCGCGCTGAGCGCCGCCGCGCCGAAGAGGAGGACGACGAGCTCGAGGAGCGCGATTTCCGGCCGATAAGGCAGCGCCGGGATGGCAAAATCGGCTGCATGGGCGGCATAATGTACTTCGCCTTTGTTATAAGCGTCAGCGTCATCCTCGCTGCGCTCGGCTGGATGGCGGCGATGGACGTGCTCGCGCTGAACAAGCCGGAGCTCACGGCGGTCATCACGCTGCCGGACGAGATTTTCTCCGAGGTTGAAGTTGAGATAACGGACAGCGACGGCAATGTGACCGGGACAAGGACTGATCTCGCTGCCGATATAGACTATGTCGCGGACGTGCTGAAGAGTGCAGGTCTCATCGAGTATAAGCCGCTGTTCAAGTTCTTCTGCCGGATCTCCAACGCCGCTACCGACATCGACCCCGGCACATACGAGCTGAACACGACTTACGACTACAACGCGCTGGTGCTGAGGATGCGCGAATCCTCCGCCATACAGGTCACGGTGGAGCTTATGTTCCCAGAGGGCAGTACCATGGCAGAGATATTTGAAAGGCTGGAGGAGAACGGCGTGAGCACCGTTGAGGAGCTGGAGGACGCCGCGGCGAACTATGTGTTCAACTACTCCTTCCTCGACCCGACGCTCGGCGACGCGCAGAGGATGGAGGGATACCTCTTCCCGGACACCTATCAGTTCTATCAGGACGAGCAGGCCTCGAGCGTCATAAACAAGTTCCTGCAGAACTTCAACACGCGCATCACAACCGACATGCTCAACCAGGCCGACAACCGCGGCATGGAGCTGCGCGACGTTATAACGGTGGCCTCCATGATAGAGGCCGAGGCCGCGAACGACGAGGAGCGGCCGGTGATCGCCTCCGTCATATACAACCGCCTGAACGCCGGGATGCCGCTGCAGATAGACGCGACGGTCATGTACGCGCTCGGCGAGCACAAAGAATACCTCACCGTTGAGGACACGCAGGTGCAGAGCCCGTACAACACCTACCTGAACACCGGACTCCCGGCCGGGCCGATCTGCAACCCGGGCCTTTCGTCCATCAACGCGGCGCTCAACCCCGGGCAGACGGATTATCTGTACTACGCGCTCGACACCGAGAGCGGGACGCATCGCTTCTTCTCGAGCTACGAGGAGTTCGAGGCCTTTACGGCCACACAGGACTACACGGGCGCGACAGTGAACGAATAAACGCATAAAAATGACCGGCAGAGGCGCTTTTGACCGCTTTCGCCGGTCATTTGCTCTTGTATTTGGCAGAAAAGTCGTATATACTCTTAATAAGTGCGAGAGGGCGGAAGCCGCCTTAAAAACTGTAAGAACAGGAGAGTGCATATGGACAGCAACGAGCTGAAGAGCTTTGAAAACATCCTTGAGCGCGTGCCGAAAAGGGACAGGCCGATGCGCGTCATACTTGCGGGCTCAGACGGGGAAAACATGCTCAAGGGCCTGTTTGCGGCGCAGGAAAAGGGACTTGCACAGCCCGTCCTCGTCGGCGACAGGGCGCGGACCATCACCGTGCTCGAGCAGTTCGGGCTCGAGCGCGAGCCCTACACCATGGTGGACACCCCGCCGGGGCACAACATAACCCAGACCGCGATAGATATCATCAACGAGGGGGACGGGGACGTCCTGATGCGCGGCAACATCCCCACAAGGGATTTCCTTATGACCGTGCTTGAAAAGACCAACAACCTGCGCACGGACCGCCTGATGAGCCACGTTTCGCTGGCGAGCCTGCCGGAGTACCCCAAGCTGCTCGCGCTGAGCGACATGACGGTAATCATAAAGCCAAACCTGAACCAGAAAAAGGAGATCATCCGCAATATGGCGGACGCGCTGAAGGCCTTCGGATATGAGAACCCGAAGTTCGCCCTCCTCTCGCTGGTTGAGAAGGTAACCTTCCACATGCAGGACACGGTCGAGGCCCAGCGGCTCTGCCACGAGCAGAAGCAGCGCCCCTTTGCCGACTGCGAGCTCTGGGGGCCGATAGCTTACGACCTCATACTCAGCAAGGAGGCCGCAAGGCTGAAGCACTACGACTGCCCGTGGTCCGGCGGCGGCTTCGACGGGATCGTGGCGCCCGATCTCTCGACGGCCAACACCCTCGTGAAGAGCTGGCTTATCCACGCCCACGCGATAACCTGCGGCGCGGTTGTGGGCGCGAGGATACCCATCGCCCTCACCAGCCGCAGCGCCAACGAGGAGGAGACCTACCTTTCGCTCGTGTTCTGCGCGGTGCTGGACGCCTGGCGCAAGAAAAACGCCGAAGGCAAGGGCTGAAAACGCGCGCGGGACAGCGCCGGCAAATAGTAAAAAACAGCCTCAGGGCGGCATGGCATCAAGCCATGCCGCCCTGTTTTTTTGTCTGTGGGACTCAGGCTGCGCCCGGGCGCTCACCGGCCGGCGTAGACCTGGACCTCATAGTTCCAGTGCAGGATGCCGGAAACGACGATGAGCTGCACCGTGAAGCCGGGGTAAGAGCCGTATTCCGTCCCGGCAGTGCGCAGCAGGCCGTCCAGCGTCCGCTCCCGTCTCTCCTCGTCGCAGTTGGCGCAGAGATATTTTCCCCCGGGCAGCGTTTTCAGCCCGTCCGTTTCCACATAGCGCTTGCAGACGGCGAACAGCCTTGAAACGCCGCCCTCCGTATATATCCCGGCCAGGTCCTCGAAGTCAAAGCTGTCCTTCAGCGCGGGTGTGACCTTGTCGTAGAAATGCCCGAGATAGTTCCAGAGGTTGTCGAGCGTCGGGGACTCAAGGGTATCCGAAATCAGGATGACGCGCTCGGGGATTTCCTTCAGCACAGGGCCGCGGAGGTTTTCGCGCCCGTGCAGCTTGCTTTCATAGTCGGCCTTCGCAAGCTGGATTTTGGACTTGCCGTATTGCAGAGCGGCTATTTTTTCGTCCGCCTTTTCCTCTGCCCGCGCGAGGAAATCTACGATTTTCTCAAGGTCGTCGTACTCCAATACCTGTTTTATCTCCTTCAGGGGCAGGTCCATCAGCTGCAGCGCCCTTACGGTGTTAAGCCGCACTATGTCCTGTTCGGTGTAGTAGCGGTAGTTCGTCCACTCGTCTTTTTTGCTGGGCTTCACCAGCCCGATGCGGTCGTAGTGCCGCAGCGTTTCGCTCGTCATGTGTGCGGCCTGCGCGGCTTCGCCAACTGAAAAAAATTTTTTCATTTTTCTATTTCACCTCTTGACCTTTGTGTAACACAAAGGTTCATAATGCATTTTAGCACAGGGCGGCGCTGAAATCAACGGCCGTCCGGCGCCGTTGAGGAGGAATTGACGAATGATAGAGCTCAGGCAGGTGACAAAGCGGTACGGGCAGGCGGCCGTGCTGAAAAACATCACGATGACGGTCGGAGAGCCGGGAATTTACTGCCTGCTCGGCCGGAACGGGGCGGGGAAGACGACGCTGCTCAAGTCGATCGCGGGGTATCAGGACATTACGGACGGCTCCATCACCGTGGGCGGCAGGGCGATATCCACCGCTGCAATGGATACGGGCGTCAGCTATATCGAAAACTTTGCAAGGCACTTCAACCTGCCAGTCAGGAAGCTGCTGAAGATAGCCTCAGAGGTAAACCCGGAGTACGATTACGATTTCGCCTCGGAGATGATGGAGCGCTTCGAGCTGGACGGGAGGAAAAAGTTCAACCACCTCTCCCTCGGCATGAAAACAATGGTCTCGACGATCATCTGCCTTGCCAGCAACCGGGAGGTGATCCTGCTGGACGAGCCCGTCCTCGGCTTCGACGCGATCATGCGCGTGGAGTTTTACGACATGCTGGCGGAGAGCTTTGAAAAGCACCCCAGGATCATCATCGTGTCCACACATATAATCGAGGAAATCGCAAAGACGATTGAGAAGCTGATTATTATCGACCGGGGCAGCATCCTCTTCTTCGACACGCTGCGGGCCGTTGAGACAAAGGCGTTCAGCGTGAGCGGGCTGCAAAGTGCCGTCGAGGCGGCGACACAGGGGCTGAAGGTGATAGGTCAGGACACTCTCGGAGGGCTTGTGACGCGCTATATTTTCGACAGGCCGCCAGAACCAGCCGCGCAGATTGAAATCTGCCCGCTTTCATTGCAGGATTTCTTCATACAGATGGTGGGGCACAAAGGGGGCGGAAAAAGATGAGGGCAATTTTAGCGGTTGTAAAACGCCTGCTTGCGAGCAACAAGATAAGCTTCATTATCACAGCCGTTGTGACGGTGTGCGCCACCTCGTCCGGCGAGACGGTGCTGAGCAACGGGAACTACACCTGGCTGCTCGCCGTGCTGAGCCCGTTCTTCTTCGTGTTTTATGATTTTTCAAAGCTGATACACCTCGGCGCGAGCAAGCGGGACTACTATCTCGGCTGCCTCGCGGCCTACGCCCTCCTCGCGCTGGGCATTTCGCTCGCCAATACGGCTATACACCTTGTTATCGACCCGGCGTATCAGGCGCGGACGGTCATAAACCTGATGGACGTGTGCCGCTGGACGGAAAACGGGATTATCGCCGCGGCGCTGCAGCAGGCATGCTTCCTGCTGCTCGTCATGGTTTTCCTGCACGTGCTGCTGTCCATGCAGGCGCACTGGTACGGCTGGCTGACGGACGCTGTGCTGGTTGCGGTAATCTGCGTCTTTACGCCCATTGCGCCGCTGCGCTCCGTGCTGGCCGGATTTTTCGGCCTCATAATGCTCAACGGCAATGCCCTGGTACACACCGCCGTCTGCCTGATGCTGAGCGCGGCACTGGCGCTCGCGGGGCTCTGGGTGCTGAAGCGGAAGACGCTGTAGGCGGAGGTGCGGCCATGATCCGGATAAAAGCGGTTGACGCGCAGAACATATTGGAGGTCTGCGGGCTCTCATCGGGTGGGGAAGGCGCCTGCACCTCGGCGGAGGGGCAGGCGCGCTGCAACGTGCTCTCCATAGCGGAGGCGAAGTATGACCCCGAGCTGCACCCGAACGCCATCTATAACGACGGAGTACTGATAGGTTTTTTCATGTACAGCCGCGCGGAGGACCGGGCAGAGACGGCGACAATCCGCCGTTTTATGGTGGACGGCCGGTTCCGCCGCGGGGCCATTGAAAAAAAGGCGCTTGAGCACGTCCTGAGGGGCCTGAAAATCCAGGGCGTCAGGCGCGCGGCCGCGATAATCGACGGCGCGGACGAAAACGAGAAAAAACTGTATCTCTCATTGGGCTTTCGCTTTGCGGACAGCAGCGGCGGGGAGTGCCGCGGCGAGCTGGATTTATAATTTAGATTTTCAGATTTTGGAGGAATAACCATGAAAAAGCTTGTTTCACTTGTCTTGTGCCTCACGCTGGGCTGCTTCATCCTGTCCGGATGCTCGGACGGCGGCGAGCCGTTCGAGGACAGGACCTATACGCCGGAGGAAAAAGTCAGCGGCGTAAGCATAGACGTACGCGACAGGGAAATAGAGGTCGAGCCGTCCGCAGACGGGCAGGTACACATTTTTTACAGCGAGAACAGCGAGGAGTATTACGACATCGCCGTCTCCGGGGACGGGATGCTGACCATGACCGGCGCGAGCGGCAAGGACTGGACGGACTACATTGGCGGAAAGGCCCCGGAGGATGACCGCCGGATACTGCTTCAGGTGCCCGACGGGCTTCTCGACAGCCTTGCCCTCTCCACGACGAACGAGGACATCACGCTCCCTGAGCTGGCCGTTGCGGGCAGCATAAGCCTCACGTCAAACGGGGGAGATATCGCCTTCGAAAACCTGAGCGTGGGCAGCGCCCTCACGCTGAACGTCAAGAACGGAGACATCTACGGCGCGGTCGCGGGCGGCTATGACGATTTCGCCATTCATACCGAGATAAAAAAGGGTAAGAGCAGCCTGCCGGACAGCAAGGACGGCGGGGAAAAGACGCTGACCGTGTCCTGCAACAACGGGGATGTGAATATCGAATTCACCGGCGAGTAAATGCCCGCCGGCTGAGAAAAACCGGGCTGGAAGCATACAGCTTCCAGCCCGGTTTCAGGATAAATTGCGGTGGGAGGACGCTTATTGTCTCCCGGAGGCCCAGAGATAGAGCTCCACGAATTTGTTCAGGCAGGCGTGCTCCTTCTCGAGCATATAGCTCCTGCCGCCGCAGGTGAACTCCAGCTTTCGCCCGCCGCTGAGGATTTCCGGCGGGGTCATGTCCTTGAAGGGGTAATCCTCCCCGGCGATGCTCAGCCCGGAGGCGGAGCCGGTGAGCGCGCCGCAGGCGAGATAGGTGAGCTCGAAGCCCTCGCCGATTTCGGAGATCTTCACATCCTGCTCCACGACGGCCTCGCCGCGCTCGAAGCGCTCGCGGTAGTTGGCGAGCTGGAGCTTTTCCCAGTCGAGGGCGGTGCGTATTTTTCCGTCCGGCTCGTGGAAAAAGCCGTATTCGTCCATCGTCAGCTCCCAGCCGCAGGAGCATTTCACGCGCTCCTCCGTGGCGGTGAGCGTGTCCAGCCCGCCGCAGCGCGGGCAGGTGTCGTAGTAGCGGATTACGTCGCGCACGCCGTGCTTGAATTTGAAGCGCTGCATCCGCTGTTCCTGCTCTTCATAAGCGTCCACGTACAAATCCGCGCGAATGTGCTCGAGGACCTCGTCGTTGGTCATTTTAGAGAGCTCCTCCGCGCCGTATTCGTGCACGACGCCGGCGGAGAAGAGTTTGCCGCGGTTGAGGTAATTCTGCCAGCGCGGCTCTATGAAGAAGCCGCCGGACGCCCTGAAGGTGACGACCTTGCACCGAACGCTTTTGGCGAGCTTGGCCGTTGCGGGGGCGATGTATGTGCTGCGGCCGTTGTGGCTCAGCCTGCCCTCGCAGAAGAGCAGCACGCAGTTCCCGCGGCGCAGGCGGCGCATGATATCGATGACGCCGCCGGTTTTGCTCGAGCCCTTGGTGACCTTTATCGGGTTGAACCAGCGGTCGAAGAGCGTCCCGAAAAGGCCCATGGCCGTCACATGGTCGCTCGTGACGAAGTACATGTGGTTGCAGATGTGCGACGCCACGTCCGTGAAGTCGAGGTCCGAGGTGTGGTTCGCGAGTATCAGCACCGGTTCGTCATAGCGCACCGGGTGCTTCACCCGCACGCCATAGGCTCCCCAGGCCACGAGGCGGAAAATCGGCCGGAAGAGCGCGTATATGCGCCTGTAATAGGCGTCCGGCCTGCGCTCCGCCGCGCTCACTCGGTCCATACCTCCTCGCTCTTACCGGCGTAGCGCTTTTTGAATATCCTGTGCCGGAACAGGAACACGTTGTAGGCGATGAAGAGCAGCAGATATACGCCGAACATTATGAAGGTGTTGGTCAGGCTGCTCGCGGCAAAGCCGAGCGTGAGCAGCAGCGGGGCAAGGAAGCCGATCGACGGGATGTTCTGAAGCACTATGTTGCTGCTCGCGGGAGTGACGAAGTCGGGGTCGATCTCGCGCAGGAGCACCATGCCGGTGCTGAGCGTGCCGGTAAGGGTGCCGAAATTGGTGAGGAAACTCTCAATTTCATAGCCCTTGTAGGTGTATTTCGTCGCCTTGCGCACGTACCAGAAGGTCACGATCGTGCCGATAATGCAGGTGACTATGAGCAGATAGATGTTGGCGATTACGTCCTCGATGTCTATGGCCATGATGCCTGCGGCGATCATCGCGTCGAACATCGTGCCGCTTATCCTGTCCATGAGGTGGTTGTTGGTGTAGTAGCGCTTGATTACGTCCTTTTTCTTGAGCGCCGCCATGACGGTCTTGATTACAAAGGCGGAAACGAGCGCCCAGAGGAAGTTGAGGCCCCAGGCGAGGTCGCCGACGGCCTGTATGGGTACGGCGGCGAGCAGGAGCATTATGCCGTACGCCCCGGCGTATGCCAGCGCCACGAGGCAGAGCTGGACGGTCAGCTTATCTATGCTCTCGCTGTTCGGGATCTCGCTCGGGTCCTCGACTATGACGCGGTCCTTTTCGGCGGCCTCCGCGCGGCGGGGCTTTACCAGGCCCTTGCGGGTTGCGATATTGAGGTAAACAACGCCGAACACGCTGCCGACTATGAAGCCTATCGCCGCCACGGCGAGGCCGAAGTTACTCCCGCCGGTGAAGCCGTAGTTGGCCTCGAAATTGCTGCCCCAACTGAGCGCGCTGCCCGTGCTCTGCCCGAAGCCCATCGGGAGGATGAGCCCGGCGGCATAAAACGAGCCGTTTATAAAGAAGAAGGCGATGGAAATTATAAGCCCGATTATGGCCTGGATGAGGTATCCGCCGGCCATTATCGCGCCGGACTCGACAACCTTGACGGTGGAGACCTTTTTCTCCTCCTTAGCGGTCTTGAGCGCCATCGCCGCAAAGCCGAGGCCGAGGCAGTGATAGGTGATGATTTCCATGGTCGCGTTGTCGACAAGCGGCGTCAGCGCGGGTATCTGCTTCAAAAACAGCACGAGAAAACCGCCGATAATGGCGGCGGGTATGTAAAGCTTCCGTAGAAACGGCACTCTTGTGCGCAGTACGTTGCCCAAAAGTATGGCGATAAACAGTATCCCGAGCTGCCCGAGAAAAACCCAGACATACCTGTCGGAGAATACAACAGTTTCCGGCATTTTACCCCTCTTTTCCCCGCCCGCGGGCCCTCGAGCCGCCGGGCGCATACGGTTTTGCATACTAACCAAGTATAGCACAACGGTGCATTTATCTACAAGCGTGCAGAGGGGATATCTGTACATAGTTATGCAATACAGTTGCAAATTTCAGCGAAAGGGGCAGAAATGCGGCCCTGCGGCGGATGATAATTGGTGAAAACAAAGAGGATAGTAAGCGGTGAAAACAAAACCGCGGGGGAATAAAAACCCCCGCGGTTTCGTGAGTGTGAGCAATAAGTAAAATATCAGCAGGTGGCGCCGCCGGAGAGGTGGAGCTTAGCGTCGAGTATCTCCTGCTT
>LBJMR02800__coassemble_463_pt1 | contig 28316 bp, 30 predicted proteins | sample LBJMR02800__metabat2_low_PE_004 | metagenome-assembled genome bin LBJMR02800
GGGCCGGTAGCGCCCATAGGCCCGGTCGGGCCTGTCGCTCCGGCTGCCCCGGTTCCAGCGGGGCCGGTGGGTCCCGTGGGGCCAGTCGGTCCCGTTGCCCCTGCAGTACCGGCGGGGCCCGTAGCACCCGTACCGGCAGGGCCGGTCGGCCCAGTAGCGCCCGTAGGCCCAGTCGGACCTGTCGCTCCGGCTGCTCCGGTTCCAGCAGGGCCGGTGGGTCCCGTGGGGCCAGTCGGGCCGGTCGGGCCCGTATTTCCCAGCTGTCCCTGGCTGCCCTGCACGCCGGCAGGCCCGGTCGGGCCTGTTGCTCCGGTTGGGCCCGTGGGCCCTGTGGCTCCTGCGGGACCGGTTGGGCCAGTGGGGCCGGTCGCACCGGCGGCACCTGTCGCGCCTGTCGGGCCGGCTACGGTGACAAGGCTGAAATCGGGCGACGTGCCCGGCGTGCCGGTAGGGTCGTTAACATTGGCCTGATAAACGCTGCCGTTATAATAAACAAGGTCCCCCGCGCGGTAGCGGGTTCCGGGGACAAACGGCGCTATCGTATCTATACCCGGCCCGGTAGGCCCTGTGGGCCCGGGCACGAGGCAGCACTTCGGCGCACAGCCGCCGGAGCAGCAGTTCCAGCCGCCGCACTTTACCACATTCATGCGGCAATCGTCGAGGCTTTCGCTGCTTGATGTCGGGCAGCGGTTGCTGCAGTTGTTGCAGTTTCTCGGCATTCGGTCTACTCCCTTCACCATGGTATAAGGGGCGGCAGGTTTACAGCCGCCGGTACATCATATGCCACCGGGCGCTTTTTGCCACAACTCGCTATGGCATAGCAAAGGCAATTGTGATATGATGGCGTCAGAAAGGATGTGACCACCTATGCGCGATATAAAATCCAACTGCAAAATAGCAGTAGTCCAGGCGGCCCCCGTCATGTTCAGCGCAGCTGCGAGCGCCGAAAAGGCCGCCGCGCTTATATCCGAGGCCGCGGCAGGCGGCGCCGAACTGATAGTTTTCCCGGAGCTCTTCATACCCGGATACCCCTACGGAATGACCTTCGGGTTTACAGTCGGCTCAAGGAGCGCTCCCGGCCGCGAAGATTGGAAAGTCTACTGCGACAACTCTATCGTTGTCCCCGGCCCGGAGACCGAGCTGCTCTCCGCCGCTGCGCGCGCCGCGGGAGCCTATGTGAGCATCGGCGTATCCGAGCGGGACGCCGTAACCGGGACGCTGTACAATTCAAACCTCATCTTTTTGCCGGACGGCAGCCTCGCCCCCGTCCACCGCAAGCTGAAGCCCACGGGCTCCGAGCGCGTCGTGTGGGGCGACGCGAACCGCGGCTACTTCCCCGTCGTGGATACGCCATGGGGGCCGATGGGCTGCATGATATGCTGGGAGAGCTATATGCCCCTCGCCCGCGTCGCGCTGTATGAAAAAGGCGTTTCCCTGTATATCTCTGCCAACACAAACGACAACCCGGAGTGGCAGGCAACGGCGCAGCACATCGCGCTGGAGGGCCGCTGCTATTTCATAAACGCAGACCTGTTCTTTACCCGCGACATGTATCCTGAGTCGCTAAACTGCCGCGACGAGATAGCACGGCTGCCGGAAATCGTCTGCCGCGGCGGCAGCTGCGTAATAGATCCCTTCGGCCATTACGTCACCGAGCCGGTATGGGATCGTGAAGCCATCATCCTTGCCGACCTCGACATGACCCGCGTGCCCGCTGCTAAAATGGAGCTCGACTGCGTTGGGCACTACGCCCGGCCCGACGTCCTGCACTTCTCCATAGAGGACAAATAAGCCAGACGCAGGGAACAAAAGCGCCGCGGGGCAAGTCATAACTTCAGGCGGCGGAAAGCGACAAGCCGTTGGTGCTATACTGAATCTGCCGCTGCTGCTATGGAGGTATATTATGAAAAAGCGTATCATCCCGCTGCTTCTTTCCGTCTTTATGCTGCTGTCTCTCGCCGCCTGCGGCGGCGACGTGCCGGCGGAAACGTCCACGCCATCCCCAACCCCGACGCCCGAGGCGGCTCCGTCCTTGAGCCCGAGCACCGAGCCCATCGCCGAGGAGAACGAGGCCCCGGCCATCATCTCCTTCTCCTACGAGAGCGAGCTGCTCGATTCGGAAGGCATCATTATGCTCACTGCCCAATCCGTGGTGCCCGATGTAAGCATCCCAGGCAACGACGAGGCGGCCGGGCGTATTGAGGAGGCCCTTTCCCCACTGCTGGAAGTCAGCTCTGAGAAGAAGCAGGAGTACCTCGACCTCGCAAAGGACGATTACGACCTTTTGAGCGAGGACGGCAAGCTCCTTTGGGGCGGATACTTTATCTACAACAGCGCTGAGGCCGTGCGCGCCGATGCGGAGCTTCTGAGTGTAAAATACTCGGTAATAGACTTCACCGGCGGCATACAGGAGGCCTACAGCGAGCATGGCGCGTGCTTTGATGTACAGACCGGCGAGCGGCTCACCGCCGCTGACCTGACGGACGACTTAAACGCCCTGAAAGTCGCCGTGCGCACCGAAATACTTGACGAAGCCGGTGACAACAGCCGCTACTTTGACGTGGAGTCCTTTGCCGACACCGTCCTTGACGGAGACCAGTGGTATCTCGGCGAGGACGGCCTCACCGTCTTTGCAAATGTCTATCAGATAGGCACCTTCAACGAGGGGCAGGTGGAATTCGAGCTCGACTACGACGAACTTACCGGCCTGATAGACGAGCGCTGGTTCCCGGACAATGGCCACGCGGGCACCCTGTCCGTAAGCTTTGAGAATCACGGATTTGAGGAGTTGGACAGCCTTGAGCTCGACAGCGGCGCGGACACCTGGTATATCCTCTCGTCCGCCGATCTTGAGAACGTCACGCTTTCCCGTGTGGAAATGGACGAGGAGGGCGAATATGTCCGCGGCGAGGAGCTGGGCTTCTATGCCGAGCTCGGCGCAGGCGAATGCCTGTCCATAACCGCCTATTTTATGGATACTCCACAACTCGCAATCTCCACGAGCGCCGGCGAGTACCTTATCGCCCAGAGTGGGAAGGACTCTTCTTTGCTGCTTATACCTGTCGATTTATAAGGAATAAAGCGGAAAACGGACCCTGTAGGGTCCGTTTTTTTACGTAAAATAGGGCGGCGAGTGTGGCTCGCCGCCCTATTAAAATATCATTTACTTCTTCTCCGCGAGCGCGGCCTTGCCGATCTCAAGGCCGCGATTGAACGCGGCTTCGTTCAGCGGGTTCATTTCAGGGCGCTTTGCGCCAAGCTTCTTGAACGCCGTCTCAAGGACGTTTTTAGCCGGGAGGAGATCAGTATATCCGATTATCGCGCCGACTATTACGAGGTTCAGCACCCTCGGGTTGCCGAGCTCATAGGCGATACTGCCCGCGTCCACTTTGACCACGTGGACATCGTCGCGGCCCACATCGTGCGTCACGACGGAACTGTTTACGAATATTGTGCCGCCGGGGACAACGGAGTTCTTAAAGCGCTGCAGCGACGGGTCGTTGAGGACGACGAGGTAGTCGGCCTTGTTCACCTTCGGGGCGCCGATGGGCTCGTCAGAGATGACCACATAGCAGTTTGCCGTGCCGCCGCGCATCTCCGCGCCGTACGAGGGGAAGAAAGTGACGTACTTGTCGGTCGTCTCACAGGCGGTGTAGCTGAGAAGCTGCCCTGCGACCATGACGCCCTGGCCACCGAAGCCGGCGATTATTATGCTCTTTTCCATGCCGCCCTCCTCACTTCGCGCGGAATTCGCCGAGTGGGAATTCCTTCAGAACAGTGTTGTGGATATAATCCAGCGACTCCTCCGGGCTCATGCCCCAGTTTGTCGGACAGTTGGAGACGAACTCGACAAAGCTGAAGCCCTTGCCGTCCAGCTGGTACTGGAAAGCCTTTTTGACGGCCTCGCGCGCCTTGCGCACGTTGGGCACGTCCGCGCAGGTGACGCGCGCGATATAAGCGGGGGCCTCGAGCTGGCTGAGTATCTCACACATGTGCAGCGGGGCTCCGTGCTCCTTGATGTTCCTGCCATAGGGCGTCGTGGTCGTCTTGGTGCCGAGCAGCGTGGTGGGCGCAAGCTGCCCGCCGGTCATGCCGTAAATGCCGTTGTTGATAAAGATAACAGTGAAGTTTTCGCCGCGGTTGGCCGCGGACATGGTCTCCGCCAGGCCTATGGCGGCAAGATCGCCGTCGCCCTGATAGGTGAACACGAGCGTTTCCGGACTGCAGCGTTTAAATGAGCTGGCAACGGCGCACGCCCTGCCGTGTGGCGCGGCTACGGTGTCGATATCAAAATAGGTTACAACCAGGCCGCCGCAGCCGACGCCCTGCACATAGCAGGAGTTGTCGACCATGCCGAGTTCGTCGAGCACTTCGCAGACGATCTTGGAAGCGCTCGAGTGCAGGCAGCCGGGGCAAAAGCCTGTAACGGCCCCGTCAAATATTCCTGAGGGGCGGGAATACACTTTTTCCATCATTTCTATTCCTCCTCAGTCCTTCATAAGGCCGCGCGCCGCGTCCAGGATCTGCTCGCGGTCGAGTATGTCGCCGCCGGAAGAGAGTGCGGTGACTATCTTCGTCCGGCCGTGGACAACGTTCTCGACATCTACGGCGAACTGGGCGGGTATGCTCATTTCCGCGGAGACTATGCCGCGGAGCGAAGCGAAATCGAGCCCCTCATAGGTCTTGACCGGGAAGGGGTGCACGCGCCTCGGGCGTATGAGTCCGGCCCTTATCCCCTCGCCCCTGAGTATGTTCACGGCGCTTTTTGCGATGCGGCCGGAGATGCCGTAGGCGGTGACGATGATTTCGGCGTCCTCCACAAGGTAAAGCTCGCAATCGCACTCCTCTTCGCGCCACTTGGCGTACATTTCGGCCGCTGCGCGGTTCATCTGCTGCTGGCTGACGCGGGTGTCAAGGCCCGGCCCGCACATCACCTTGTGCTGCTCCCCGCCGTGCTTGCCGGTGGCAGCCCAGGTTTTGGTTGCGCGTATCGCCTTGATCTGCTCGTCGCTAAGCGGCTCCGGCAGGACAACCGGCTCCATCATCGTACCGGTGAAGCCGTCGAGCAGCAGCAGCACGGGATTGGAGTACTTGTCGGCGAGCTCAAAAGCCTCGCTTGTCATGTCAACGGCCTCCTGCAGGGTGGACGGAGAGAGGACGAGCATCTCGAATCCGCCGTTTCCACTGGCCTTGGTGGCCTGGAAATAGTCCTGCTGCGCCGGCTGAATTGTGCCGATTCCGGGGCCGCCGCGCTGGAAGTTGGCTATAACCACGGGCAGCCTCGCGCCTGCCATCCAGGAAATGGCCTCGCTCTTGAGCGAGATTCCGCAGCTTGAGGAGGAGGTCATGGACCTTACGCCCGCGGCGGCGGCGCCGAAGGCCATATTGGACGAGGCGACCTCGCTCTCGCCCTGGATAAACGTGCCGCCAACCTGCGGCATGCGGCGCGCGAAATACTCCGGCACCTCGTTCTGCGGGGTTATCGGGTAGCCGGCAAAGAAACGGCAGCCTGCCCTTATCGCAGCCTCCGCTATGGCCTCGCTACCCTTCATGAAAATCTTCTCAGCCATGTCACTTTGCCTCCCTGTAAACCGTTATCGCTGCGTCTGGACAGATCTGGGCGCACATGGCGCAGCCGATGCAGTCCTCGGGGTGCAGCGGCACGGCGTATTGATAGCCCTTGGAATTAACGGCGTCAGTAGTTCCAAGGACCTTCTTGGGGCAGGTCATGATGCAGTAGCGGCAGCTTTTGCACGCTTCAACGTAGATTTCCACCTTGCCTTTTGCCATCTGTTTCACTCCTTATCTCTCAAGTCCGCGCCCGAACCAGCCATCCACTCGGGCAGCGTATAAAGCCTTATGGGCAGCACTGGGAGCGCCGTCCTCTCCCCTACGGCCCCAGCAAGGCCTTCCACAGCGCAAACAAACGACGCCGGAGTTTCAGGCAGCAGCCTCTCCAGCGCAGCGAGCCCGCCGATGATGTCATCGCAGCTCGTATCACGGCCGAAATTAGGGTTTGCCACCACAGCCATGGCGCAGCCGCCCAGCCGCGCCGCGCCAAGCACCCGCCGCATCGTCTCCTCGATGTCTCCGCGCGTGCCCGACCAGGGCCGGTATGGGTTTACGAGATAGAGCACAAGCGTGTCCTCCCCACCGAGGAAGCAGGAAAACTGACCGATCATGTGCGAGCCGTAAGCTCCGCCGCCGACGTCGAGCAAAACGACGCTTTCACTGTCCCTGAGCCGTTCCGACACGGCCGGGGCGACTGTGGGCGCATCCATGAACTGCTCCTGATAATGCACGTGCACCCCTCCGGAGCGCAGCACCTCCTCCGCGCCGCGAGCGCGGAAAAGCGGCTTGGTCTGGTCCATGTCGAAAAAGTGGATCTCCCTGCCGCCCTCCGCGGCCATACGCAGAGCAAGGTTTATGGCGACCTCCGTCTTGCCGGAGCCCGCCTCGCCCGTCAGAACAAAATTCTTGTGCTTCCCGATAAGCCTCGCGGCAATGTCACTGTGCATAAAACCCTCTGTTCAGCCTTTTATAAATTTATAATACTATACATCATCTTCAAAAACAAGGTTAAATCGCTAAAGTGCGAATGTCGTTTACGAGGCCGCGTTAAAAAAGAAAGAGCCGCTGAAGCGGCCCTTTCCGGGACGATTTACATATTTTCGCAGTTGTGCCAGACGTTCTGGACGTCATCGTTATCCTCAAACATGTCAAGCATGCGCTGCATATTTTTTATATCCTTTTCATCGGACAGCGTGATATAATTCTGCGGCACCATTTCCGCCTGGGCGGAGAGCAGGCTGTAGCCGTGCTCGGTGAGATATTCGGCCACCGCCGCCACGTCGTCCGGCTCGGTGTACACCTGATAGACCTCGCCGTCCGCTTCCATATCGGCGGCGCCGGCTTCGAGGGCGTCCTCGAGCATCTTGTCCTCGTCTATGTCCCCGTCCTCGTTGTTGACGACGATAACGCCCTTGCGGTCAAAGCTCCAGGACACGCATCCGGCCTGGCCCATGTTGCCGTTGTTCTTGTCAAAAGCATGGCGCACGTCGCTGGCGGTCCTGTTGCGGTTGTCGGTCATGGCCTCGACTATAACCGCGACGCCGCTGGGGCCGTACCCCTCATAGGTGATGGACTCATAATTATCGGTGCTGCCGCTGCCGAGAGCGCGCTCTATCGTGCGCTTGATGTTGTCGTTCGGCATATTGGCCGCCTTGGCCTTCGCAATTACAGCGGCGAGGCGGGAATTGTTGGCAGGATCTCCGCTGCCGCCCTCTTTAACCGCGACTATCATTTCACGCGCGATTTTGGTGAAGGCCTGTGCCCTTTTTGCGTCCTGCGCTCCCTTCGTCTTCTGTATATTATGCCACTTGGAATGTCCAGACATATAAACAACCCCTTGAGCTCGTTATTTGCCCAAACATTGTAGCACTAATGAGGCCATTGCGCAAGAGTAATATGCGTATTTCCCCGAAAACGGCTATTTTATGGATGGGATCAGCAGAACGGTGCCTTCAGCCGGGGCTCCGTCGCCGAGGGAGTTGACTGTGGATATCAGCTCCGGCGTGGAGTGATACTTTTTGCTGAGCGACCAGAGCGTATCCCCTGCCGCTGCGCGGACGATCGTGACCGACGGCCGGCCGGTGGTGTCAGTCCCGCCCGCGTCGGTAATTGAGGCTATCGTCCCTGTGCTCGAGCAGCGCTCCGCCGTGAGCTCAAGGTCCACCGCAACCCTCACGTCCAGAGCGCCCTGCGACGGCGCAGCGAAGCCCTCGGCTGATACCACGCGGACCATTGCCGCGCTTTCGCCATCGGCGAGCTCCGCCTTTGCTGTTGCCGTCATCCGCGACGAGGCGGAGCTGAGTTCGCCGTCAGCCGAGCGGTACAGCACCGTAACGCTCAACGGGCAGCTGAGCGTGCCTTCCTGGCATTCCGGCTCGCCCGGGCGCACAAACACGCGCAGCACCTCGGCGCACTGCGGGGCGGCCTGCACCGTGTCTCGCGCCTCCGCACGGACCACGCGCCTGCGCCGCTCGCATATCATGGGCAGCTCCTCAACCTCGCAGACGAGCTCGCGGCAGTTGCAGTAGCAGTCGGAGAGCACATTCAGCCGTGCCGAGTCCGTAATCACCGCCTGGGATACGAGATGGTACTCGGCGGATATTCCCCTCTCCCCTCCGGCGAGGGTGGTGAGGTCTATATATTCTGCGGTCAGCAGCGTGTATACGGTCGCATCCGGCGATGTCAGCTCGTGGTCCGTCTCAAGCATCTGGGAAAACTCCGTCTCAAACGCCGCGGTGCAGAGCTCGCCGGTATCCTCGGCCGCGTACAGCACATTCATCCGCACCGTGCCTCCAAAGACGAGCTTGCTGCCCACATTCCTCACGGAGCCCGGCACGATGCTCACCGAATGCCAGAGCAGCTCCGCCGCCTGCGGCAGCCCGTCAAAGCGATACTCGTCTGTGAGCGTGAACGTCTTTTCCTTCACAGCCACTACCGGGGAAACGGAGCAGGTTTCAACCAGGCTCTCCACCTGTTCCCCTTCCCCGCTCTCAACCCCGCACACGGTTTCAAGCTCGCGGTGCTCATAGCACTCCACGTGCACGCTGAGCACGGCGCGTATCAGCAGCTTCCTCGGGTTCAGTATCTTCGCCTCCATGCCTGTTACCGTCAGCATGCATACGGCGAGGCTCGAGGATGTCACCCCCGGCGCGTCGAGATTAATGGAGAACGGCACCGCCGCGTTCACGCACCTTGTCCCCACCTCGCCCTCCGGGGTGTAGAGCACAGTGGCGCTGACCCCGGCCGTAAGGCTCACGCGGCCGTCCTGAACCTCTTTTGAACGTATTATCGCCGTCCCACCGGCACAGAGCACCCGCTCAACATCGGGCATAGTGTCCGGGATGACGGTTTCAGTTGCCTCCTCAGCAGGGGCACAGTATTCAAAGACCCTCTCGCAGCACTCAAGGCTCTCGCGCTTCATTGTCAGCTCCATTGCAATCTCCCCTTGTCCTTGTGGTAGTGCAAATTTATGCTCGCTTTCCCGCCGATATTACCTGCATCGTGTTAGGAGCCACAGCCCGACGCCTATCAGCCCCACGGCAAGCGCGAACCACCAGAAGCCCGTCGGGAGGATGAGCGCAAAGAGTATGAGCACCCCGGCGAGTATGACCAGACAACCTACCGGCGGGACTCCTCCCCGTTTGCCGCGCCGCATCGCATCACCCCCTTTGCACAGCATATGCGCCCGCAGCCCGCTTGACGCCTGCGCAAAAACAGTTTACATTAACTTCACAATAGGCCGTGCAATTTTCAACCTTTTTTCAGCTTCGGGCGTTAAAATACAGCTATAACATGTAAAGGAGCAACACAAATGGACGCAAAAAAGCGTATCCTATCCATGATTCTGATATCTTCGCTCGTCCTGTCCCTTGCGGCCTGCGGCGCCGCGGCCTCGGAGGAAGAAACGGCCACGCCATCCGACGGCGGCGGAGCGGTCGAAGAGGAACCTGCTTATGAGGGCGAGCGCAGCATTGTCCTATCCGACAGCGGCGTGACGCTCGACGGCGAGGAGGTCACCGCCGGCAGCGGCGCCGTCACCGTGGGAAACGACATCGTATATTATGAGGATGGCCGCGACGAGAGCTACGGCGAGGGCACGGCCGAGGACGAGCACTCCGCCGAGGAGGCCGCTTCACACACGGTGGTCAGCATATGTGAACCCGGTACCTACCGCATTTCCGGTACGCTCTCCCAGGGCCAGATAGCCATTGACCTCGGCGAGGACGCCGAAGACGACCCTGACGCCGTTGTGACGCTGATACTTGACAATGCGGACGTCACCTGCACCGTCGCGCCCGCGCTGATCTTCTACAACGTCTACGAGTGCGCCGACACGGAAAATCCGAGCTATGACGTGGACACAAGCTCGGCGGGGGCTAATGTAGTAATTGCCGACGGCAGTGAAAACAGCTTCACCGGCTCCTATGTAGCGCGTATTTACGAAGAGGGTACTACCGACAAGCTGCATAAATACGACGGGGCTTTTTACAGCAAGATGACCATGAACGTATCCGGCGAGGCCGAAGGCACCGGGGTGCTGAATATATCCGGCGACAACGAGGGCCTCGACACCGAAATGCACCTGACAATAAACGGCGGCGTCATCAATATCGAAGCCGCCAACGACGGCATAAATACAAACGAGGACAACGTCTCCGTCACCACGATAAACGGCGGGACTCTGACGATTGACGCCGGGCTCGGCGCGGAGGGCGACGGCATAGACTCCAACGGCTGGCTCGTCATAAACGGCGGCACGGTTTTTGCCAGCGCCTGCGCCGAGGGAGGCGACAGCGGCATAGATGCCACGCTTGAAATAATAATCAACGGCGGCACGGTCATGGCCCTCGGCAACATGTTCGACACCGTTTCCGCAGATTCCGCGCAGGAATACCTGACACTGACACTCACCCAGAGCGTGGAGGCGGGCAGCGCAGTCGAGCTGACGGACAGTAACGGAAACGCCCTCTTTAGCTTCACGGCCCCCAAGGCGGCGTCCATGCTCCTCCTCTCAAGCCCGGAGATAGTTTCGGATGCCCAATACACCCTCACCGTGGACGGCGAGGAGCGCGAATACAGTAGCGACGGCGGCATGATGGGGGGCCCGGGAGGCGCCCCCGGCGGAATGCGCGGCGGATTCATGGAAATCCCGGAGGGACTGGAAAGCTATCTTGAAACCGCCGAGGACATGCCGGACGAGATCCGCTCCTGGCTCGAGGGTCTCCTGGAGCAGCAGAACACCTTCCGGGACATGGAGCCGCCGGAGGGCATGGATGTGCAGCAGGACAGGCCGGAGGCACTCCCTGACGGCGTCAGAGAGACCCCGCCGGATTCCGGTGAAGCGGCTCTGGCGGATTCTTCAGCGGAATAAAAGTAAAAGCGGCGAGCTTTGCTCGCCGCTTTTATGTATCCTCAGTATGTTGGCCGCTGGGCCTCAATTTCATAGAGCCTGACATAGCTTTGATAGCGCGAGGGGGCTATCTTCCCGTCCTCCACCGCGGAGCGGACAGCACAGTCCGGCTCTTTTATGTGTGCGCAGTCGTCAAACCGGCAGCAGCCGATGTACTCCTTGAATTCCGGGAAACAGAACTGCAGCTCCTCTTTCGGTATAGGCGGCATCTGCTCAACGTCAAACGAGCCGAAGCCCGGCGTATCCGCCACGAGCGCACCCGCGACGCGGAAGAGCTCAACATGCCGCGTCGTATGCCTGCCGCGGCCGAGCTTTTCGCTTATCTCTCCAGTCGGCAGGTTGAGCGACGGCTCCAGCGCGTTCAGCAGGCTCGATTTGCCCACGCCGGAGTTGCCGGAAAAAGCGCAAATCTTCCCGTCAATGGCCCGGCGCAGCCCGTCTATGCCATCGCCCTTTGCGGCGCTCGTGACAATCACGGTGTAGCCGGTGCCGTCATATATGGACGCGAGCTTTCCTGCGTCCCCAGTGTCCGCCTTGTTTATGCAGACGATTACCTCGCAGCCCGCCCTTTCGGCAGTGGCCGCCACGCGGTCAATCAAAAACGGGTCCGTCTCCGGCTCGGAAACCGAGGCCACAGCGACCAGCGCGTCGATATTGGCGACAGCGGGGCGGATGAACATGTTCCTGCGCGGCAGGATTTCATCCACGCGCCCGCGGTTCTGCGCATCAAGGCTCACAACGACCCTGTCTCCCACAAGCGGCGAAGAGCCGTCAAGCCGGAAACGGCCGCGCGCTCTGCACTCGACCGTTCCCTCATCGGTTTTTACATAATAGAAGCCGCTCAGGGCTTTTACGATAAGTCCTTCCATCAGGGCTCCGTGGTGGCTTCCACCGGCTCATCGGCGAAGTAGTATCCCGGCCCATCGCTCTCCGACGGCTCCTCCGACGGAGAGGGCGAGGGTGAGGGCGTTTCCTCCGGCCCGCTGGACACCCAGAGATATATCCTCGAGTGCGCCTCAACCTCTTCATAGGCCGTGACACTCTGGCGTATGACCGTGCCCGCGTCGTAATCGCTGTGCAGATAAGTCGGCTCGCCGTAGCTCAGCCCGGAGCTCTCGAGCCTGTCGATGGCCGCGTCCAGCGTCATGCCGACAAGCTGCGGCATGGTAACGGTCTTGATTTCCGGCCCCGCGCTGATATAGATATACACCGTGTCGCCCGCGGCGATCATCTCACCCGCCGCCGGCTGGGTGCGAATGACATAGTCCTCAGTAACCGTGTCGCTCGGCTCATAAACCGGCTCAACTCGGAACCCGGCGTTCTGGAGCTGTATCGTGGCCTCCTGATACTGCACGTTTGTGACGTCGATGACCTCGGTCTCTATTACGCCGGTGCTCACCGTCAGCGTGACGGCTATTTTTTCAGGAACGATCATCATGCTCCTGTCAGCTTCCGGGTTCTGAGATATGATTTCCCCATCCGGCACGCTCGGGTCTATCGCCAGCTCGATCGTAAAGGAGAATATGGATGTATAATTCGGGTCGTCGATGACTTCCTGATAGTCGAGCCCGACGAAATTCGGGACGTTCACCCTCTCGGCCACACTGAATATGTCCTTCAGCCAGTAGTTCCACAGAAAGACAAACACGGCTATCATGAACACCAGCACGCCGCAGGCCCCGGAAAGTATGCTCACCTTCCTCGCGCGCTGGCGGCGGAGCTTATACTTCTCCTTCGTCAGCTCGCCGGTGTTGCCGAGCGGCATCACGTCCGGGCTTATCGTGCCGTTGTAGAGGAAGCCGTCCTCCTCGGTGATCTCCTGCGACACCCCAGCCCTCGCCGCGGCGGCAGCCTGCTGCTGTCGGAAATCCTCAAGGTCGGTCAGCAGCTCCGTCGCCGCCTGATAGCGCCTGTTGATGTCCGCTTCCATGGCCTTCAGCGTGATGCGCTCGAGCTCCTCCGGGATGTCCGGATTGAACTGGCTCGGCGGGGTGGGGTTCCCGGCGATGTGCTGCAGCGCGATTTTTTCGGCCGTGTCTCCGTCGTACGGCCTGCGCCCTGTGAGCATTTCGTACATGACCACGCCGAGCGAATAGATGTCGCTGCGAGTGTCCGGAGCGCCGCCCTTGGCCTGCTCCGGCGCGATATAGTGCACGGAGCCCACGGTCTGGTCGCTCTTTTTCTCCTGGGTGCTCTCCAGCGCGGCAATGCCGAAATCCGCGACCTTGATTGCCCCGTCGCGGAGAATCATGATGTTCTGCGGCTTGATATCTCGGTGGACTATGCCCTTGGAGTGGGCGTGCTCAAGGGCCTTGGAGATCTGCACCGAGAAATGCAGCGCCTCCTTCCAGCTCAGGGCGCCCTTACGCTTCATGTACTGCATCAGGGTGATGCCGTCTATGAGCTCCATGACGATATACTCGATGCCCTCGGTGTGGCTCACGTCGTACACAGAGACGATATTCGGGTGCGAGAGCATGGCAACAGCCTGCGCCTCTGTCTGGAAGCGCTTGCGGAACTCCTCGTCCTCGGCGAACTCATCCCTGAGTATTTTGATTGCCACATAGCGATTCAGCCGGTGGCACATGGCCTTATAGACCACAGCCATGCCGCCGACACCAATCACTTCGATTATCTCATATCTGTCGTCGAGCATTTTGCCCAGATATTTGTCCATATTGTCCATGACAGCCTCCAAAACGCCGGAGTTTCATTTAGTGAGCGCGATTATGGTCACGTTGTCACGCGCCCCGCGCTCAAGCGCCGCCTTCATAAGCGCGCGGCTCAGTGAAAGAGGGTCGCGGTGCTCTTTTGCGGCGAGAAAGATTTCTTTGTCCGTAAGCATATTAGTAAGCCCGTCCGAGCAGAGCAGCAGTATGTCCCCCCGCGCGAGCCGCGGGGCAAAGCTGTCGCTTGGGACATTTTCATCCACGCCGAGCGCCCGTGTTATCACGTTCCTGCGCGGGTGCGTGCGCGCCTCCTCGGCGCTTATCTCTCCCCTGTCCACCATGTCCTGGACGAGCGAGTGGTCGCGGGTTATCTGCGTTATTTTCCGCCGGGTTATCTTATAGGCACGGCTGTCGCCTACATTCAGGACATATGCCCGCCCGTCCAGCATCACGGCGGAAACCAGTGTCGTCCCCATGCCGGTGTAAGCGCTGTCGAAGCAGGAATAGCTGTACACCATATGGTTTGCCTCCGCGCAGGCGGCGGCCATGGCCTCGGGCACCTCGGCGCCCTTCAGCTTCTGCCCGGCAAAGCGCTGGCGGAGCACGCCGGCATAGGTTTTCGCGGCGAGGTCGCTGGCAATGTTGCCGGCCTTCTCTCCGCCCATGCCGTCGCAGAGCACGGCTATAAGCGCGTCTCTGCCCTCGATGCGCTCCACAAGGAAGCTGTCCTGATTGTCTCTCCTGACCTTCCCACGGTCAGTGATGCCAAAACTGTTCATTTCGCCATCCTTCAAGCCCTCCCCGCGGCAGCCTTTTTCCGTAGCTGTCCACAGGAGGCGTCTATGTCCCCGCCGAGGCTTCGCCTCACGGTGACGTTTACCCCCTCGCGCTCAAGCAGCTCCTTGAAGCGTCTGAGCCGCTCCGGCGGTGTCGGCCGGAGCCTGCTCTCCTCCACATGGTTGAGCGGGATGAGGTTCACATGCGCGCTTATGCGCTTCGCGTGCTGCGCAAGCAGCTTTGCCTGCGCGTCGGAGTCGTTCACCCCGTCTATCATAGCGTATTCAAAGGAGATGCGCCGTCCTGTCTGCCGGTAATACCTCTCGCACTCGTCCATCAGCGCGGAGACGCCGCGGCCGCGGTTAGCGGGCATTATGCGCGAGCGCGTTTCGTCGTCGGGCGCGTGGAGGGACACCGACAATGTCAATTGTAAATTAAGAGCGGCCAATTTGTCAAATCTTTCTGTTATCCCGCAGGTGGAAAGCGAAATGTGCCTCATTCCGATGTCCATCCCCTCAGGGCAGTTGACAAGGCGCAGGAATTTAATAACGTTGTCGAAGTTGTCCAGCGGTTCGCCGATGCCCATTAGCACGATGTTGGAGATTTTCAGTCCCGAATCCTTTTCGGAAAACATGACCTCCTCCAGCATCTCGCAAGGCTCGAGCTGGCGCACCAGGCCACCGATCGTCGACGCGCAGAAGGCGCAGCCCTGCCGGCAGCCCACCTGTGTGGATATGCAGACGGTGTTCCCGTGGTGATACTGCATCACAACGGTCTCCACCGCGTTCCCGTCCGACAGGCCCCAGAGGTACTTCACTGTGCCGTCGTGGGCTGAAACCTGCTTCCGCAGGACCTCGGGAGCGGCAAGGTAATACCTGTCCTTCAGTTTTTCGCGGAGCTGCTTCGGGAGGTTGCTCATCCCGTCAAAGCTCTCAGCGCCGCGCGAGAGCCAGGAAAACACCTGCTTTGCGCGGTAAGACGGCTCGCCGAGCGCCTTCAGCTCCGCCTCAAGCTCCTCCGGGAGCAGCGACCTTATTGCAGCCTTTCCATCAAACATAGATAAAACCCGTCCGTCCCATCCAAATCCGGCCAGAGCGTCCGCTCCTGCCTTAAAGCAAAACCGCTGTTCCCATCAAGAAATCCGCGCACGACGCCGCCGTTTTCCCGCTCAAGCAGCGTACAGGTGGAATAGAGCAGCCGCCCTCCCGGCCTGACGCAGCGCGAAACCGCCCTGAGTATGCCGAGCTGGATTTCAGGCAGCGCGTCCAGCTCCTCACGGCGCTTATAGCGGATTTCCGGTTTTTTTCGTATCACGCCGAGCCCGGAGCAGGGCACGTCAGCTATTACGACGTCAAAAGCCCCCGCAAGTTCCTCTCCCGGCCGGCGGGCGTCCATCGCCCGCGTAGATATTATGTCAACCCCAAGGCGCCTTGCGCCGTCCTCTATGCGCCGGAGCTTCTTTTCCTGCACGTCGCAGGAGAGGATTGACCCCTCGCCGCGCATCAGCATCGCCGCGGCAAAGCTCTTGCCGCCGGGAGCCGCACAGGCGTCGAGCACGCGCTCTCCCGGCCGCGGCGAAACGGTCTCGACCGCAAGCCGCGCGGCCTCGTCCTGCACATAGAAAAGACCATCGGCATAGCCCGGCAGGCGCGTGACATCTCCCGGCTTCCTGACCGATATCTCGCCGGGCAGCTTCCCATATTCAGCCTCCGCGCCAGCGGCGAGCAGCTTTTCCAACAGCTCCTCACCGCTTATTTTCAGCGTATTTGCCTGCAAATAAACCGGCGGCTCGCTGTTATTTGCCGCGAGCAGGCTCCCCGCGCCCTCGTACCCGCGCGCAGACATGAACTCCTCCGCCAGCCAAAGCGGGTGGCTGTATTTCACGCTCAAATATTCCGCCGTCCCGTGCCCCGGCACTTCGGGAGGGAGCTCCCGACGCTCAGAAAGCCGCCTGAGCACGGCGTTTACAAGCCCCGCCGCCCTGGGCGAGCCGAATCTGCGGCAGAGCTCAACGCCCTCGGAAACCGCAGAATGCGCGGGTATGCGGTCAAAAAACAGCAGCTGCAGCGCAGAAATACGCAGGATATCGAGCACCTTTGGCTCTAACTTTTTCAGCGGAGTGGAGCAGAATTCAGATATGCAGAAGTCCAGATACGCCTCGTTTTGCAGCGTGCCGTAAATCAGCCTGGCGCACAGCGCGGCCTCGCGCGCGTCCAGCCCCCGTGAAGCGGCCTCGGCCGCCTCCTGCGAAAAGCTGCCGCGCCGGACCGCCGAGAGCGCGTTTACGGCCGCCGCGCGGCCGTTTTCAGCTCTCATCCGGCTTCACCGGATGCCCGAGCAGCCAGTCGGCCGCGCTCATGCGCCTTTTTCCCGGGGCCTGAAGCTCCCTGATCAGGACGCTCTTTCCTCCGCCGCAGGCCACCTCAAGGCCCTCCCTGCCCGCAGAGACGATTTTTCCCGGCGCGAGTGACGTGACCGTGTCCGTATAATCCACGGAATATATCTTCAGCACCGTGCCGTTCAGCTCCATAGTCGCTACCGGCCAGGGCAGCAGCCCGCAGACGTGCTTTACTATCTCCCGCGGCGTGCAGTTCCAGTCTATCGGGCAAACGCTCTTGTCGAGCTGCTTGACATACGTAGCATTATCGTGCTCCTGCGGCGTCCTCGGGGCGGTGCCGGCCGCGATATCTCTAAGCGTGCGCACGAGCAGCCGCGCGCCCATGGCAGACAGCCGGTCAAAGAGCTCGCCGGAGGTTTCAAACTCGCCTATTGGGGTCTTCTCCTGATAAATTATATCCCCGGCGTCCATGTCGTGGGCGAGGTACATGGTTGTGACTCCCGTCTCCGCGTCGCCGTTCAGCACGGCCCACTGGATCGGGGCGGCTCCCCTGTATTTCGGCAGCAGCGAGCCGTGCACGTTCACCGCCCCAAGCCGCGCCGCGGCTATCAGCTCGTCGGGCAGTATCCTGCCGTAAGCAACAACGGCCAGCACGTCCGGCGCGAGCGAGCGCATGAGCTCCAGCGTGTCGCTGCCGCGGACGCCCGCGGGCTGGTACACGTCGATGCCGTGCGCCAGCGCAAGCTCCTTCACCGGGGAGTAGGCAAGCTTCATACCGCGCCCCTTGGGCTTGTCCGGCTGGGTGAAAACAGCCGCGACCTCAATATCCGGCGCGTCAATAAGCGCTTCGAGCGACGCGGCGGCGAAGTCCGGCGTGCCCATAAAGACAACGCGCAGGCTCATTCCTCAACTTCCTCCCGCCAGGAACCGTTCTCGAGCTCCTCCTCGCTGAGCATGCGCTCGGCCACATCGGTGAACACAACGCCATTAAGGTGGTCGATCTCGTGGCAGTAGCAGCGCGCGGTGAGCCCCGTGCCGCTGAGCTCAAAGCTGTTGCCGTCGCGGTCCTGCGCCTTTACGCGGACCTCCATCGGGCGGCTGACAAGCCCCCAGCGCCCGGGGAGCGAAAGGCAGCCCTCCGGTCCGAACTGCTCGCCGGAGCTCTCTATTATCTCCGGGTTCACAAGCTCTATCATCTTAGGTTCCTCGCCCTCGGGGACATTGGTCTCGAGCACCACAATAGCCCGGCGCAGTATGCCGACCTGCGGCGCCGCGAGCCCGACGCCGTCCGCCTCGAGCAGGGTCTCACGCATGTCGTCCAGCAGGGTGTGCAGCCGGTCGTCAAAGCTGGTCACCACGCGGCATTTTTTGTGCAGCGCCGGCTCGACGTTCGGCAGTATTCTTCTTGTTGCCATATTCTTTCCTCCCGAATCAGTCCAGCGGGTTGGTGTCCGCGTAGATGGACACGCCCCTGAACTCCTTATCCGCAGAAAGGCGGACTATAATATCCGCAACCGCCCGCCGCAGCCCGCTTCCCGGTACGGCGCAGAGCGTAACGCGGTATCTGTACTTGTTGTTCACCTTGAGTATCGAAAGCGGCGCCGGGCCGAGCACCCGCGTACCGTCCGCCCGCGATGCCGCCGCGCACAGCTCCGCGCGCACGCGCGACGCGCATTTCAACACCTGTGCCTCGTCGGCTCCCGACATGGTGACCGCCAGCAGCTCTGTAAACGGCGGGCTCTGCTGCAGCCGGCGCATTTCAATCTCAGAGGCGTAAAAGCTCTCGTAATCCTGCCCGGCCGCCTGCCGTATCACCTGGTTTTCGGGCGTATACGTCTGAATGACCGCCCGCCCGGGCCTCTCAAAGCGCCCGGAGCGGCCTATGACCTGCGTTATCAGCGAAAAGGTCCGCTCCGCCGCGCGGAAATCCCCGGCGTACAGGCTCTGGTCGGCGGAGATGACGCCTACGAGCGTGACGTTTTCAAAATTCAGGCCCTTTGTAACCATCTGCGTGCCGATCAGAATTGGCACACGCTCGTCCACGAACCTGGCCAGCAGCGCGTCGTGCCCGCCAGCGGCGGAGACGGTGTCCGCATCCATTCTGAGGATACCGACGCCCGGAAAGAGCTCACCGAGCTCCTCCTCCAATTTCTGCGTGCCGGTGCCGACATAGCTGAGGTGCCCCCCGCATTCGGGGCAGCGCTCATCGGGCCGGCGCGTATATCCGCACTGGTGGCACATCAGCTTTCTGCCGTAGCTGTGATATGTCAAGCTCACGCTGCAATTGGGGCAGCGGTAAGTGTAGCCGCAGTCCACGCAGGTTATGAGCCTGTTCGCGCCGCGGCGGTTCAGGAAGAGTATGCTCTGCTCCCCGCGCCCGAGATTGGCCTCGAGCTCCTCGCCGAGCCTCGCGCTGATGCTGCCGCCGTTCCCGCGGCGCAGCTCGCGCTTCATGTCGACTATTTCAACCTCCGGAAGTGCCATGTTGTTGAACCTTCCGGGCAGTGTAAAATAGCCGTAACGCCCCTCGGCGGCATAATAGCGGCTCTCCACGTCGGGAGTGGCGGAGCCGAGCAGGAGCAGCGCCCCGCTCTGAGCGCAGCGGAATTTTGCCACGTCCCTTGCGTGATACCTTGGCGCGTTTTCGGACTTGTAGGTGTCCTCCTGCTCTTCATCGATTATAATAAGGCCCAGGTTTTCAACCGGGGCAAACACGGCGCTGCGCGTCCCGATTGCGACCCTCGCCTCGCCGTTTTTCAGCCTGCGCCACTCGTCACAGCGCTCGCCGGCGGAAAGGCTGCTGTGCAGCACGGCTATATCGTCGCCGAAATAGGCGGTAAATGTCCTCAGCATCTGCGGCGTAAGGGCTATTTCGGGCACGAGCAGCAGCGAGCCGCGGCCCCTTTCGAGCAGCTTGGCAATCAGGCGGATATACACGGTGGTTTTACCGCTGCCTGTCACACCGAATAGCAGCGCGGCACCGGCCTTTTTTCCGTCCGCCATGGCGAGTATGCCGTCAAACGCCCGCTTCTGCCCCTCCGTCAGCTCCGGGAGGGGTTCGCGCGCTTCCGCCGCCCTTTCGGGCCTGCGGAAAACCTGCACGCTCTCCGTCTCAACGAATCCGGCTTCGACAAGCGCCTTGAACGACCTCGCAGACGCGCCGGTAAACTCGCGCAGCTCGGCCACTGAGGCCTGCCCCACCGCGCAGAGCGTCCTGAGCAGCTCAGACTGCTGCGGCGCCTTCCTGCGCCGCTGTTCGGCGGCCTCGGCCGCCTCCTCCGCCGGGACGGCAAGGCGCGCTATCTCAACGTATTTATCCGAGACCCTCCGCCGCCCGTCCTCACGGAACCAGAGCCCGGCCGGCAGCATGGCACGCACCGCCTCGTGCACCGTGCAGAAAAAGCGCTCGTGCATCCATATCGCCAGCTTGATCTGCTCCGGCGTAAGCAGCGGCTCGCCATCGAGCGCGGCGGACACCGGCTTGAGCTTTTTTTCAAAACTGCTGTCCCCCACGACGGCCAGAACGACCCCTTCGGTCGGCCTGTTTGCCCGCCCGAAGGGCACGGTCACGCGCACCCCCGGCTTTACGGCTCCGTGCAGCTCGTCCGGTATGGTGTAGTCATACGGCCTGTCAAGCTGGAACGGCACACCGGAGACGGCAATCTTCGCAATGTTGTTCTCAGCCATTTGTTCCTCTCAAAAAGCGGCTGCGGGGCCGCGCGCCGGCGCTAACCGCCAACGCACCTCCCCGCAGGGCGGAGCGATATTCAGTCCGTCTCTGTATCCTCGGTCTCCCCGGCTTCCGCGTCCTCTGCAGTCTCCGGTTCGGCCTCGGCGGCGGGCTCTTCCTCGCCGTTATCCTCCTTGAGCTTCAGCTTGCCGGTGTAAACTTCATCAATGGCGATGGAAATGGGCTTGCGGTCCAGTATCTCGCCCGTCTCTTCGGCCTTCTGGGCGATGTTCCTCGCCCGGCGGGCCACAAGGTTCACCAGGAGATAGCGGCTGCCGATTTTGTCCACAAGTTCTGCCATCGGGGGATAAAGCATCATGATATGAGCACCTCTGTAACAAGATTTATTCTGTATGCCGATTTGCATTTCTCGGCGGTAATTATCGCGTCGATTTCCCGGGCCGCGGCCTCCGCGCTGTCGTTCACGACAATGTAGCCGTACTTCGCGGCCTCGGCGCACTCCCTCTTGGCCTCCAGAAGGCGGGAGCGGATTTTTTCCTCGCTGTCCGTGTGGCGGCCGCGCAGCCGGCGCTCAAGCTCCGTGCCGGACGGCGGGAGAATGAACACCGAAACGGCGTCGGCGCAGGCTTTGGCGACCTGGGCCGCTCCCTGCACGTCGATTTCAAGGATCACGCTGACGCCCTCGTCTATTTTCCGCTCCACGAAGTCCTTCGGAGTGCCGTAGCAGTTGCCCACAAAATCGGCGTGCTCGAGCAGCCCGCCGGCCTCGACCCTCTCGGAGAATTCTTCCCTGGTCAGGAAAAAATAGTCCTTCCCGTCTATCTCGCCCGGCCGCGGGGGCCGCGTCGTGACGGACACGGAGAGGCACAGATCGTCCCTCAGCTCCATCAGCCGGGAGATAACCGTCCCCTTTCCGGTCCCGGAGGGGCCGGAAATGACTATCAACCTGCCCTTATCATGCTTCTGCATCTTCTTCGCCCCCCCATTCAGCCGCACCCTCGGCCCTGGCCGCTATGACCTCCGGCGTGAGCGCGGAGAGAAATATATAGCCGCAGTCGGTGAATATAACCGATTTGGTGCGCCTTCCATAGCTCGCGTCAACGAGCAGGCCCCTCTCACGGGTGTCCTGAATCATGCGCTTGACGGGGGCGGAGTCCGGCGAAAGGACGGAGACAAGTCGGTTATCGGCTATAAGGCTGCCGAAGCCGATGTTTATGAGCTTCATGCCCTCACTCCACGTTCTGAATCTGTTCGCGTATCTTCTCTATTTCGGACTTCAAATCCACCACGATTCGCGCCACGTCTGCGCTCTGGCACTTTGAGCCGATAGTATTGGCCTCGCGGTTCAGCTCCTGTATAAGGAAGTCCATTTTGCGGCCCACGGGAGATTCGCCGTTCACAAGCACCCGGAGCTGGGCAAGGTGGCTGCGCAGGCGCACGGTCTCCTCGTCCACGGCCACGCGGTCGGCAAATATGGCGCACTCGGTCAGGATCCTGGCCTCGTCTGCCGTGTGGTCGGCGAGCACCTCGCGCAGCTTCTGCTCGAGCCGTGCGCGGTATTCCGCCACGGTCTCCGGCGCGCGCTCCTCAACTGCAGCGGTGAGCCCCTCGATGCACTCTATGCGCGCGAGCACGTCGTCGCGGAGCCTGGCGCCCTCGCGTTCGCGCATCGCGTCGTATTCGCCGAGCGCCCTCTCCGCGATTTCAACGAGCCCGGCGGAAAGCTCGTCCCCGTCGACCTCGCGCCGGGAGACGCTCAGCACCTCCGGCAGGCGGCAGACGCTCATCAGCGTCATATCGTCGCTGAGGGCAAACTTTTCGCTCACGCTCCACAGTGCCTCGATATATCCGCGCAGGAGCGGCTCGTTTACGCGAACCTCCATGTCGTCGGACTCCGAAGCGTCCACGGTCACGAACATGTCCACTTTCCCGCGGGTCGTGTGCCGGCCCACCGCGGATTTCAGCGCGTCCTCGGCGCTCAGGAGCCCGCGCGGGAGCTTCACCGATACGTCAAGATAGCGGTTATTTACGCTCTTGAGCTCGATCGTTACCGAAAGCCCGGCGGCGGTGCCCTTTGCGGCGCCATAGCCGGTCATGCTTTTTATCATATCGTATCTGCCCCGCTTGTAATGATATCTCTCACCTCATAAGTGATTGGCTTGCTGCTCTTCCTGCGGGAAAACAGCGCTGCGAAAAGGAATCCCGCTGCGAAGAACACAAAGCTGACGATTATCGACTGCCCCTCGGAAAGGCCCATCGCCGCGGCTATTGCATAGCCGATGAAGAACAGCACAAAGGGCACGACATAGACGAGCACCGCCGCGCCGAGCACGCGGGAGGTCTGAGTCTCGATCTCCACCCTGTCGCCGGGCATGGCGCCAAGCTCGTTTTTGACCTCAACGCGGAGCTTTGAGGCGTAGTGGCAGGTTTCGCAGCTGCCGCAGTCTCCACCGCAGGCCGTGCCGCGCAGGACCTCGGCCTCGGCGGTGTCCGGCCCGGTAAGTTTTTTGATAATAGCGTACTGTGTCAAGTTTATCCTCCTCTGGAGACGCTGATTGCTATCTGGTAGGTTCCTATTGCACCCGTATTCGGGAATCCATCCACTCTTATCCTCACGTTCACGGTCATGTCCCCGGTCTGCGAGACCTCCGAGAGATCCGCAACGGCGGAGAGGTTTTCCGTGCGTATGGAGTCAAGGTCGGCCGCGGAGCCGCGCAGCGTCACCGCCAGGCTCTGGGTTATCACATCGGCCGAATAGCCCTCCGGCAGTCCGGTGACATTGATATTGCTCACGGTGAAGCTCCTTGTCTCCAGGTTCAGGACCTCGACGGTAACGTCGGCGGTGGTCGTCCCGGTAAGGTTCTCCACGCCCTCCGGCAGGATGATGTCATACTCGTCCGTAAACGACGCCGAAAAGCTCGTCGTGTCTATGGTGGCGACGGAGATGTAGTTGATACTCTCGACAACGCTCGCGTCGCCGGAAATCATGATGTTCTCCGGGCTCACCGTGACCCTCGTGTTGTCCTCAGTCGCGCCCGCACCGTAGCTGGCGGAAACGGTAAGCGGCACCTGCTTGGTCATGTTGATGTTTACAGTTACGGACACCGTGTCCGTGTCGAATTCAAGCCCCTCGGTGCTCACGGGGTTGCCCTCTGAGTCTACAAGGGTATAGGGCACGTCCACCGTGCGTGAGCTGTCCATGTCCATATAGGCTATTTCTATATATGCTGTGGCCACGTCGGCGAGCTGGCTCTCCGTGCCGGAGATGCGCACCGTGGTGGGTTCCCACTCTATGCCGTCATAGATATAGCCCTCGGCCGTGCTGCCGGTGAACACACACTCGACCGGCACCGCCTTGGTCGTCATCCTAGTGACGTCAAAGCCGATTACGGAGGGCGACGAGCTCACGAGCGTGACCGCGTCGGCGTCTACCCTGTCCGGGAAGCGAAGGGTGTAGGTCCGGCTGTTGTATCCCGTGTTCGTTATGCCTGAGACGTCTATGACAGCCTGGACATCCGAGGCGGAAAGTGAACCGATATTCACCCTCGTCCCACGGATGGTCACGTCGACTGAATAGTTGTCCACATTGGCGATAATGTACTCGCGCGTGTCCTGCAGCGTGTCTGCGCCCTCAAATACGACCTCAACTCCGCGCAGATCGATCTCTATCTCCTCCTGCTGGGTACCGTTGAGGTACATCCATATAACCAGGGAAGCCAGAAGCGAGAGGACGATCCAAAGTATCCTGTTGTCGAGCAGCTTATTCTTTTTCTTTTTTGTCATTTTTTCTCACCAGAAGCGCCTTGGCTGAGTTTATGAGCCCGACGAGGCCGCGGCCGTTCGCCTCGTCCCCGTCAGGCATCAGTTCCGCTCTGAGTATCTTCTCAAAGGTGTCCGCGGAGAGGTGGCGCTTCAGCATGCCGTCGATGGCGACAGAGATGGAGCCGGTCTCCTCGGAAACTATGACTACAACGGCGTCGGAGTGCTCGCTCATGCCTATGCCGGCGCGGTGGCGCATCCCGAGGTCGCTGCTGAGGTTCGCGTTCTGTGTCAGCGGCAGCATGCAGCCGGCCGCGGCGATGCGCCCCTCGCGTATTATAACCGCTCCGTCGTGCAGCGGGGCTTTTACAAAGAATATATTGCGCAGCAGCTCGCTCGTGACGTCGGCGTTGACGATCGTGCCGGTGCCCATCTGGTCGTTAAGCAGCGTGGTGCGCTCAAAGACTATGAGTGCGCCGGTCTTTGTCGAGGCCATGTCCGTGCAGGCGAGCACGGTCTGAGCGATCACGGATTCAGAGCTTGTCGGAACGGCCGTACCGAGGTTCATGAACTTCCCGCTGCCGAGGCGCTCGAGCAGCCGCCTGAGCTCCGGCTGGAAGAGCACCACGATGGCGATGAGCCCGAGTTCCAGCAGGTTCTGAAGCAGCGAGTGTATCATGGTGAGCCGCAGCAGGCCGGAAACCCACATGACCAGCAGCAATATGACTATTCCGGTTGCTACCCTCGAGGTATTTGTCTTTTTGATGACGCCTATCAGCCAGTAGATAAGCGCCGCGACTATGAGCACATCCGCAATATCCGATGCGCGCATCGTCAGCAGATAGTTCCAGCCGTTGGATAACACATTCAAAATACTGTCCATAACCAGTCCCCAGACGTTCGAGCGGCCCTGCCGCTTCGCTCAGCTTTTGTGTCTCTCATCGAGGTCGTAATATTATACAACACCCGGATGGAAATAGCAACTGTTTACCGGCCTTATGAGCTCATTTTTAATATGCGTACAAGCTCTGCAGCCGCTCGGTCAATCTCTGCGGCGTTGTTGAAAGGCGAGAACGAAAATCGCACAGTGCCGCCCTCAAGCGTCCCCGCACTCTGATGCGCCAGCGGGGCGCAGTGCAGGCCCGCGCGGACGGCCACGCCCCTCGCGCCGAGTGCGGCGGCGATTTCTTCGCTGCCCAGCTTACCGCTCCGCACGGACAGCACGCCCGACTGAGCTGTGGGAGATGAAAACACCTCGAGCCCGCTTATCCCGGCGAGTTTCCGGCACATAAGGCCCTTCAGCTTCCGCTCGTGCGCGTCGATCGATTCAAGCCCCCGGCGCTTCACGTATCTCAGCCCGGCCAGCAGCCCGGCAATCCCGGGGATGTTGTGCGTCCCCGCCTCAAGGGCGTCCGGCAGCGTCTCCGGCATCGCCTGATTGCGGCTCTCCGAGCCCGTGCCGCCCGCCATTATGGGCCTGGCGCGATCCCTGCAGAGCAGCACGCCGGTGCCCTGCGGGCCGAGCAGCCCCTTGTGCCCCGGCATTGCGACAAATTCGGCGCCGAGCGCCTCCATATCCACATTCAGCACCCCCGCCGACTGCGAGGCGTCGAGCACAAACGACACGCCGTATTCGCGGCACATAGCCGCTATCTCCTCAACGGGCAGTATAAAGCCGAACACGTTCGAAACATGGGTGCAGACGCAGCATTTTGCGCCCGGCAGCCTCTTTCGGAAGGCCTCAATCGCGGCCTCCGGCTCAAAGAGCGGCGAAACGGCCGCGTCTGTTTCGGCCCCAAGCATGTGCAGCGGCCGCGTGACGGCGTTGTGCTCATACCCGGAGATAACCACCCTGTCCCCCGGCTTCACGAGCGTGGCAATGGCTATATTCACCGCGTGCGTGGCGTTCATGGTGAAGGCCACGTGCTCCGGCCCCGGCGCGCGGAAAAACTCGGATAGCTCCTCGCGGCACCTGAAAGCGGTGTCAGCGGCCTTTGCGGCCGGCTCGTGCCCGCCCCTTCCAGGGCTCGCCATGGTCCTCATGGCCGTCGTCATGGCCTTTGCAACCTCCGGCGGCTTGAGCAGGCTGGTGGCGGCGTTATCAAGGTAAATCATCCCGCCACCTCCGTATATCCGCCGCCCGGCTCGGCCCGGAAAAGCCGCCCATGCGGTATGCCGGCCCTTGCGAGGATGTCGAGCGCCTCGCGGAACCTGCGCGGCGACACTTTCACGCAGTAGCCGCAGCCGCGGTTAGTCAGCTCCTGGGGTGCGCGAGATATAGTAGCTGTTATGCCGGCGCGTTCCAGCGCCGAAGACGCTCTCTGCGCATACGTCAGAGAGCGGCACATTATGATATTCATCGGAAAACTCCCTCCGTAGCATGGCTTATGACTCATACTATGCCGGAGGGGCCTTTACCGCGACTGCGTTCTATACTCTGTCAATAAGCGCGACTGCCTGGGCCGCTATGCCGAGCCCCTCGCCCGTAAAGCCGAGGCGCTCCTCGGTCGTGGCCTTTACGCTGACGCACCCCAGCTCTATCCCCGCGGCGGCGGCAATGTTCCCGCGCATCGCGTCTATGTGCGGCGCGAGCCTGGGCGCCTGCGCCACGACGGTCGAGTCTATGTTCACTATCTCATACCCGGCGGAGCGCAGCTGCGCCACCACCTCGCGCAGCAGCCCGAGGCTGTCCGCCCCGTGGTAGCGCTCATCCGTATCCGGGAACAGCTTTCCTATGTCCCCGAGCGCCGCGGCGCCGAGCAGCGCGTCCATCACGGCGTGTACGAGCACGTCCGCGTCCGAATGCCCGTCCAGTCCGAGGGTGTGCGGTACCATCACCCCGCCAAGAATAAGCGCCCGGCCCGGCACGAGCCGGTGTACATCGTATCCCTGCCCTATCCTCATCTTTTTTCCCTCTCCTCAAGTATCGCCTCGGCTGTGTATACGTCCGCAGGTGTGGTCAGCTTCAAGTTTTCCTCCGAGCCCTCCACCAGAAAGACCTCGGCATCCATCAGCATCACCGCCGCGCAGTCGTCCGTCAGCTGCACGCCGAGCCTGACCGCGTCGGCGAGCGCCGGGCGTATAAGCTCAGCGCGGAACACCTGCGGCGTCTGCATGAGGAATAGCTCGTCCCTCTCGAGAGTGCGAAGCACCCTGCCGCCGCGCGCCTGCCGCACGGTGTCCTTGACCTTTATCGCCGGCGCGGCCGCGCCGCGCTCCGCCGCCGCAAGCACGGCGCGCTCGATTATGTCCCCGGTCACAAGCGGCCTTGCCGCGTCGTGGATTGCGATGAGCTCCGACTTCGGTGAGCACTCGCACACGCCGTTATACGACGACTCCGTGCGGCTTGCGCCGCCCTCGACCACGCATTTAACCTTTGAGAACCCGAAATCCCGCGCCATGGACGCAACGAGCGGTATTTTCCCGCTCTGTGTGACCACGACGACCTCATCTATGTAGCCGCTGCCCTCCAGCGCAGCTATCGAACGCTCGAGCACGGTCCTGCCGGCAATCTTAATGGTCATCTTGTCGCCGCCCATACGGCTTGACGTCCCCGCCGCGACGAGGACGCATGAGCAAAACGGACTGTCTGATTTATCCTTCTTTCGGAACATATTGCCTCCAAATTTGACAAAAATATCTCCGGGCGAGTCCAGGCCCGCCCGGAGAATTTTATGAGCAGACCATCGCGCTGTTAAGGCGCTCCTCGACCTCCTCATAGCTTGAGCTTTTTGAGAGGACGATCTCGGAAATAAGTATCTGCCGGGCCGAATGGAGCATCTTGCGCTCCCCCGTGGAGAGCCCGCGCTCCCTGTCGCGCGCCGTAAGCCCTTTTACGACGGCGGCGACCTCCATAAGGTTTCCGCTTCTTAGCCGCATCATATTTTCGCGGTATCGCTTGTTCCAGTTCTGCGTCATGCTGATCTCGATGGCGGGGATGCCCTCGAGTATCCTGTCCGCTTCCTCGCTGCCGATGATCGGCCGGACACCAATGCTCTCGCTCGTTTCAACTGGTATCATCACCAGCATATCACCGGCGGGTATTTTGAGCACATAATACTCCCGGTCCTTCCCATTGATCTTCCTGCTTACAATGCTGTC
>LBJMR02800__coassemble_467_pt1 | contig 28194 bp, 26 predicted proteins | sample LBJMR02800__metabat2_low_PE_004 | metagenome-assembled genome bin LBJMR02800
TGCGGTAGGCCACGATGGCGTAGGCCACGGCGTGCGCCTTGTTGAAGGCGTAGCTTGCGAAGTCGAGTATCTCGTCGTATATGCTGTTCGCCACGGCCTCGCTTATGCCGTTGGCCACGCAGCCGGGGATATTGCGCTTTTCGTCGCCGTGGATAAATGCCCGGCGCTCGGCGTCTATCACCGCGTGCTTTTTCTTGCTCATCGCGCGGCGGATGTTGTCCGCCTGTCCCAGCGAAAAGCCCGCGAGGCGGCGGAAGATCTCTATGACCTGCTCCTGATAGACGATGCAGCCGTAGGTTACGGACAGTATCGGCTCGAGCGAGGGGTGCTTGTAGCTTATCTTCTCCGGGTGTGCGCTGTTTTCAAGGAATTTGGGTATCGAGTCCATCGGCCCGGGCCGGTAGAGCGCTATCACGGCGGTGATGTCCTCTATGCTCTTGGGGCCGAGCCGCGTGCACACGCCAGTCATGCCCGCGCTCTCGAGCTGGAACACGCCCTCGGTCCTTCCCGCGGAGAGCATGGCGAAGGTGGCCGCGTCGTCATCCGGCAGGGAGTTCACGTCGAAGCCCGGAATGCGCCGGCGCACCAGCTCCGCCGCGTCCTCGAGCACGGTAAGGTTGCGCAGCCCGAGGAAGTCCATCTTGAGGAGGCCCAGCTCCTCGAGCGTGGTCATCGGGTACTGCGTCACTACGCTCTCGTCGTTTTTGGCCAGCGGGACGTACTCGTAAACCGGCCGCTCGGTTATCACGACGCCGGCGGCGTGCGTGCTCGCGTGCCGCGGCATTCCCTCGAGCGCCCGCGCCGTGTCGATCAGCCGGTGCAGCCTCTCGTCGCCGCTGTACATCTCCCGCAGCTGCTTTGAAAGGCGCATAGCCTCGTCCAGCGTCATGCCGAGGGCGAACGGGACCTGCTTCGCCACGGCGTCGCACTCGGCGTAGCTGATGTCCAGCGCGCGGCCGGTGTCCCTTATCGCCTGGCGCGCGGCCATGGTGCCGAAGGTGACTATCTGCGCCACGTGGTCGTGGCCGTATTTGCGGTTCACGTAGTCTATGACCTCGCCGCGCCGCCTGACGCAGAAATCTATGTCTATATCCGGCATGGACACGCGCTCCGGGTTCAGGAAGCGCTCGAAATAGAGGCTGTACTTTATCGGGTCCACGTCGGTGATGTTCAGGCAGTAGCTGACCACGCTGCCGGCGGCGCTGCCGCGCCCGGGGCCGACGGGTATGCCCTGCCCCTTCGCGTAGCCGATGAAGTCGGAGACTATGAGGAAATAGTCCACGAAGCCCATCTGCCTTATCATGTCCAGCTCGTAATCGAGCTGCTTTTTAGCGTCGTCCCGTTCTGGGCCGTAGCGCCGCTCAAAGCCGCTCCCGCACAGTTTTTTCAGGTATTCAAAGCTGTCCGTCTCCCCCTCCGGCAGCTGGAAGCGCGGCAGGTGGTAGTGGCCGAATACGAAGTCGTAGCTGCACTTCTGCGCGATAAGCTCCGTGTTGTCCGCCGCCTCCGGCAAGTCGGGGAACAGCGCGCGCATCTCCTCCTCGCTCTTCAGGTAGAACTCCTGCGTCTCAAAGCGCATCCGCTCAGCCTCGTTCACCGTCTTGCCGGTCTGGATGCACATTAGCACGTCCTGGTAATATGCGTCGCCCTTTTCGATGTAGTGCGCGTCGTTCGTCAGCGCGAGGGGTATGCCCGTCTCCCGGTGTATGCGGATGAGCCCCGCGGCGGCCTCGTCCTCCTCGGCTATGCCGTGGCGCTGTATTTCAAGGTAAAAATCCTCCCCGAAGTGCTCGCGCAGCTCTATTGCGCGCGCCTTCGCCGCCTCGTACTGGCCGGAGACTATCTTCTGAGGTATCTCCCCAGCCAGGCAACCGGAGAGGCAGACAAGCCCCTCGGAGTGCTCATAGAGCAGCGGCCAGTCTATGCGCGGCTTGACGTAAAAGCCCTCGATGAAGCCCATGGAGACGAGGTAGCTCAGGTTTCGGTAGCCCGTCTCGTCCTTGCAGAGCAGTATGAGGTGGCTGTACTGGTTGTCCAGGCCGTATTCGCGGTCCGTGCGCGCCCTGGGCGCCACATACACCTCGCAGCCGATTATGGGCCTGATGCCCTCCGCGCGGCACGCGCGGTAGAAGTTCACCGCGCCGTACATGACGCCGTGGTCGGTTATGGCGAGCGAGGTGAAGCCAAGCTCCTTCGCCCGCTTCACGAGGGGCTCTATCCGGCACTCCCCGTCGAGCAGGCTGTATTCCGTGTGCAGATGCAGGTGCGTAAAGCCCATCGCTACTCCTTTCCGCCGGCCGGGGCCATCTCCACTATCTTTTTCAGCCGGTGGCTCAGGCAGGACTTCGTCACCGCCGGGTTCGAGAGGAGCGCAAGGTCGGCAAGGCTCGCCTCCGGGTTCGCTATGCGCAGCAGCGCGGCCTGCTGCAGGCCCTCGGGCAGGCTGTCCAGGCCGTGCTCGCTCTCGATGCGCCTTATCGCCGCGAGCTGCTGCTGCGCGGCGGCCACGGTCTTGTCCGCGTTGGCCGTGTCGCAGTTCACCTTCCGGTTTATCTCGTTGCGCATGTCCTTTTCCACCTTCGCGGCCATCAGCTCGAGCGCCGCGACGCTCGCGCCGATGCGCGTGAGGAAGTCCGCTATGGCCTCGGACTGCTTGAAATACGTCACGAACGAGCGCCCGCGCGTGGCCGAGCGCGGCGAAAAGCCGAGCTCGAGCAGCACGGAGTACATCTCGCGGCTCACGCTCATGTGCGAGGTGGCGAGCTCAAGGTGATAGCCCTTTTCAGGGTCGGTTATGCTCCCCCCGGCGAGGAAGGCGCCGCGGACAAAGCTGGCGCGGCAGCAGTCGCTCTCCAGCACGCCGAGGTTTATGTGCAGCGCGAGCGTGTCCGTCGCCTCCATGCCGAAGGCGCGGAATATCTCCTCGACCTTCCCGCGCGCGGTTATGGCAAAGCTGCGCTTGCCCTCCGCGTCCGGCGGCGGCAGCTGGTCGAAGCTTATGCCGAAGGCCCTGCGGAATAGCCGCGGCAGGGCCTCCGCCAGCTCGGCGCTCGCGGTGATTATGCGTATCTCCCTCGCGGTGAAGGTATTGCAGTAAAGCAGTATCCCATAGCACTCGGCGAGCGCGCAGCACTTTTTCCGCGGCTCGGAGCGCACGAGCTCCGCCTTTGCTTCCGATGAAAATGACATCGTTCTCTCCTCTGTACGGCGCAGCGCCGCCTATTCGTACACCCTCGTGTGCGACTTTTCGCGGTAGGCCCTGAGCAGCTCGCGCGCGAGCGCATCCGGGTCGTGACGGACGTATCCCGCCCCCCAGGCCGCCACCGGGGCATAGATGAGCCCCACTCCGAGCTTTGAGACCTCCTGCGCGTCCACCACGACGGGCTCGGCGCCCTCGCGGCCGTATTTTTCGCGCAGCTCCGCCGGGATCGCGGCGCAGTTGGCGAGGCACCAGTCGAAAAGCATCTTTCCGGAGTTTGAAAAAACGGCCTCTATGTGGTCGGAGGCCGTGTAGCCCTCCGTCTCCCCGTCCTGCGTCATGATGTTCAGGACATAGACGCGGAAGGCGTCCGACCGCGCGACGGCCTCGGCCACGCCGTCGGTCAGCAGGTTCGGCATTATGCTCGTATACAGGCTCCCGGGGCCGAGGACTATCATGTCCGCGGCGTCTATCGCGCTTATCACCTCGGGCAGGGCCTTCGGGTGCTCCGGCACCAGCCGGACGCGCGCTATGCGCTTGTCGGTGCCCTTTTTGAACTCGGCTATCAGCGACTCGCCGAGCACCTCGGTCCCGTCGTCGAAGTCCGCCGCCAGATAGACGCTCTCGTTGGTCACGGGCAGCACCCTGCCGGTTATGGCGAGCACCTCGCTCATCTTGCGCACGGCCTCGTCAAAGGTGTCCGACATGCCGTTGAGCGCGGCGAGGAAGAGGTTCCCGAAGCTCTGGCCCTTCAGCACGCCCTCCGTGAAGCGGTAGGCGAGCAGGCGCTCCATGGTCGGCTCCGTGTTCGCAAGGGCCTGTATGCAGTTGCGCACGTCGCCCGGGGGCGGCATCCCGAGGTCCTGGCGGAGCATCCCGCTGCCGCCGCCGTCGTCGGCCACGGTCACCACGGCCGTGATGTCCTCCGCGCAGCGCTTGAGTCCGCGGAGCATGGTGGAAAGTCCGGTCCCCCCGCCTATCACGACTATTTTCGGCCCGGACCGCTCCTTCGCCATTTTTTCAGCCTCCCTTATCGATATCCCGGCAGCTCAGCGTCACGTCCGCCCCGGCGCGCTTCAGAGCCGATTCCACCGCCCTGGCCACCGCCACGCTGCGGTGCCGCCCGCCGGTGCAGCCGACCGCTATGTTCAGGGTATACTTGCCCTCCTCCGAATAGAGCGGCAGGAGGAACTTCAGCATCGGCTCGAGCAGCTCCATGAAGCGCTTTGCCCCGTCGCTGCCCAGCACGAAGTCGTACACCGGCGCGTCCAGGCCCGAGAGGGGCCGCAGCTCCTCCACATAGTACGGGTTCGGCAGGAACCGCACGTCGAACACAAGGTCCGCGTCCATCGGCAGGCCGTATTTATAGCCGAAGGCCGTCACGGTGACGGCCAGGCTGTGCTTTTTCGAGCCCGTGAGGACGGACGATATGCGGCTCTGCAGCGCCGCGGTCGTGAGCCCGGTGGTGTTTATTATATAGTCCGCCCTCTCGCGCACGGGCTCGAGCACGGCGGTCTCCCGCCGTATCGCGTCCTCAATCGACTCGCCGGGGCGCATCAGCGGGTGCCTCCTGCGGGAGGACTTGTAGCGCCGGACTATGGTCTGCACGTCCGCCTCCACGAAGAGTATGCGGTACTCCACCCCCGTGCTCCACAGCCCGTCGAGGGTGTTCAGCAAATCGGAGAGGCTCTCGCCCTCCCTCACGTCGGTCACGAGGGCGACGCGCTCGTATTTCCCTCCCGCGGCGCGGCAGAGCTCCGCGAAGCGCGGCAGCAGCGCCACGGGCATGTTGTCCACGCAGTAGTAGTCCATATCCTCGAGTATGTCGGCGGTCAGGCTCTTCCCCGCGCCGGACATGCCGGAAATTATAAGGAATTCCATATCTTTCTCCTGTATGGCGTGCGCTCAGCCCTCCGGGCCGAGTATCCTGACCTCCGGCTCGAGCGTCACGCCGAAGCGCTCGAAAACGCGCCGCCGCACCTCGTCTATCAGCGCGGTCACGTCGGCGTAAGTCGCGCCGCCGGCGTTCACTATGAAGCCCGCGTGCTTTTCGCTCACCTTCGCTGCGCCCACAGAGAGGCCCTTGAGCCCGGCCTGGTCAATCATGGCCGCGGCATAGCCCCCCTCGGGCCGCTTGAAGGTGCTGCCCGCGCTGGGAAGGTCCAGCGGCTGGCTCGCGCGGCGCCTTTCCGCGAAGGCGCGCATCCGCGCGGATATCTCCTCCCCGTCGCCCGGCTCGAGCCGGAAGGTAGCCGAGACCACCAGCCGTCCGCTGCCCTCCAGCGCGCTGCGGCGGTATTCAAGCCCCAGCTCCTCCGCCTTGACCGTCTCCGCCGTCCCGTCCGGAGCGAGGACGCGCGCGGAGACCAGCACGTCTTTTATCTCCCCGCCGTAGGCCCCGGCGTTCATGAAAACGCCGCCGCCCACGCTCCCGGGGATGCCGTGCGCGAACTCCAGACCGGAGAGCGCTGCCCTCTGCGCGGCCGAGGCCGCGCGGGCCATCGGGCAGCCCGAGCCGGCGGAGAGCGCTCCGTCCCCCTCCGCCGAGACGGAGCCGAGCGCCGCCGTGCAGAGCACCACGGCGTCGAGCCCTTCGTCCGGCACGAGCAGGTTCGTGCCGCTGCCCACTATGACGGGCCTTACGCCCTCGCCGTGCAGCAGCGCGAGCAGCCTCGCCGCCTCCGCCTCGTCCTCCGGCAGGCAGAAGGCCCTGGCCGGCCCGCCGATGCGGAAGGAGCTGTGCGCGCTCATCGGCTCGTTTTCGAGCATGCGCCCTTCGGGGAGCGCCCTTCGCAGCTCCCGGACAAGGCTTTCGCTTAAAGGCACTTAAAAGTCCCTCCCTCTGTTCACCAGCTCGTCGTGCTCGTTTGCCAGCGCCTGGGCGGCGTTGTAGCCCATCTTCTTCAGCCTGTTGTTCAGCGCGGCCAGCTCGAGTATGACGGCGAGGTTGCGCCCGGGCCGGACGGGTATGGTCACCATCGGGACGTTCACGCCGAGGATATCGGTGTACTCCGTCTCCAAACCGAGCCGGTCATAGGCCTTCCCGTCGTCCCAGAGCTCAAAATTCACCACGAGGTCTATGCCGCTCTCCGGCTTTATTGAGCCAACGCCGAAGATGTGCCTCGCGTCGATAACGCCTATCCCGCGCAGCTCCATGTAATAGCGTATGAGCGCCGGGGCGGTCCCCATGAGCGTATTGCGGTTTATCTTCCTTACCTCCACCGCGTCGTCCGCGATCAGTCGGTGCCCGCGCTTGATGAGCTCGAGCGCGGTCTCGCTCTTGCCCACGCCGGAGTCGCCGGTTATCAGCAGCCCCTCGCCGCTCACCTCAACGAGCACTCCGTGCATGGTAAGGCGCGGCGCCAGGGCGTTGCGCAGCAGCGTTATCAGGTCTGCCATGAAGGTGGAGGTGTCCTCCTGCGTCACAAGCAGCGTGCGGTCATAGCGCTCTGCCAGCTCGACGCACTCCGGCAGGAGCTCTACTCCGTGGCAGGTTATCAGCGCGGAAATATCGAAGCGCATGAAGCGCTCAAGCGCCCTGCGGCGCTCCTCGCTGTCCAGCTGCTCGAGATACCGGGTTTCGACCCGGCCCATAAGCTGCAGCCGCTTGGGGTCGAAATAGTCGTAAAACCCGGCGAGCTGCAGCGCGGGGCGGTTCACGTCTGCCGTGGAGATGCGCGCGGTGGCGAAGTCCTTTGAAGCGTGCAGGACGTTCAATCCGAGGTCCTTCACGATGCTGCTCAGGGCTATGGAATATTCGGACATGTCTCTGCCCCCTTTCTTATGCTATATTTTAACCACTTGCCCCTGATTTGGCAATGGGGAAAATAAGCGGCGCTCCGCCCGCCCCTCTTCCCGCCGCGCCCCGGCGGGACGGGCCGAAAAATACCAAAAATACAGCTTGCATTTGACGTTCGGCTCTGCTACAATAGATAAGCTGTTTACGGAACAGAGATTTACGATAAGGAACGGAGGTGCTTCACAAATGGCCAAGTGTGAATTCTGCGGCAAGGATATGGCCTTCGGCATCAAGGTCAGCCATTCCCACAGGCGCTCCAACCGCACCTGGAAGCCGAATGTAAAGCGCGTTAAAGCCATAGTGGACGGAAGCCCCAGGCATGTATATGCCTGCACCCGCTGCCTCCGCAGCGGCAAGGTCACCCGCGCGGTGTGACGCTCACAACTGCCCGATGGCAAAGCGAGCCGGGAGGGGGAAATCCCCCTCCCGGCTCGCTTTATTATTCCTGCGCTTCCTTCAGGGGTGCGTGTTGACAAAAACCGTGGTGCACAGATATACTTTCCTCATCAACAAATGCACTGTGGGGAGGTTGAACATGAAATACACGCTTACCGGTAAAAAAATAGACGAGCTGGCCGGCAATAAAAGGGCCGAATACCCGAAATACACTTCCCAGCTCATAAACATTGCAAATCAAAATGCCCGTGGCACACGTGCGGACGTTGTAGGGCAGTTGTCGGAACTTTTTGAAGAATTTCGGTCGTCCGGCATGGAAATAACCCTTGAAAACTGGCGCGCCTGGTATATGAAAAGGTACCCTGACACCATTGAAGCCTCCGTCCGCAAAATTGAACGCCATGTGGAAAACCTCCGCTGCGCCATGCAGCTCATAGACCACGACCTTATACTGCGCTGGGTCGACGACCTTGTCATAGACAAAACATTTGCAGAAGGCCATCCTCGCCTCCCTTGCCGGGCGCCTCGGCTGCGAATACCGCCTTGCAACGCCCGAGGAGGAATCAAAGGGCATCGACGGCTACGTCGGTGACACAGCCTATTCTGTCAAGCCGGATACATATAGGGCAAAAGCTTCGCTCCCGGAGAGAATAGACGTCAAAATGATCTACTATAAGAAAAACCGCGGAAAGCTGGAGCTCGAAATAGATGACTGAAAGCAGCGCTCAGGCAGTTTGCCTGAGCGCTGCTTTCACACATATTCACATATCACAGCCCCGCCCAAACTCTTTATGGCGGCAACCCTGTCTATTTTTATTGCCGTCTCCTGCCGAGTCTTTACCGGGAAGCCGTGCGGTTTGTTTATATAGCATGCAGCGCGTTTTTCCTCTGGCAGTCCGCCGATAAATGCCATATGCCTTTCAAGCCTCGAATCTATAATCATATTCAGGGCTTCAGGTGAAGTGAGCAGCCTGTTTACGGCAATTTCCGCCAGCCCGGCATCCTTCTCAATGCAGACGCTGTTCCTGTTCGCCGCCATGCAGGCGAGCGAGGTCGTGCCGAGCCCGGCAAACGGGTCGAGCACCGTGTCCCTCTCTGCGGAGTACATGTTCACAAGCCTGTATGGGATCTCAAACGGAAACGCTGCGCTCCTTTCGCGCTCCGCGCCCGGACGGTCGAGAAGCTGTGCCACTCCCTTTATGTCCTCCCACAAATCCGAAAACCAGATGTTGCGCTCCTCCCAGAAATATGCGCTCTTCTGCCGCAGGAGCTTCTCCCGGCCGGAAAAGGTCCTCTTGCCGCCTTTTCTGAACACAAGGATGTATTCGTGCTCATAAGTCACATACGCCCCGGCGGGGTACATGCCGGAACCCATGAACTTGTTCGGCGAATTTGACTGCTTGCGCCAGAGTATATCGGGCAGTGTGATGAATCCGAGGCCCTCAAGGGAACGAATGATCTCCGTGTGGTTTGAATACAGCCGGAAGTTCCCGTTCACCGTCCTCGTGGCGTCTCCGATGTTGATGCAGGCAAACCCGCTGTCGCAGAGAACGCGCCGGCACTCGCGCCAGACGCCGGCCAGCACACTGTGCATGAGCCCAAAGGCCCGCACGCCGTCCCCGTCCACGAGGGCGCGGCCTATATCGGGATCCTGCGCGGAAAACAGATCGTCCCACATTTCCACCATCGGGTACGGCGGCGAGGTGACAATGAGCTGCACGGAACCGTCCGGTATGCCGGAAAGGTTCCTGCTGTCGCCGGTTATTATTCTGTGAGTCGTCATTCCCTGTCCCCCGAGCCTCGCGAGATATGCGTTATTTTATCACACATGTGCCCGGGGCGGCAAGCCCTGCGTTATTGATACCCGTGCGTGCGGACATAATCCAGCACGTCCTCCAGCACGGCCTTTGTCAGGTGGTAGCCGTCGCCTATATGGCTCGACTCGGGCAGGTCGCCGTTTTCGTCCTTTACGGCGGCGGCAAGGTCGATATACCTCACGCCCTCCTCCACGGCTATGTCATAGATCCAGCCGCTCGCGGCGGCGAGCTTCCCGTTGTTGATGTCCCCCTGATAGGGGTAGCTCTGCGCCACGGGATAGAGCGAGGAGAGCATTATCTTCGTGTCCGGGCTGGCGGCCTTCAGGGCCTCGACCATCTCGGTGTACTCGCTTTTGAAATACTCCTCGTCCATGAAGGAAACGCCGTTGGTGCCGAGGTTTATGATGAGGTACTCCGGCTTTTTCTCGGCCATCGCCTCGGTCACGTCCATCTCGGTCCAGGTCTCGGGGTAGACGATCTTGTCGATGTCCCAGCGGTTGAGCGTCAGCGTGCCGCTCATCGGCGTCCAGACCTGCGTGGTGCTGTAGCCGCCGCTCAGCAGCTCCTCCGCGCGCAGGCGGTTGGTGTTGCTGTCGCCGTAGAAGACTATCGAATCAAGGTATTCCTGCCCCATGTCCTCCGTCTCGGCCAGCAGGGTCGGGGGAGGCGTCGGCTCCGGCGTCGGGCTCGGCGTAGGCTCGGGCGTAGGCTCGGGCGTGGGACTCGGAGTCAGCTCGGAGCTCTCCGCCGCAGGGGCGACAGTCTCCGGGGCCGGCGATGCCGCGCCCTCCCCGCCGCATCCGGCGGCGAGGAGCAGAGAGAGCGAGAGCAGCAGCGCTGCGGTTTTCTTCATCAAGGCAGATTCAGCCTCCTTTTCAGCATGAACGTGGTGCCAAAGTAGAGTATGCCGTCATAGAGCAGCTCCGCAAGGCAGATGCCCAGCAGCGTCAGGTGCCCGAGGTTCAGCGCGTTCCTCAGCGTATATTCAAAGGTGAATTCCACCGAGCCCGCCGTCGTGCCCAGGCCTATCAGCAGCATCACGACCACGATCTGCGTCACAAAGCCGATGGCGAAGTAAAAGGCCACGGACAGCAGCGCCTTGTGGTTGGAAAAGCTGTAGCCGAGGGACATCGAGGTGTAAAACACCAGGCAGGAGCCCGCAAGCCCGAGCACGACGATGAGCAGCAGCTCCAGGCAGAAGGCCACGACTTCGTACCAGCCGATCCCCGCGGCGGCGAGGTCGTTGAACATCTCGCCGATGACGACGGTGATGTCGAGCCCGACGCGTATGTCAAAGGGCGCCGCGAGCACAAGGAGCGAGAGCACTATGTCTATGAACGCCGCCACGAGCCACACTATCGCGGTGATGAGCTTCGCCCAGACCAGGCTGTGCACGCTCGCCGGCAGGGTGAACATCAGGTAGCCCTCGTCCGTCAGCAGGTTCTTGTAGAACCGGTAGACTATTGCCACGAGGACCACCACGCCGATTGCGAGTATCGCCATGACGTACAGGAAAGTCAGCATCCCCGTAACGAAAGCTATCACGTTGCTCTCCGTCGCGTTGGAGACGCGCACGCAGATATTCAGAATGCCGGACACCGCCAGCAGCGCTATGAGCAGCGGCAGCATCAGCCGGGCGGTCGCCCGGAACTCATATTTCAGAAGCTTCCTCAGCATTTGAATACCTCCCTGAACAGCGCGTCAACGCTCATCCCGTTCTTTTCACGGATATCGTCCACGGAGCTCGTCAGCAGCACGCGGCCGTTGTTTATAAACACCACGTCGTCGAGCACTTTCTCCACGTCGGAGATGAGGTGCGTCGATATGAGTATAGACGCCTCTCCGTCGAAATTGTTCAATATCGTCGCAAGGATAAAATCCCGCGTCGCGGGGTCCACCCCGCCTATCGGCTCGTCGAGCAGATACAGCTTCGCGCGTCGGCTCATCACCAGTATGAGCTGCACCTTCTCCTGCGTGCCCTTCGACATCTGCTTTATCCGCCTGTCCGCCGGCACGCCGAGCCTTGCGAGCATGTCCTGCGCGCGCTGCGTGTCAAAGTCGGAGTAAAAGTCCGCATAGAATTTCACAAGGTCCTGCGCTCGCATCCACTGCGGCAGCATCGGTCTGTCCGGCAGGTAGGACACCATCGCCCTCGTCTCCGGCCCCGGGGCAGAGCCGCAGATGCTTATCACGCCGTCGTCGGGCGTGAGCAGCCCGTTTGCGAGCTTTATCAGAGTGGTCTTGCCGCTGCCGTTCGGGCCGAGCAGGCCCACCACGCGCCCCGGCTGCACGGTGATGTCCACGCTCTCAAGGGCCTGGACCTGGCCGAAGCGCTTTCCGAGGCCCCGGCACTCAAAGTTCGCCATTTCCGTTTTCCTCCTTTATCCGCGCCTCTATGAGGCGCAGTATGTCGTCCCTCATATAGCCAAGACGCGCCATCGCGTCGAGAAAGCTCCTCACCTGTTCGGCGGCGAGGGCGCTTTTTGCCGCTTCGATCATTTCCCTGTCCTCCGTTACAAATCTTCCCGATGTGCGCTGGGAATAAACCAGCCCCTGCCTCTCGAGCTCCTGCAGCGCGCGCTGCATAGTGTTCGGGTTCACGCCCGCCTCGGTGGCGAGGTCGCGCACCGACGGCAGCCTCTCCCCCGGCGAGAGCGCGCCGGCCGCTATGCCCAATTTGATCTGTGCCACAAGCTGGGAGTAGATGGGCGCGTCGTCCCTGATCTGCCAGTCCACCTGAATCGGGCACCTCCTGTCCTGTTGTATTAAGCAAGTAATACAATAATACAGCCATACAGTTTTGTCAAGTACTTTTTGAAAAAAACTCAGGAAAAACTTTAATTTGCTTTTCGGCGCGTTTTTGCTATACTTGTGGCAGTAAAGGAGGGTCTCAAATGGCTCGCAGCGATTGGTATAAGACCATGGTGGTCTATCAGATATGGCCGCGCAGCTTCTGTGACGGCAACGGGGACGGCATCGGGGACCTGTACGGCGTCCTCTCCAAGCTCGATTACATAAAGAGCCTCGGCGTGAACGCCATCTGGTTCTCCCCGCTCTACCCCTCGCCGAACGCGGACTTCGGCTACGACGTGGCGGACTACAGGAGCATAAACCCCGAATACGGGGACCTCGACATATTCAAAAAGGTGCTCGACGGGGCGCACGAGCGCGGTATGCGCGTGTTCATGGACCTTGTCGTGAACCACACGAGCGACGAGCACCCCTGGTTCGTTGCCAGCCGGGACCCGGAGAGCCACTACAGGGACTACTACTTCTGGCGCGCGCCGCGCAGGGCCCGCTCCGGCGCGCTCATGCCGCCGAACAACTGGGACAGCCTGTTCGAGGGCGAGGCCTGGGAGTACGACCCCTCGAGCGGCGAGTACTACCTGCACATCTTCGCCAAAAAGCAGCCCGACCTGAACCACGACAACCCCGCCGTCCGGCAGGAGGTCAAGGACATCATGCGCTTCTGGCTGGACATGGGCGTGGACGGCTTCCGCGAGGATGTGATAACCTATATCTCCAAAACGCCCGGCCTCCCCTCCGCCAAGGTGAAGCTCCCCGCCGCCACCGGCATGGAGTTTTACGACAACGGACCGAAGATCCACGAATACCTCGCCGAATACCGCGCCGTGGCAGAGGAGTACGACTGCATGCTCCTCGGCGAGGGGCCGCGCATGAAGCCGGAGACCGCCCTCGGCTATCTCGAGAGCGGTGAGCTCGACCTCATGTTCAACTTCGAGCACATGGAGGCCGACTGCTTCATGACGGACTTCCTCCAGCGCCCCTTCAGCCTGAAAAAGCTCAAGCGCGCCTTCAGCAAATGGCAGGACGCGCTGAACGGCCGCGCGTGGAACACGCTCTATATAGAAAACCACGACCACCCGCGCGTGATAAGCCGCTACGGCAGCGAGCGCTTCCGCACCGAGAGCGGCAAAATGCTCGCGGCCTGCTACATGCTCCAGCAGGGCACGGCCTTCGTCTATCAGGGCCAGGAGATAGGCATGACGAACCTCCGCCTGCCGAGGACGGACATGTACGTGGACGTGATGCTGAAAAACAACTGCCGCATCGCCTCGAAATACCTCCCGCGCTCAAAGGTGCTCTCGCTCGCGCAGCGCTCCTGCCGCGACTCGGCGAGGACGCCCATGCAGTGGTCGGCGGAGCCCTTCGCCGGCTTCTCCACCGTCCGCCCCTGGTTCTATGTGAACGAGAACTACCACGAGGTGAACGCCGCCGCGGAGGAGGCGGACCCCAACTCCCTCCTGAACTTCTACCGCGCGCTCATAGCCTTCAAGCGCTCGGACGCCGCCGCGATCTACGGCAGCTACGCCGAATACTGCCAGCAGAGCAATAATTTCTACGTCTACTCCCGCGAGTACGAGGGCGAAACGCTGCTCGTCATCTGCTCCTTCTCGGACAAGGAGCAGTATTTCACGGCGCCGGCGGGCTTCGACCTCGCCTCCGGCGAGCTGATATTCAAAAACTACGAGCTGAACGTGGTGGTGGGGAACGCCTTCACCTCCCGCCCCTACGAGCTCAGGGTCTACCGCTTCAACGCAGAAAGGAAGGAGGAACGGCTGTGAAAAAGCCCGCGCTCGTCGTAATGGCCGCCGGCCTCGGCAGCCGCTACGGCGGATTGAAGCAGCTCGACCCGGTGGGAGCCCACGGCGAGCTCATAATCGACTACTCCCTCTACGACGCCCTCAGAGCCGGCTTTGAAACCGTGGCCTTCGTCGTCAGGCCCGGCGCTGCTGAGGATTTCCACGAGGCCATCGGCCGCCGCGTCGGCGGCCATATGGAGGTAAAATACTGCGAGCAGTCCCTCTCCGACATACCCGGTCCCTTCTCCGTGCCGGAGGGGCGCGTGAAGCCCTGGGGCACCTGCCACGCGGTGCTTGCCGCCAGGCACGCGGTGGACGGCCCCTTCGCCGTCATAAACGCGGACGACTATTACGGCCCGTCCGGCTTCGCCGCGATATACCGCTTCCTGACGGAGAACACCTCCCCAGGCAGCTGCTGCATGGCCGGCTACCGCCTTGAGAACACGGTGACGGAGCACGGCTCCGTGGCCCGCGGCGTCTGTGAGACGGACGGCAGCGGCGCCCTCGTCAGCATAACGGAGCGCACCAGCATCACCCGCCGCGCGGAGGGTATCTGCTATGAGGAAGGCGGCGTGTTTCATCCCCTTCCGGCGGACACGGTTGTTTCTATGAACTTCTGGGGCTTCCAGCGCGGTTTCATGGACGCGGCGTGGGAGCGCTTCCCCGCCTTCCTCGAACGCGCCGCGCGCGAAAATCCGCTGAAGGCCGAATATTTCCTCCCCTCAGTGGTGGAGGAGCTGCTGAGCGAGGGACTCGCCTCCGTCCGCGTCCTCACCACGCCGGACCGCTGGTTCGGCGTCACTTACCGGGAGGATAAGCCCGCCGTCGTTTCCGCGCTTGCCGCCCTGACGGCTTCAGGGCTGTACCCCGGGCGGCTCTGGGCCTGACAGGCCGCCGCAGCACCGCCGAATTACCGCTGTTTCCCCGCCTAAAAACGTCCGCGCCCCGGGGAGTTCCGAGAGGGAACTCCCCGGGGCGTTTCGCCCTTTTGCCCCCGTTTTGTTATGAAAAATCGGGAAACTGTTTTCTTTAGTGCAGAGTATCAAGCGGCGTATAAAAACATAATTTTTCTATTATTTAGAAATTTTAACGTATAATATGCACAATTTGTAGATATATATCTTGTCATAATTGTTGGTATCGCCATGTATATTGCTTTCTCATTTTCGTGTTGACGCTCCAATTCGCCGATGCTAATATTGCCTCAGAGACGTTAAAAAACCACATGGAATGGAGGTCAAAACATGAAAAAAATAACCGCAACCCTCCTCGCCCTCCTGATGATTGCCTGCCTCGGCACAGCGGCCGCGGCGGATTCAGGGGACGCGGAAATGGTCACCGTCCTCGCCGACGTGCCGGACGGCTGGGAAAACCCCTGCGTATGGGCCTGGGCGGACGACGGCACGAACGCCTTTGCTGCCTGGCCGGGCGAGGCGATGGAGCCCCTCGGCGACAGCGGCTGGTACTACATATATGTCCCGGCCTTTGTCCAGAACGTCATAATCAGCGCCAACGAGGCGTCCGTACAGACGGCCGGCGACACGGTCGAGGCCGGGCGCGAGGTATGGATATCCGTGGCGGACGACCTTACAACAACCGTGAGCTACGACGCGCAGGCCGACGTTGAGATACCCGAATATGTCGAGACCTTCGCCGTACACGCCTACGTCCCCCTCGAGTGGGAGAGTGTGAGCGTTTCTGCCGACGGCGCCGAAAAACAGATGACCGGCGGCGAGGACGGCTGGTTCACGGCGAGTTTGCCCGTTACCGCCTCCTCCATTGTGCTCAGCGGCAACGGCGGCGAGGCCTCGACCGAGGCCATCTCAATCGACCCGCAGGAGGTCTGGGTGACGGTGTACAACGACCTGACTTACGAGGTCAGCTATGAGGACCCCGATGCTCCGGACGCCGAGCCCATCACCGTCTATGCTCAGGTGCCCGCCGACTGGGCCGGCCCGTGCTGCTGGGCCTGGTCCGCACCGGACGGCACCAATGCCTTCTCCGCCTGGCCCGGCGAGGCCATGGCCGAGGGCGATGACGGCTGGTACTCCATCGAGGTCCCCGGCTGGATTAACTCCATAATCATCAACGCGAACGAGGGCAGCGTCCAGACCACCGACATCTCCGTCGAGGTCGGGCAGGATGTCTGGATAACCGTCGCGGACGCCGAAAATGCCGCCGTCAGCTACGAACAGCCGGCCGGCGATGCCGCTGAGGCCACCCCCGAGCCCGAAGCGAGCGAGGCCCCGGCCGAGACCGCCGGTGACAGCGGCGGAAGCAGCGCCGTCGTCTGGATCGTGGTCATCGTCGTGATAGTCGCGGTCATCGCAGTGGCGGTTGTGGTGAGCAAGAAGAAAAAGAAGTAACTTTTTTGGCGTTTTCCTGTCACACTCAAAGAGGGCGGGCGTGCCTTGCGCGCCCGCCCGGCGGTAATTTTAGGAGGCATTGTATGAAAAAACTGCTTTCGCTCCTGCTCGCGGCGACAATGGTATTCGCCCTTTCCGCCTGCGGGGCGCAGGAGGTGGACACGGACAGCATCGTGATATGGCACGACAAGGAGGACGCAGTGGCGGAGGTGCTGCAGAACTACCTGAACGAGGCGCTGCCCGAGCTGAACATCACGCTCGAGAAAAAGACGAGCCTGACCGACTCGCTCAAGCTGGTGGGCAACGACCCGTCGAGCGCGCCGGACATGTTCATCTTCGCGCACGACAAAATAGGCGTGTTCGCCGAAATGGGCATACTCGCGCCCATCGAGGAGCTCCTGCCCGAGGGCGAGCTCGCAAACTACCTTGAAATGACCACCGAGGCCGCGACTTACAAGGGCACGGTCTATCAGCTTCCGCTCTATTTTGAGACGCTGCTCTTCATGTACAACCGGCGCTATATGACCGACGACATGGTCCCCTCCACCACCGAGGAGCTCTACTCCTACATGGAGGCCAACACCGGCCGCGACCGCTACGGCTTTGTGGAGCAGCACTCCACGGCCTACTACTCCGCGGCGTGGATACACGGCTTCGGCGGGGAGATAATCAGCGCGGACGGCGTGCCGTTCCCCGACGCGGACGCGGTGAAGGAGGCGCTGCGCTACCATCTGAAGTTCGTGCAGCTCATGCCGGGCGAGACGGAGTACTCCACCGTGAACACCCTCTTCCTCGAGGGCAAGGCAGACTCGACCATCGGCGGGCCGTGGATGGTGCCGAGCGCGCGCGACGCGGGCATAGACCTCGGCATAGCGCCTATGCCGACGGTGGACGAGACGGGAGAGCCGCTCGCGCCGTACTCCGGCGTGCAGGGCGTGCATGTGCTCACATTCGCCGCCGAGGACAAACCCGACTCCGTAAAGGCGGTGCTTGAGGCGCTCTGCGCGCCGGAGGTCGGGATAGAGCTCGCCCTCGCAAGCGGCTGCGCCCCGGCGAGGGCCGAGTGCTACGACGACGAATCTGTTGCCAACGACGAGCTCGTGCAGGCCATGCGCTCCACGGCTGAGATCGCCGTGCCCATGCCGAACATCCCCGAAATGGACGTCATGTGGACGGTGATGAGCACCCTCCTGACGGACGTGAACCTCTCCGGACGCGACGTGGACGAGAGCTTCGACTCCGCGCTCTCAAACGCCGAGAGCCTCATCGCCAACATGCAGTGACCATGAAGAAACGCACAAAAAGCATACTGAAAAGCTACCTCGTATCCGGCCCCTCGCTGCTGCTCATCGCGCTCATAGTCGTATTCCCGATACTCTACACCTTTTTCATCTCGCTCACGAACATGAGCGTCTACCACTGGTTCGACTTCACTGTCATCGGCCTCGACAACTATTGGCGCGCGCTCTTCGTGTTCGACTCCGGTTTCCTCTCCGCTCTGCTGGCCACCGTGCTGTGGACGGCCGTGAACATGGTCATACAGCTCGTCATAGCCTTCGTGCTCGCGAGTCTGCTGAACGTGAAAAAGCTCCGGCTGCGCAAGCTCTATAAGACGCTTTTGATGTTCCCCTGGGCGATGCCGGGCTATGTGTCCATCCTGCTCTGGAAGACCGGCATGTTCAACAGCGAGTTCGGCCTCCTCAACCAGTGGATGGAGGCGCTCGGGCACGAGGCCGTGCGCTGGCTCTCCACCGACGTGTCGGCCTTCATCTGTTGCACGGTCGTGAACCTCTGGCTCGCGCTGCCCTTCATGATAATGATAATGGACGGAGCGCTGCAGAGCATCGACTCGAGCTACTACGAGAGCGCGCTGCTCGACGGGGCAAGCTGGCTCGAGCGCACGAGATATATCACCATCCCGTCCATAAAGCCCATCATCGCCCCGGCGGTGATAATCACGGTGTTCACCACCTTCAAGCAGTTCGACGTGGTCTATCTGCTCACGCAGCAGATGGGCGCGCGGACGGGCTCGAATTTCCACACGATACTGACCTACGCCTATGAAAACGCCTTCGTGACGAACAACTACGGCTACAGCTCGGCCATATCGATCATCATATTCCTGCTTATGCTCGCCTTTTCGGCGCGCTTCAAGCTGGCTGGGGAGGAGACGCTATGAAAAAGCGCACACGAGAGCGCATCGGCCTCACGGCGCTGAACGTCTTTTTCATCGCCGTCTGCTTCGTGACGCTCATACCCATACTTTACGCGCTGAGCGTGTCCTTCTCCGGGACGAACTCGCTTCTGAGCTCGGATTTTTCCTTCATACCCAGAGACTTCACGCTCGACAATTACATCGCGGTGTTCACCGGCGAGGACATCATGACCTGGTTCGGCAACAGCATCGTGCTTGCGGCGGCCACGGTGGCGATCTCCCTCCTCGTGAGCGTGCCGGCGGCGTACTGCTTTTCCCGCCGGCGCTTCCCGGGCCGGAAGCTCGTGCTCCGCTGGCTGGTGCTTTTGAACTCCTTCCCCGCCATCCTCAGCATGTTCGCCGTGTACCGGCTTTTGCAGCCGATGGGGCTCATCAACCACCGGCTGGGCCTGATCATAGTCTACACGGGCACGATGGCGGTGTTCTCGCTCTGGAACATGAAGGGTTATTTTGACACCATACCCCTGGACATCGAGGAGGCCGCGCGCATCGACGGCGCGACGGATCTGCAGGTCGTCACGCGCATCGTGATGCCCCTCGCCAAGCCGAGCGTGATAGTAACGGCGCTGATGGTGCTCATCTACGTCTGGAACGAATACATTTACGCCACGACCTTCATGACCGGCGAGGCGAACTACACCCTCGCCGCCGGGCTCTACGCCCTGCAGGCCACGGAGATGAGCGGGAGCTGGCCCATATTCGCCGCGGCGAGCATAGTCGTGTCCCTGCCCGTGCTGATAATCTTCTTCCTCTGCCAGAAGCACATGACTTCCGGCCTGACGGCGGGAGGTGTGAAGGGATGAACCTTTCCGCGGTGCTGCACCTGCCCATGAGCGAATACTGCCACGGCACGGACGAGACGCACATAGCTTACCGCCTGCGCTGCGCGCGCGGGGATCTCGAGCGCGTGACGCTCTCCTACGGCGACACCGCCTGCCGCGTGACGCCGATCATCTTCACGTCCGTGGAGATGGAGCTCGCGGCGAGCGACGAATACCACGACTACTGGCAGGTGGTCGTGGAGAGCGAATACAACCGCGTGTATTACTATTTCACGCTCCGCGGCGCGGACGGGGACTGGACCTACTACTACGGCGATGTCTTCACAAAATCGCTCGTGGACGACCGCTCCGAGTACTTCAAGCTGCCCTTCAACCACCGCGCGGACATCGCGCGCGTGCCGGACTGGGTCCACGACGCCGTGGTGTACAACATTTTCCCGGACAGCTTCGCCTCCGGGGAGGGGGCCATCTCCGGCGAGGGGGCCGAACTCACCTATGACGGGCAGAGCGTCCGCGGCCGCCTCGGCGGCACGCTTGCCGGCGTGGCGGCGAACGCGGAGTACATACGCTCCATGGGCTTCAACTGCGTGTACCTAAACCCCATCTTCGCCGCCGGCGAATATCACAAGTACGACACCATAGACTACATGCACGTCGACCCCTGCTTCGGCGGGGACGAGGCGTTCCGCGCCATGGTGGACGCCCTGCACGCCAGGGGCATCCGCGTTATAATCGACGGCGTGTTCAACCACTGCGGCTGGCACTTCCGCGCCTTTGAGGACGTGATAGCAAACCAGGAGCGCTCGCGCTGCCGCTCGTGGTTTTACGGCCTGAGCTTCCCCGTGGAGCGCCCGGAGGACCGGGAGGCCTATCCCACGTATTCCTGCTACGCCTATGAGCGCATGATGCCGAAGCTGGACACGGCGAACAGCGAGGTCCGGGACTACCTCTGCTCCGTGGGCCGGCACTGGGTGCAGGAGTTCGGCATAGACGGCTGGCGGCTCGATGTGGCCAGCGAGGTGGACGACGGCTTCTGGCGGGCCTTCCGCAGCGCCGTAAAGGCCGTAAATCCCGACGTCCTGCTCGTCGGCGAGGTGTGGGAGACCGCGCGGCACTGGCTGGGCGGGGACATGTTCGACTCCACGATGAACTACGATTTCCGCAAGCATTGCAGGCTGTTTTTCGCGGAGGGCTCCATCGACGCCATGGCGTTCGCCGGGCGCTGTGCGGACATGCTCATGCGTTACCGGCTGCAGATGCTCCCCGCGCAGATGAACCTGCTCGACAGCCACGACGTCCCCCGCTTCCTCTCGCTCTGCGGGGGCGACCGGCGGCGCTACAGGCTCGCCGTCCTGTTCGAGATGGCCTTTGTCGGCATGCCGACGGTTTTCTACGGCGACGAGCTCGGAATAGAGGGCATATCGGAGCTCGACTACCGCGCCCCGATGCCCTGGGGCGGCGGCGATGGGGAGCTGCAGGGCTTTTTCCGCCGCGCGATCGCCCTGAGGCACGAGCGCACGGAGCTCCGCCGCGGCAATTTCCGTGTTGTGAGCGCGGAGCGCGGCAGCGGCCTTTTCGCCTTCGAGCGCCGCTTCGGCGGCGGGAGCGTCACGGTGTGCCTCAACGCCTCGGAGGAAAGAGCGCGCATGCCGGAGATAGGCGGCGCGCCGCTGTGGGCCGAGGGGCTCGGGGGCGGCGTGCTGGGATCCTTCGGCTTCGCCGTTTTCGGGACATAAGGAAAAAAATTATACCGCCGCGGCAGCCGCCGCGGTGGTATAATGGCGTAAAGAGGCGAAGGGAGGCTCAAAACATGGCTGTGACGATAAAGGACGTGGCGCGCGAGGCGGGCGTGTCCGTCTCCACGGTGTCAAAGGTCATAAACGGCCACTACAGCATCTCGGAGGCGACGGCCGCGCGCGTCCGCGAGACCATGCGCGCCCTCTCGTATTACCCGAACGCGAGCGCGCAGAGCTTCGCCCGCGGCGCCACGCAGCGCGTCGTGCTGCTTACCGACCTCGAGCGGAACATAGCCTTTTCAAACCCGCACATGTTCGAGATCATCGCGGGGGTCGAGGAGGCGCTGCGCCGCAGGGGCTACGCGCTCGAGCTGCGCGGCACGGACAAGACGGACGCCGCCGGCGCGGCGCGCGACGCGATAGCCCGCCGGAGCGCCGACGCGCTGATAGTTCACGTCTCCGTCATGTCGCACGCGCTCTCCGCCCTGCTCACCGAAACACACTTCCCGCACATGGTTTTGGGCGTGCCGGGGTTCGACAGCCAGGTCTGCTGGGTGGACATCAACCACGTCTACTCCGGCGTCCTCGCCGCGGAGCACCTTGTGAAGCGCGGCTACAGGCGCATCGCCTTCGTCGGCGGGCGGGATTACGATTTGAGCTCCACCAACCGGCTCGAGGGCGTCCGCCGCGGGCTGAAGGACCTGAACTGCCCGCTTAGCGAAAACATGATATGGCTCGGCGACTCCACATTGGCGGACGGCGCGCGCATGACTGTCCGCCTGCTCGAGCAGTCCCCGCGGCCGGACGCCATAGTCTGCGCCAACAACTACCTCGCCCTCGGCTGCGTTTCCGCCATACACGCCGCCGGGCTTAAAATCCCCGGCGACATTGGCGTTATCACTTTCGACGACAACCCATTTTCCCACATGACGGACCCGCCGCTAACTGCCGTGGACATAGACGTCCGCGACATGGGTAACCAGGCCGCGGACTTCCTGCTCGGCATCATCCGGCACCCGAACAAGCAGGTGCAGACCTATATAACCACCTCTAACCTGATCGAGCGCGAATCCACCGCCCGGCCGCGCCGCCGCCCCTGAAGCTGCGGCCGCCGCACGGGGATCTGCACGCGAATACGGCAAAAGCGGCGCGGCCATCTGGCCGCGCCGCTCCGTTCAATGGAATAAGAGGAAGAGAGAAAATGAGAGGTTGTTATTCGATTGCGATGGAGCGGTTGTCGGGTACCAGCTCAGGCCTCTTCGGCAGGGTCAGCGTCAGGACGCCGTCCGTATAGCCGGCCTTGATGTTTGCGGTGTCGATGCCGGAAACGTCGAAGCTGCGCTCAAAGGAGCCGAAGCTGCGCTCGCGGCGGACACAGCCGTTCCTGTTGTCCTCGTGCTCGCTGCGGCGCTCGGCCTTGATGGTCAGGCGGTCGTTCTCAAGGTCGATCTTGATGTCGTCCTTCTTGAAGCCGGGCAGGTCGGCCTCGAGCACAAAGGCGTCGCCCTTGTCGGTGATATCGGTGCGCAGTTCCATCGGCGCGTTGTTGGTGCCGAAGAAATCGCTGAAGAAATTGAACGGATCCATAATGCTGCGGCGGGTGGAATAAGGTGTAAGCTCAAACATGATTAAAACCTCCATGTATTATATACGTTATATGTTCCGCAAACTCCGTAGATGTTATTCACATCTCTCGTCTGCTTACGTATATAAAATACAACACGGATTTTAACAAATCATGAACAGTATATGTCCTAAGTGTAAATATTAGCACTCGCCATTGGCGAGTGCTAATATCGTCTCTGTTATATTGCCACAGGCAGGGCGTCCGGCTCTATGGGGCAGGTATAGCCCCCGGCGGTGCGCTTTTCAAACTCCGCGCGGGCCTTTTCCAGCGTGTCCGGGTCGTCTATCAGCTCTATGGCCGCGCAGGCGAGCACCTTCGCCGCGGTGAGAAGGCCCTTGTGGCCGATGCTGCTGCCGCCGCAGCTCACGTTCTGCCAGGAGTGTCCCGCCGCGCCGAAGGGGAAGGCCACGCAGTGTATCTGCGCGGCCGGAGTCTGCCAGCTCACGTCGCCCACGTCCGTGCTGCCGGGCACAAAGCCCGTGCCGTGGTATTCGGGCAGTATGAAGCGGCAGAGCCCGTCGGCAAGGCCGTGCGTGCGCTCCTCCACCTCCCGCGCGATGTCCGCGTCGAAGCTCGGGCCTATTCCCGGCGCGGTGCGCACGTCGTAGGTGGCACGGAGGGCGGAGGCGAGGGCCTCTTCCTCCGGCGTGTACTCCGGCAGCCCCACCTCTCCGAACACGCGGTAGAGCAGCCCCTCGAGCGTGTAATTCGGCACGAGCTCGGCCGTGCCGTCGATGAAAACTCTGTCGAACGTGGTCTCCGTCATCAGCGCTGCTCCCTCGGCTATCTTGTCCAGGCGCGCCTGGAGCGCCACGCTGTCGCGCACCTTGTTCGCGCGGACCATATAGAGCACGCTCGCCTCTGCCTGCACCACGTTGGGCGAGACGCCGCCGGCGTCCGTTATCGCATAGTGCACGCGGCAGTCACCCGCCATGTGCTCGCGCAGGTACTGCGCGCCGGTGTTCATGAGCTCGACGGCGTCGAGCGCGCTGCGGCCGTTTTCCGGGTCGCCCGCCGCGTGGGCGGAGACGCCGTGGAACTTGTAGAGCACCTGTATGCAGGAGTTGTTCGTGCCGGTGACGACCTCGTTCACGTCGCTCGGGTGCCAGGTCAGGGCGAAGTCAAGGCCCCTCCACAGCCCCTCGCGGGCCATGAAGGCCTTGCCCGCGCCGCCCTCCTCGCCCGGGCAGCCGTAAAAGATGACCGTGCCGCTCTTGCCGCTGCTCTCGAGGAAGTCCTTTATGGCGAAGGCAGCGCCCAGCGCGCCCGCACCGAGCATGTTGTGCCCGCAGCCGTGCCCCGGCCCGCCGGGGACGAGCGGCCGCTTTTGGGCACAGGCCGCCTCCTGGCTGAGGCCGGAGAGCGCGTCGTATTCGCCGAGGATGCCGATCACCGGCTTCCCCTCGCCGAATTTGCCGCAGAATGCGGTCTTTATGCCGCAGAGGCCCTCCGTCACCTCGAACCCGTGCTCGCGGAGTACGGAGCAGTAGAGCGCCGCGCTCTCGAACTCCTTCAGCGAAAGCTCCGGCTTGCTCCAGACGGCGTCCGAAACGCCGGTGAAAATACCGGCGTTTTCGTCTATGTACTCTATCGCTTTCTTCTGGAAATCGTTCATATCAGCACCTTGCTCAAAAAGTCCTGCAGCCTCGGGCTCTCGGGCTTGTCGAAAATCTTGTCCGGCGCGCCCTGCTCGACGAGCTTGCCGTCGGCGAGGAAAAGTATCCTGCTGCCCACCTCGCGCGCGAAGTGCATCTCGTGCGTGACGACGACCATGGTCATGCCCTCATGGGCGAGCTGCTTCATGACGTCCAGAACCTCGCCGACCATCTCCGGGTCCAGTGCGCTTGTCGGCTCGTCGAAGAGCATGACGTCCGGGTCCATGCACAGCGCGCGGACTATGGCCACGCGCTGCTGCTGCCCGCCGGAGAGCTGTATCGGATAGGCGTCCGCCCTGTCGCCGAGGCCTACGCGCTCGAGCAGCTTCTGCGCCTTGGCGCGCGCCTCGTCCTCCTTGAGCCTGCCCAGCTGCACGGGGGCGAGAATCATGTTCTCGATGACCGTCTTGTGCGGGAAGAGGTTGAACTGCTGGAACACCATGCCCATCTTCTGGCGCACGACGTTGATGTCTATCTTCTTGCCGCGGACTTTCTGCTGCTTTCCGTCCGGGCCGGTCTCCACCTTGTCAGGCTCGCGCTTCTTGGTGATGTCCACGCCCTCGAAGAACACGGCTCCCTCGGTGGGCTCCTCGAGCAGGTTCAGCGAGCGGAGCAGCGTGCTCTTGCCGCCGCCGGAGGGGCCGATTATGACGACGACCTCGCCCTGATGTATGTCCACGTCCACGCCGTCAAGGGCCTTTATCGCGCCCTTGTTGTAGTACTTTTTCAGCCCGCGGACGCTGATAAGCGCGTTCGGGTCCGCCGGGTGGGCGGCGAGGTAGGCTTCGGTCGTGGAAACCATTGCGCGGCCTTTATCTCTTGTCGCCACGGCGCATCCTCCTTTCGAAGTAGGCAATTATCTTGGAGGTGGGGAAGCACAGGCAGAAATAGAGCAGTGTGGCAATGACCAGCGGCTCCGCTATCGCCCAGGCCGAGCCGCGCACCACAGTTACGGCGTACATGATGTCCTGCACGCCGATCGTGTAGGTTATCGAGGACTCCTTGATTATGGTGACAAACTCGTTGGCTATTGCGGGCAGGATGTTCTTTATTGCCTGAGGCAGCACGATGAGCCTCATCGTTTTCCCCTTGGGCAGACCCAGCGAGCGCGCCGCCTCCGTCTGGCCGAGGGGCACGCCCTCTATGCCGCCGCGTATGATTTCGGAGAGGTAGCCGCCCGAATTGAGCGCCAGCGCCACAACGCCGGGAACAAAGCGGTCGGAGGTGACTCCCGAAACGATGTTGAAGTAGGGTACGTCGATGTAGCTGAAAACCACATAGTAGATGATAAACAGCTGCACCAGCATCGGCGTGGAACGCACGAACTCAACGTATACGGCCGCGATAAAACGAAGCGGATTGAATTTCGCTATAACGCGGAGCGTGGCGTGAAGCTTTTCCCCGCGGGCCGGGAGCCTCTCGAGGAAGGCAAACGGGCGGAAGTTGGAAAGGCGCATCAGCGCCAGTATCATAGCTATTATAAAGCCGAAGAAAACCGTAAGAGCCGAGAGCAGCAGCGTGCAGATAAGGCCCTGTTCAAAGAGGTTCCAATACTTCAGCGTTGTTTCGAATCTCTCTGGGGATAAAAGCTGACCCACGGGGCTCGCTCCTTTCAGATTGGACTACAGCAGGGAATCTCCCCCGCGTTGCGGGGGAGATTTCCCTGAGATATCAGAGCCGCAGCTCAGCCGGCAAGGCCGCCCTCGGCGGTCCACTCGGCCTGCTCGCCCTCAGCGAGGGTGTTGGCCTCGGCTATAAACTCATCCATCGTGCCGCTGTCAACGCACTCATTAATGATGATGTTGACGGCTGCGAGCCAGGCGGCGTCGCCGTCCTGGACAGCAACACAGGAGCCCTCTGCGTCATACTCGACGTCCCAGGCGATCATAAGCTCGGGGTACTGCTTGACATAGCTCTCGGCGACGGCGGTCTCAATGAAGGCGCCCTCAAGGTGCCCGGAAACGAGCTCGGCAATTATGTCGGTGACCTTGGTCAGGCCCATGATGTTGGCGTTGGGGGTGTTTTCCATCGCGAGGTCGTACTGAATGGAGCCCAGCTGGGCGCCGACGGACAGGCCGTCAAAGTCCTCATAGCTGGTGTATTTCTCCGCGTCGGCGGCGCGGATCACAAAGGACTGCCCGCCGAGGTAATAGGTGTCGCTGAAGTCGGCGGAATCCTCACGGGTCGGGTCGGGGGAGAATCCGGCGATGCCAAGGTCGATGTTGCCGGTCATGAGCTCGCCGATGATGCCGTTGAAGTCCATCGGTACGACGTTGAGCTCAACGCCGAGGGCGTCGGCTATGTACTGAGCCAGGGACATATCGAAGCCGGCCAGCTGGGGCTCGCCGTCAATGATGGCATAGAACTCATATGGAGCGAAGTCCGGGCTGGTGCCTACAGTGAGCATGCCATCAATTGCGAAGTCGAGATCGGGGATTATCTCCTCAAGGCTCATGCCCTCATAGGGATTCGCGGCGGGCTCTTCGCTTTCAGCGGGGGCCTCGCTCTCGGCGGGGGCGGCGCTCTCTTCGGCGCCGGGGGCGGTGCTCTCGGCGGCAGGCTCCTCGCCGCAGGCGGCGAGCGCAAACACCATTACGAGCGCAAGCAGAAGTGCAGTCAGCTTTTTCATTTCAGATTCCTCTTTCCATTTCCATAATCCAGCGCCCGTGCGGCGCTTTTGGCTGTGGTGAAAATATAGCACTCCCGCGCCGCTTTGTCAATATGTAAATGCAAATTTATGCGAAATTTATGTGAAAGTTCCGTTTATTCACGTCTGTATATACATTATTCATTGAATAATCGCTGAAAAAATGAATATTATCGCTTTTGGACGGCCTGCAGCCCGTCATTGTGCACAAGCGCCCTATCTGCGCAGCAGCTTCCCCGCGAGCGCGAAGAGGCCGAAGGCGAGGATGTTCATGGCGACGACGCTCGCGCCGGACGGCGTCTCGAGCGCGTAGCTGGCCGCCATGCCGATGGCGAAGCAGGCCACGGAGAGCGCCGCGGAGCAGACTGTGACGGATTTGAAGGTCCTGAACACCCGCATTGCGGACAGGGAGGGGAAGATGAGCAGCGAGGAGATAAGCAGCGCGCCCATCATGCGCATCCCGAGCACCACCGTCACGGCGGTGAGCACGGCGAGCAGCGTGTTATAGAGCTGAGCCCTCGTCCCGGTGGCGGCAGCGAAGGTCTCGTCGAAGGTCACGGCGAATATGCGGTTATAGAGCAGAGTGAATAGCGCTATCACCGCCGCGCAGAGCACGACGGAAAGCACGGCGTCCGCGCGCGAGACCGTGAGTATGGAGCCGAACATGTAGTTCGACACGTTCATGTTCATCCCGCTCGTGAGCGAGACCACGATGACGCCCACGGCGAGCGAGCCGCTCGAAATCAGGGCTATCGCGGCGTCCCCGCGTATTTTCCCGCTCTGCGATATCCTGAGCAGCAGCACGGCGGCGAGCGCCACCACCGGCACCGTGACGGCCAGCGGCGCGAGGTCCAGCGCCGTGGCTATGGCGAGCGAGCCGAATCCGACGTGGCTCAGCCCGTCGCCTATCATGGAGTAGCGCTTGAGCACGAGCGGCGTGCCGAGCAGCGCCGCGCAGAGCGATACGAGCACGCCCACGAGCATCGCCCGGGCGAGGAAGGGATAGGAGAGCATCTCTATGAATATCATCTCAGGCCCCTCCCCTCAGCCGGCGCAGCGCGCCGCTTTTTTCATATTCCGCCACCGTGCCGAAAAAGAGCTGTTCATGCCCGAGGTGCAGTATGCGCGTGGCGTAGCGCAGCGCGGCGTTCACGTCGTGCGACACCATGACCACGGTGACCCCGTCGCAGAGGTTGATGAGCTTCAGCAGGTTGTACATCTCCGCCGTGGCGACCGGGTCGAGCCCCGCGACGGGCTCATCGAGCAGCAGCAGCTTTTTAGTGGCGCACAGCGCGCGGGCGAGCAGCACGCGCTGCTGCTGCCCGCCGGACAGCTCCTGGTAGCAGCGGTT
>LBJMR02800__coassemble_468_pt1 | contig 28180 bp, 21 predicted proteins | sample LBJMR02800__metabat2_low_PE_004 | metagenome-assembled genome bin LBJMR02800
CCGCGGCCGCATGGCCGAAGTTGATAATTTCTTGAATATTTCGCGGCAAACTATTGCCGCCAACAAACACAAGGAGGACCTGACCATGCTCAGAATCGAGCACCTCACCAAGACCTACGGCGACAAAAAGGCCGTGGACGACCTCTCGCTGCACATCCGCCCCGGGGAGATCTACGGCTTCATAGGCCACAACGGCGCGGGCAAGACCACTACCATAAAGGCCTGCTGCGGCATCATGAGCTTTGACTCCGGCGAGATCTACATCGACGGCAAAAACGTCAAAAAAGAGCCCATGGAGTGCAAGCGCGTGCTCGCCTATATCCCCGACAACCCGGATCTGTACGACTTCCTCTCCGGCATCAAGTACCTGAACTTCGTCTGCGACATCTTCGGCGTGCCGCAGGCCGAGCGGCAGGAGCGCATACACAAATACGCAGACCTATTCGAGCTCACCGGCGACCTCGCCGAGCCGATCTCCGCCTACTCCCACGGCATGAAGCAGAAGCTCGCCATAATCTCCGCGCTGGTGCACTCGCCGAAGCTCATAATCATGGACGAGCCCTTCGTCGGGCTCGACCCTGTGGCGACGCACAAGCTCAAGGGCATCATGCGCGAGCACTGCGACGCGGGCGGGGCCATATTCTTCTCCACTCACGTGCTCGAGGTGGCCGAAAAGCTCTGCGACATGGTGGCGATCATCAAGGGCGGGCGGCTCATCCGCTCCGGCACGATGGACGAGGTGCGCGGCGACGATTCCCTCGAGGAGGTCTTCCTCGAGCTGGAGGAGGAGTGAGCTATGTTCAAGGCCCTGCTTAGAGTTCAGCTCTCGAGCGTCATAGCCTCGCTCATGCGCTCGTCCAAGGGCGACAAGAAGCGCTCGGTGGCCGGCGGCGCGATGATTGCGGTGCTGTTTGTGTTCGTCGCGCTCGTGCTCCTGTTCGCCTGCGGCGCGATGTTCTATGTGCTGGCCGGACCGCTCGATTCCATGGGGCTCGACTGGTTCTATTTCGCACTCGCGGCGCTCACCGCCTTTGCGCTCTGCTTCATCGGCAGCGTGTTCACGGCGCAGCAGCAGCTCTTCGCCGCCCGGGACAACGAGCTCCTGCTCGCAATGCCCATAAAGCCGAAGTTCATCCTCGGCGCGCGCATGGTCATGCTCCTGCTCATAAACTACGCGCTCGAGCTCATCGTTCTGCTGCCCGCGCTCGTTGCCTGGGGCATGCAGATAGGCTTCACGGGCGCCGGCATAGCCGCCGCAGTGCTCAGCGCGCTGCTTCTGCCGCTGCTCGTCATGTGCTTCACCTGCCTCTTCGCGTGGATACTCGCCGCGATAAGCTCACGGATGCGCAACAAGACCATCATCACGATGGTGCTCTACCTCATCTTCCTCGCGGCCTACTTCTATGTATACATGAACATGAACGACCTGCTCACGTCGCTCATCGCAAACGGCGCCGAGGTGGCCGGGGCGATGTCGGCGGTCTATCCCGCCTACGCCTTCGGGCAGGCGATCGCGGACGGCAATTTCGTCCAGCTCGCGGGCTTCGCCGCCTGCTGCGTCGTGCCCTTCGCCATAGTCTACGCCGTGCTCTCGCGCGGCTTCCTCGCGGTCACCACGCGCCGCCCCACGGCGAAAAAGGCCGTCTACCGCGAGCAGAAGCTCGCCGTAAGCAGCGCTTCGGCCGCACTGCTCAAAAAGGAGCTGCGGCACTTCGCCGCCAACGGCATGTACATCCTGAACGCCTCCTTCGGCTCCATCCTCACCATAGCCGCCGCCGTGGCGCTCATAATCTACCGGGACACGCTCATGCCCCTCGCAGCGATGCTGCCCGAGGGCTTGGCAGCGGCGTTCCTGATCATCGCGCTCTGCTTCCTCTGCGCCACCGACGTGATAAGCGCGCCGAGCATCTCGCTCGAGGGGAAAACGCTCTGGCTGCTCAAGAGCCTGCCCGTCACCCCGCGCGCCATACTCATGAGCAAGGTGAACCTCCACCTCGTCATAGCCCTGCCGCCCACGCTGATCGCCTCCGCCTGCTGCGTGATCGCCCTGCCCATGGACGCCGCCGGCGCTGCGGCCGTCGTGCTCATCCCCGCGCTGATGTGCGTGTTCGGCGCGCTGCTCGGCGTGGTCACGAACCTCCGCTTCCCCAAGTTCGATTACATCAACGAGACCGCCGTCATAAAAAACAGCGCCTCCGTCATGATAGCAATGTTCGGCTGCTGGGCCGTGCTGGCCGCGCCAGTCGTCCTCTATGTCGTAGCTCTCGACGGCGTGATAGGCGTCACCGCGTACCTCTACGCCTGCGCCGCGCTGCTCGCCGCAGCCTGCGCGCTGATGTACGCCTACCTCGGCCGCGGCGGGTCGCGGAGGTTTGAAAATCTGTAAATCCTGCGCCACACGCGGATTTTACAGCCTGCAAACAGCAATTCTATAGCAATTTATCCCTGATTGTGCTACAATCAGGGATAAATCATATTATGAACGGAGGCGCCGCCTTGTCAGCAAAGCTCAAAGCCCTGGACCGCTATCAGAAGGCCGTGCTCATCGCCATGGCCGCAATGATCCTTGTGTTCACGGCGCTCTATGCCGTCACCACCGGCCGCGTGGGCTATGAGTACCACGGCGCCATCCTCGTCCCCTCCGGGGAAAACGGCGGCACGGCGTATTCCGGCAGGATCGGCGGCGAGAGCGCCGTGTTCACCGTGTCCGCGGACAGAACGGCGGTGGAATTCAGGCTCGGGAACACGCTCTACGGCCCCTACACCGCGCGGGAGGACCCCTCCGCCGTCCCGGAGGGGTACGAGTTGTCCGAGCACATGACGGGGCTGGAGGTGCGCTGTGGGGATGAAGTCATCTTCCGCGGCGGCGTGCTGGACAGCGGCAATTCCTTCCGGCTCTATGACGAGGACGGAAGCCCGGCATCCATAGGCATCGTGGCGGTGACGAGCGACGGCACGGTGATAGACGGCAGCGGGAACGCAGTCGACCCGATGGAGCCCGGCGCGCACACCCTGCTCGAGCTCATGTCCGGCCCGGAGCTGACGCACAAGGGCAGTTGGTGGGGCTATTTCGCCGGCGTTTTCGCCTGCCTTATCACGGCGGCATCCATACTGTACGCGGACGAGCTGTTCCGCTGGCAGCTTTCCTTCTCGATCCGCAACGCGGATAAGGCGGAGCCCTCGGACTGGGAAATCGCCGGCCGGTATATCTCCTGGACCGTGCTGCCGGTCATGGCGCTGGTGGTGTTCATACTTGGGCTGGGGTGAGCGCCCGCCGCGCGGCGCGGAAAGATTTACGGAGGTAAGGCACATGGTTTTCAGATACGCTGAACGGAAGGACACCGCCCTTATCCTGCGTTTCATAAAGGAGCTTGCCGCCTATGAAAAGCTGCTGGACGAGGTGGTTGCGGACGAAAAAACGCTGGAAGAATGGCTGTTCGACAGGCAGAAGGCGGAAGTTATTTTCCTGATGGAGGGCGGCGGGGAGGTCGGCTTTGCGCTGTTCTTCCACAATTTTTCAACCTTCCTCGGCCGGGCAGGCCTTTACCTTGAGGATTTGTATGTGCGCCCGGAGTTCCGCGGCCGGGGCTATGGGAAGGCCCTGCTGAAAAAGCTGGCTGCCATAGCGGTGGAACGCGGCTGCGGCAGGCTGGAATGGTGGTGCCTCGACTGGAACAAGCCCAGTATAGGCTTTTACCTGTCCCTCGGGGCCGAGCCGATGACCGACTGGACAGTTTACCGCATTTCCGGGGACACCTTGAAGGAGCTCGCGGAGTAGCGCGCCGAATCCGCCCCGGAGCAAAAATACGCCCGGCGGCCGTCTGTGGACGGTGTGCCGGGCGCTGTTATTTTTATTTTGCCTCAATATGCGGCGATGCCGCCGTCGGTGCGCGGCTCCGTGGCGCCGCAGAGAGTGCCGTTCTCGTCGCGCAGTATTATCTGCCCGCGGCCGAACTCGTACGGGTCGCCCACGGAGACCTCATGCCCCCGCCTTTTGAGCTCCTCCGCTATGGCGCCGTCGAAGCCGGGCTCGAGCTCTATGCTCTTCCCGCCCTTCCACTGCCAGCGCGGCGCGTCGAGCGCCTCCTGCGGGTTGCAGCCGTAGTCAATCATGTTCATCACGGCCTGCACGTGGCCCTGCGGCTGCATGAAAGCGCCCATGACGCCGAAGGGGCCGACCGCCTCGCCGTTTCTGGTGAGGAAGCCGGGGATTATAGTGTGGTACGGCCGCTTGCCCGGGGCGAGGCAGTTCGCCGCGCCCTCCTCGAGCGAGAAGTTGCAGCCCCGGTCGTGGAGCGCTATGCCCGTCCCCGGTACCACTATGCCGGAGCCGAAGCCCATGTAGTTGGACTGGATATAGGACACCATGTTGCCCTCCCCGTCCGCCGCGCAGAGGTACACCGTGCCGCCGCAGTGCGGGTCCCCCGCCTCCGGCTCGCGGGCCGTATCTCCAATCAGCGCGCGGCGCCTCGCGAGGTATTCCCTGCCTAGCAGCTCGGAGGGCGCGACGCGCATGGCCGAGGGCTCGGCTATGTACTTCAGCCCATCCGCATAGGCGAGCTTCATCGCCTCTATCTGCCTGTGCACGTCCCCCGCATCGCCGGAGCCCATCTCGAGACCGGATAGCAGCGCGAGCGTTTCGAGCACCACGAGCCCGTGGCCGTTCGGCGGCAGCTCGTGGACGGTGAAGCCCCGGTAATCCACGCTCATCGGCTCCACCCACTCGGGGTAAAACTCCGCGAGGTCCTCCGCGCGGAGCCAGCCCCCGCCGGCCCTCGAGGCGGCGTCTATCTTCCCTGCCAGGCGGCCGCGGTAAAAGCTCTCGGCGTTCGTCTCGGCTATTTCGCGCAGGCTCTCGCCGTGCTGCGGGAGGCGCACGATCTCTCCCGCGCGCGGGGCGCGGCCCTTTGGCGCAAAGGCGTCCATCCACGGCCCGAATTCATCGCCGAGGGCGGAGTAGGTCTCGCACCCGCTCTGCCAGAATTTTGCCGAGACCGGCGCCACCGGAAAGCCGCCTTCCGCGTAGCCGATCGCGGCAGAGAGCGTCTCGGCAAGCGACAGGCGGCCGAAGCGCCCGTTCAGCGTGGCCCAGGCCGCCGGTATGCCCGGCACGTTGACCGGATACCAGCCGTGGGCGGGCATCCGGCCGTATTTTTCCCGCAGGAAGGCCGCGTCGGCCAGCGCGGGGGCCGGGCCCGAGGAGTTCAGGCCGTACATCCGGCCGTTGTGCCAGACTATTGCGAAAGCGTCGCCCCCGAGGCCGTTGCTCGCCGGCTCGAGCACCGTCAGGCACCCCGCGGCGGCGAGCACGGCGTCCACTGCGTTGCCGCCGCGGCGCAGCGCGTCAACTCCCGCCTGCGCGGCCAGCGGCTGGGAAGCGCACACCATTCCGTTCCCGGCAAAGACCACGCGCCGCCTTGAGGGGTAGCGGTAGCTCCCGGCGTCGAAAGAAAATGACATGTTGTCCCTCCGTTTATCTTTATTTAGTCGAAATTTATACAATTTCACCCGCAGTGTCAAGTATAGCCCCCAAAAGGGCTCCCTGTCAACGCAATGAGCGCTTATACGTGCGCTTTCGGGCGCGATTTTTCTTGATTTATTCACATTTGCGCGTTATAATCGCCACCGTATGAAATCGCGCTATGAAAGGACGGTCTCCCTTGCTCACGCTCAAAAACATAACAAAGGATTACACGGCCGGCGACTCGGCCGTTCATGCTCTCCGGGGAGTTTCCATTGATTTCCGGGAAAGTGAGTTCGTGGCTATACTCGGCCCCTCCGGCAGCGGGAAGACGACGCTGCTGAACATCATCGGCGGCCTCGACCAGTACACCAGCGGCGACCTTGTGATAAACGGCCGCTCGACCAGGGACTACGGCGACAAGGACTGGGACACTTACCGCAACCACTCGATAGGCTTCGTGTTCCAGAGCTACAACCTCATCCCGCACCAGAGCGTGCTCGCAAACGTCGAGCTCGCGCTGACCATCTCCGGCATCTCGCGCGAGGAGCGCCGCGAGCGGGCGATAAAGGTCCTTGAGCGCGTCGGCCTGGGCGACCAGATATACAAAAAACCCAACCAGATGTCCGGCGGGCAGATGCAGCGCGTGGCGATCGCCCGCGCGCTGATAAACGACCCCGACATCCTTCTTGCCGACGAGCCCACAGGCGCGCTGGACAGCGAAACGAGCGTGCAGGTAATGGACCTGCTGAAGGAGGTAGCCCAGGACCGCCTCGTCATCATGGTCACGCACAACCCGGACCTCGCCGAGCGCTACGCCACGCGCATCGTCCGCCTGCTGGACGGGGAAATAGTCGGCGACTCCGACCCGTATGACGGCTCGAAGGCCGTCCAGCGCTCGAACGAGGGCAAAAAGCGCCCGAGCATGTCCTTCCTGACCGCCCTCAGCCTCTCGCTGAACAACCTCATGACGAAAAAGGGCCGCACCATACTCACGGCCTTCGCCGGCAGCATCGGCATCATCGGCATAGCGCTGATACTCTCCCTCTCCAACGGCATACAGACCTACATAAACCAGGTCCAGGAGGACACGCTCTCCACCTATCCGCTCACGATCGAGAGCGAGGCCGCGGACCTTTCGAGCATGATAGAGGCCATGACCGGCGCCGCGGGCGACGGGGAGGCCCACGAGCTCGACGCAGTATACTCCAACGTCATACTCTATGACCTGATGGACAACCTGATGAGCATGGACACGGAGACCAACGACCTCAAGAGCTTCAAGGAGTTCCTCGACGCCGACGGCGGCGGGATAAACGAGTTCACGAGCGCGATACAGTATGTATACGACCCCAACTTCGACATATACACCAAGGACGCCGGCGGCAGCGTTGTAAAAAGCGACGTTGTGGAGCTGCTGAACCAGCTGCTCGGCAACATGTACGGCGGCGATTTCTCCGATTACTTCAACACGATGGGTGACTTCTACTCGAGCTTTGAGAGCTGGGAGGAGATGCTCCCCGGCGAAAACGGCGAGCTGATAAACCAGACCCTGCTCGACCAGTACGACGTGATATACGGCTCCTGGCCGCAGAGCTACGACGAGGTCGTGCTGATAGTCAACCAGAACAACGAGGTCAGCGACCTTGTGCTCTACACGCTCGGATTGCGCACCGAGGACGAGCTCAACAGCTCGCTCGAGGCCTATATGAACGGCGAGACGGTCGACGCCGAGGTGGAGAGCTGGAGCTATGAGGAGCTCTGCGGGCTGACCTTCAAGCTCGTGGGCTGGTACGACCACTATGTCTATGATTCCGCTTCCGGCACCTACACCGACGTCTCCGGCACGGACGCCGGGCTCGATTACCTCTATGAAAACGATGACGTGGGCATAACTCTGAAGATCTCAGGCATAGTCCGCCAGAACGAGGACGCCGTCGCCGGCATGATGTCCGGCGCCATCGGCTACACCAGCGAGCTCATCGACCGCGTGATAGAGCAGGCCGAAAGCAGCGACGTTGTCTCCGCCCAGATGGCCGCCCCGGAGACCGACGTGATCCTCGGTCTCCCCTTTGCTACCGGCGACGAGGTAGAGCCCACCGGTGACGAGCTCAAGGCGGAAGTGGACGGATACATCGCCGGGCTCGACACTGCCGGCCAGGCGGAGCTCTACACCGAGATAAGCAGCACGCCCACCGACGACTATCTCGACGCCGCAGTGCAGCAGGCCCTCTCCGAGCTCACGCGCGAGGACATAGAGGGCATGATGCTCGAAGGCTACGCCGAGGAGATGGGCGTCGACGCCGATTCGCTGCGCGATTACGTCGCGCAGATGGACGACGAAACGCTCATGAGCTATGTCGAGGAGATGGCGCGCGAGGCCGTGGCGCAGCAATACTCCGAGTCGGCACGGCAGCAGCTCGCCTCCCTCAGCCAGCAGCAGCTCGCCGCCGCCCTGGCCATAAACGGCCTGAGCGACTGGCAGTATGAGTACGTCTATGAAAACCTCATGCCTGCGCGCTATTCCGAGAGCACTTACGAGCAGAACCTCGAGACCCTCGGCTATATAGACATCGCAAGCCCCGACAGCATAAACCTCTATGCCTCCACCTTCGCCGACAAGGACGAGATAGCGAGGATAATCGACGAATACAACACCTCGGCCGACGAGGAGCAGCAGATAAGCTACACCGACTATGTGGCGCTGCTCATGAGCTCCGTCTCCACAATAATCAACGCCATCAGCTATGTCCTCATAGCCTTCGTGGCCATCTCCCTCGTCGTGTCGAGCATCATGATAGGCATCATCACCTATATCTCCGTGCTCGAGCGCACCAAGGAGATCGGCATACTCCGCGCCATCGGCGCAAGCAAGCGCGACGTGGCGAACGTGTTCAACGCCGAGACGCTTATCGAGGGCCTCGCCTCCGGCCTGCTGGGCATCATAGTGACGATGCTGCTCATCATACCCATCAACGCCGTGGTTCAGCACCTAACCGGCATCGCCTCGCTGCGCGCCATACTGCCCGCCTACGGAGCCGTGGCCCTGGTGCTGATTTCGATGCTGCTCACCTTTATCGCAGGCCTTATCCCCTCCCGCTTCGCCGCGCGCCGTAACCCGGTGGAGGCGCTGAGGACGGAATGATAACGCACTGCCTGAAGCAGGACAGGGGCTTTTACCGGGAAACGCTGCTGCTGATGCTGCCCCTGGTCCTGCAGAACCTTGTTACAAATTTCATGGCCCTTGCCGACACCTTCATGGTCGGCGGCCTCGGGGAAGTCGAGCTGGCAGCAGTGTCCAGCGCCAACAGCCTCTTCTACGTTGTAAACCTGCTGATTTTCGGCATCCAGAGCGGGGCCGGGGTGCTCGTGGCGCAGTATTACGGCCGCGGCAATCAGGAGGCGATCAACCGCGTCATGGGAATGGGCTATTACATCAGCATAGCCTTCACGACGGTTGTGGCGCTCTGCGCCTTCTTCTTCCCGGTGCAGATAATGCAGGTGCTCACGAACAACAGCGCCCTCTGGGAGCCCGGCGCGGACTACGCGCGCATCGTCGGCTTCTCATACGTCTGCATGGCCTGCAGCGGCGTTTACATCGCCGTGCAACGCAGCATGGAAAATCCCCGCCTCGGCGCCATACTCCTGACCGTCTCCGGCGCAATGAACATCGTGCTCAACTACATGCTCATCTACGGCGAGTGGGGCGCGCCCGCAATGGGCTGCGCCGGCGCCGCGCTGGCAACGCTGATAAGCCGCGCGTTTGAGGTCGTTGTAATCGTTATCTATGCCGCCAAAAACAAGCGGCTGCGCCTTTCCGCGGGCAGCATGCTCCGCCCTGGGCGGCAGATAGCCGCAGATTTCATGCGCTACTCCCTGCCCGTCGTCCTGAACGAGGGGCTCTGGAGCCTGGCCACAACGCTCTTTTCCATCATCATGGGGCACATGGATAACTCCACGCCCATCCTGGCCGCCTATACGATCGCCGGCAACATCGACAAGATGTGCGCGGTGGCCCTGCTTGCTTCCGGCAATACAGCCGCAATAATCATCGGCCGGGAAATAGGCCGCGACGCGAACCGCGACGAGATTTACGCCAAGGGAGTGGCGCTGAACTTCGTCTGCTTCCTCACGGGCGTTTTCAGCATGCTGCTCCTGCTCACCGTGCGGGCAACATTGCTTGACAGCTTTGTCTATCCGCTCATGGACATCTCATCCGAGGCCGGACGGATAGCAAAATACATGCTGCTGCTCATCGCACTCGTTATGCCGCTGCGCTCGGTGAACCTCTGCAACGTCGTCGGCGTGTTCCGCGGCGGCGGTGACGTGAAATTCGCCCTCCTCGTCGACGTGGGGCCGCTCTATTGCATCTGCGTGACCTCTGCTGCGCTCTGCGGGCTGGTTTTCGGGCTCGGAATCGAGGCGGTGTACGTCTGCATCGTCTTTGACGACATAGCAAAAACCTTCCTCTGCCTGCCGCACCTGCGCCGCGGGAAGTGGATAAACAGCGTCACCCGCGCTTAAAAAATACGGCGGCGGCTTCAAGCCGCCGCCGTTCACGGTTTAATTTCAGATTCTTCAAATTTATTTGAATGTTTGTTCATGACAGTGTCATAACTTGGCACTATTATAGCGGCTGTAAACAGAAAGAAGCGTAAAGCTCCCTTTCAAACACTCTTAGCATGGAGGCATGAGCCATGAGCACATATAACGACATGAACGAGAACAGGTCCGAACAGGGCGGCTGGTACTCGGACGGCCAGAGCCCCGATGAAACCGCTCCGACGGACAGTACGGCCCCGGAGGATGGCTCTGAACAGCCCCGTGAGGACGGCAGCTACCGCATAGCCAATCCCAAGCAGGACAGCAGCTATTACAGGGACGCCAATTACACCCCCCAGAGCGAAGCCACAGCGCCGCAGAATTACTATGTCCCGAACTCCAGGGATAACGGAGATAAAAAGGAAAAAGAGAAAAAGAAGGGCGGCATGAGCTTCGCCAAGGTCGTAAGCCTCTGCCTCTGCTGCGCGCTGCTTGGCGGCGCGGCCGGCGGCGCGATAATCTACGCGGCCAACGGCAGCGGGAACACGGCGGAAACAACCACCCCCATAACGCAGGTTACCGCCACGCCCGCACCCACTACAACTGCCCAGGGTGCCTCAAGTACCGGCGTGCTGACCGGCAACGAGATTTATCAGCTCGCCTGCCAGCAGGTCGTGGGCATAACGACTGAAATCACCACCACCAACTGGTTCGGACAGACTGTGTCCGGCGCAGTGAGCGGCAGCGGCTTCATCCTCACCCCGGACGGCTACATCATGACGAATTATCACGTTATCGAGGAAGCCTACACCGGCGGCTACACCGTCAGCGTGATGCTCCACGACGGTTCCAAGTACGACGCCGAGATTGTCGGCTTCGAGCGCAACAACGATATCGCGATCCTCAAGATCGACGCCGAGGGCCTTAGCGCCGCAACGCTCGGAAGCAGCAGCGACCTGCACGTAGGCGACACGGTCTACGCCGTGGGCAACCCGCTCGGCGAGCTGGCCTACAGCATGACCAGCGGCATAGTCTCCGCCACCGACAGGCTCATCTCCACCGACGTGAGCACCGAGATAAACATGTTCCAGTTTGACGCCGCTGTCAACGAGGGCAACTCCGGCGGCCCGCTGTACGACTCCTACGGCCATGTTATCGGCGTGGTCACCGCCAAGACGGGCGACAACGCCTCCACTGCGGGCACCGAGGGGTTGAATTTCGCAATCCCCATCGACGATGCGGCCAGGATAGCCAACAACATCATCGAGCGCGCCGAAACCGGCACGAGCGACACCCTCGGCAACGCCTATCTGGGCGTCACCGTGCAGGACATGCAGATGGAGTTCCAGCAGTATTACGGCTTCCCGGCCGGCGCGTATGTCTACTCCGTTGAGGAGGGCAGCGCGGCCGAGGCCGCCGGCGTGAAGGTCGGCGACGTCATCACCGAGCTGGGCGGCTACACCATCAGCGGCAGGGACGACCTGTCCAATGAGCTCAACTTCCACTCCGCCGGCGAGACCGTGGATATGACGGTCTACCGCAGCGGCGAGTATCTCACATTGAGCGTCACATTCGGCGAGCGCCCGGCGGACGAGACCGACACGCAGACGACGCCCACCCAGAACAGCGGCTACAACAACTACGATTTCGGATGGGGCAGCTACGCCGGCTGAAGCGTCTACCTCCCTTCGGGAGTTCACATAGATTGTAAGGCATAAGCAGTTTCTTTAATTTTTACTCCTCTCTTATTGTTTTCCCCTCTCTTTAGCGGAGGCGTCCGGTTCTTGACCGACCGGGCGCCTCTGTCTTTTTATCTTGCCATTGGCTGCGGTTTGCTCTATACTGGTTGAAAAAAACTTCGGAGGTCCCCCATGCTGCACTACCTTGAAACCAACAGCAACGACCCGGCCTACAACCTCGCCTTTGAGGAGTTCACGCTCGAAAACAGGCGCGAGGGCGAATGGCTCATACTCTGGCAGAACTCCCCCACCGTCGTCCTCGGCCTGAACCAGATCGCCGCAGCGGAGGTGGACGTGGACTTTGTCAGGTCGCACGGCATCAGCGTAGTGCGCCGGGCCACCGGCGGCGGCGCAGTATACCACGACGCGGGGAATATCAACTATTCCCTCATCGGCGACGCGGGCGACTCCTCCTCCTTCAGCCTCGCGCGCTTTATGGAGCCCGTGTGCGCCGCGCTGCGCTCGCTCGGCGTCCCCGCGGAGGCCACCGGCAGGAACGATATCGCCGTGAACGGCCTGAAGGTCTCCGGCACGGCCCAGCGCCTGAGCGGGAGCCGCGTCCTGCACCACGGCACGCTGCTCTTCAAAACAGACAGGGAGACGATGTCCGCCGCGCTGCGCCCGGACCCGGGGAAATTCGAATCCAAGGCCGCTAAGAGCGTCCGCTCACGCGTGGGTCAGATATGCGACTTCCTGCCAGAGGGCACCACCGTGGAGGATTTCCGCCGCGCCATGCTCGCCGCGCTCGGCGCGTCCGGGCTTGTGCGGGAGTCGCTCGCCCCAGAGGAGCTTGCCGCGGTCGGGGTCCTGGCGGAGGAGAAATACCGCTCCTACGAGTGGACCTGGGGCCGGGCGCCGGATTTCGGCTTCAAAAACTCGCGCCGCTTCCCCGGCGGGACGCTCGCCGTCTCGCTCGACGTGTCGGAAGGAGCTATCCGCGGCGCGCACGTCAGCGGCGACTTCATGGCCCTGCTGCCCTGTACCCCGGTCGAGGAGGCGCTGCGGGGCGTCCGATTCGAGAGGGACGACGTGCGCCGCGCCCTCGAGCCGCTCGAGCTCGGGCCCATGCTCGGAGGCATATCGCTCGAGGACGTACTGTCCCTGATTTTCGGCTGACTTGTCTCAAAAGCGCTGCCCTGACGCGGACATTTTTTGCACAAAGGCCAATATTGTCTCAGAATATATGGCGAATATGCTGAATTTTTGAGAATTTTACCGCAATGATTGATAATCCCCCACGTAAACTGTATAATATACATGCCGGGCGCGCCTGATTTTGCGGCGCTCCCGGCTTTTTACACATTGGGGGGATGGTTGCGTGAAGGATTTGCGCAAACTCGAGGAGATATGGGCGAAATTCGTCTATGAGGGGGAGCTGGACCCGTCCGTCCAGCCCGCCGTGGCCGAGGGCTGGAAGCGTTGCCGCGCCGCCGGGGTAAACCCGATAGGCGGCCTGGGCCGGCGCGTGGACGACGAGGTGTTCCGCAGCATACGCGAGGCCAACGCCCAGCTCATATACACCGCGATGCCCATAATGCAGAGCGTTTTCGACATAGTCCGCCGCACCGGCTTCCTCATGGTGCTGACGGACAGCGTCGGCTACGTGCTCGAGACGATGGGCGACGAGAGCATAATGGCCAAGACCGAGGACCTCCGCTTTGTCCCCGGCGCGCTCTGGGACAACCAGAGCGTGGGCACAAACGCCATCAGCGTGGCGCTCGACTACAACACAGCCATACAGATGGCCGGCGCGGAGCACTATTGCCGCACTCACCACGGCTGGACCTGCTCCGCCGCGCCGATACACGGAGAAAACGGCGAAATCGTCGGCTGCCTGAACATGTCCGGCGAGGCGGCGGACGTACACGACCACACGCTGGCCGTCGTGCTCGCCGCCGCGATAGGTATAGAGGGCAAGCTCTCGCTGCTGCACAGCGCCGAGCTGATGCGCTCCGCGCTCGAGGGAAGCGCGGACAGCATAGTGCTGCTCGACCAGGGCTGCAGGCCCGTCTGGGCCAACAGTTCAGCGTACAAGCTCTTCGGCATGGACAAGGGGCAGCTCTCCTCCCTCGATTTCCGCGCGCTGCTGCCTGATGTTGACTGGGCCGCACGCGCCTGGCGGCGGGACGGGGGCTTTTTTGCCGACGATGTGCGCGTGACGACCTCCGGCGGCGTGGTGCGGTGTTCCGTGGCGGTGACAAGCTCGTCCGCGCTCGGCTCGCCCACGCTGAACGTGGTGCTCAAAAAGCAGAAGCACCTGATAGCCTCGGTGAACAAACTGAGCGGCAACCGCGCGCTGTACACCTTTGACGACATCTTCACGGCCGACCCGGAGATGAAAAAAACCGTCTCACTCGCCGCGCGCTACGCGCACTACGACGGGAACATCCTCATCGAGGGTGAAAGCGGCACGGGCAAGGAGCTCGTGGCGCAGGCCATACACAACGCCGGCAGCCGCTCCGGCGGGCCCTTCGTGGCGGTAAACTGCGCCTCGCTGCACCGCGACATGCTGGACGCCGAGCTCTTCGGCTACGAGTCCGGCGCGCTGCCAGGGGGGCAGGCCCGCGGCGGCAGCCCGGGCAAGTTCGAGCTCGCCCACGGCGGCACTCTCTTCCTCGACGAGATAAGCGAGCTCCCGCTCGAGTTCCAGGCCAGACTCCTGCACGCGGTGGAGACGCACCGGATAACCCGCCTCGGCGGCACGCAGGAGATCGAGCTGTACATACGCCTGATCGCCTCCACGAACCGGCATCTCGGCGAGCTCGCCGCCTCCGGCCGCTTCCGCGGCGACCTCTATTACCGGCTGAACGTCCTGCGGCTGGAAATCCCGCCGCTGCGCTCCCGCCCGGGGGACATCCGCGTCTGCGCCGAGCGCTTCCTCGCCCGGCTCAACGCCGCGCCCGGTGCCGAGCCGAAGACCATGTCCGCGGAATTCCTCGACGGGCTGCTCGAATACGATTGGCCGGGCAATGTCCGCGAGCTGCAAAACGGCATCGAGCGCGCGTTTTACTCCACTCCTGAGAGCGTCCTCGGCGCGCAGAGCCTGCACCTCGCCGTTGGCGACTCCGCGCCGGCCGCCGAAGAGGCCGCCGCCCCCGCGGAGAGCGGCGAGATCCTCGCAGCCCTAACCCTCTGCGGCGGGGACGTGGAGCAGGCGGCGGGGCGCCTCGGCGTAAGCCGCGCAACGCTCTACCGGCGCATCAAGCGCTACGGCATCGACGTGCGCGGCCTGAGGCAATAGAGTATCAATTCTCAGCGTGCTTTGAGAAAAGCTGATAAAATTCTCAGGACTTGAGATGAATTTGTCGAAATTCATCTCAAGTCCTTGTTATTTTGCTGTCAATTTGTGCATATGGTGCAACATGTACATTGCTATTTTATGGCTAACGCTGAATTTTTGAGAATTTGCGCCTTTATATTGAGATTTTACATGCGCTAAGTTATAATATCAACGTAAGAAGCACGAATAATTCGCGGAGGTGAGAATCCTGAAAAAATTTATCGTAGAATTCGGCCTCGGGACGGACTTCCACGGACAGGACGTGACCAAGGCCGCGAAGAAGGCCGCAAAGGATGCAATATCCCGCAGCTGCCTTTGCGGGCTGGAGGAGGTCCTTGAGCTGAAGGACTTCAAAAGACAGGTGTTTATCCGCGCGACGGTGGCCGTGACCCGGCCGGAGGAGGTCCGGTGCGAGGAAGTCGCGGAGGTCTTCCCCGTCGGCACCGTCGAGGTCGTCGCGGTGAACGGCGGGCTGAGGTGCGACGGGCTGTGCATCCCCGCCTTCGGCGACTGCGACAAGAGCATAGAGGCTGCCGTCGCCGCCGTGGAGGTTTACGTGGAAGAATAGCGGCTCCGGCCGATTTTATGACATAAAACCAAGGAAAGAAGGCGATCTGAGGAAAAGGCCCGGAAGAGAGAGCCGGGCTCTTGATAAATGAAAGGAGAATGTAAACAATGCTGAGACTGGACTTCACCGGAAAGAACGTCCTCGTGACGGGAGGTGGCCGCGGCCTTGGCAAGGCCTGCGCGCTCGCATACGCCGACTGCGGCGCCGACGTGTTCATCGGCAACCGCAGGGAAGATGAAGGCATGAAGACAGTGGAGGAGATCCGGGCCATGGGCAGGCGCTCCGGCTTCAAGCGCACGGACGTGGCCGTGAAACAGGACGTGGACGATCTCGTCACGGCGGCCGAAGAGTTTTTTGACGGGCGGATCGACGTGATCATGCACGCCGCCGGAGTCATCTCCACCTATGACTTCATGCTGGCGGAGGAATCGGAAATACGCAGGTTGTTCGACATCAACATTATGGGCACTTCGCACATGCTCCAGGCCGGCCTAAGGCACATGATGCCGCGCAGGAGCGGCAATATCGTGACCACGGCCTCGATAGCCGGGCGCACAAACCTCGGCATGCTGGAGCACTACTGCGTCTCAAAGGCGGCGGTCATCAGCCTGACGCAGGCCGGGGCGAAAAAGGGCGCCCCCTGCAACGTCAGGGTGAACGCCGTGGCGCCCGGCATCATCCGCACGAGGATGTGGGAAGAGATCCTCGACGGGATGGCGACCGGCTTCCACGGCAGCGAAGGAGGGCGCACCGCCGTAAGCGAAGAGGAGCGCGAGAAAAACTGGAACGATTCCGTGCGCAACCTCATTCCCCTCGGAAGGGCCCAGCAGCCGGAGGACATAGCGTTCGGCGCGCTGTTCCTCTCCTCGGACCTGGCCAGGGAAATAACGGGCCAGGTACTCCACGTGGACGGCGGCTGCTGCATGGTGTAAACAAGAAATTCAGTTAATTTTTTGGACCAAAGGAGGTTATTGAATGGCAATCAGCAAAGAGCAGATGAAGGACATGTATGTGAAAATGCGCCGCATACGTGACTTCGAAAGCACGGCCGCAAAGCTGTTCGCGGAGGGCAAAATACCCGGCTTTGTCCACCTGTATCTCGGCGAGGAGGCCATTGCCCCGGCCGTCTGCGAGTGCCTGCGCGACGATGACTTCATCACCAGCACGCACCGCGGGCACGGCCACATCATCGCCAAGGGCGGCGACCTGAACCTCATGATGGCCGAGCTCTTCGGCCGCGAGACAGGCTACTGCAAGGGCAAGGGCGGCTCGATGCACATCGCCGACCGCGACAAGGGCATCCTCGGCGCTAACGGCATAGTCGGCGCCGGCCACTGCATCGCCTGCGGCGCCGGGCTCTCGGCGAAGATACGCGGCACGGACCAGGTCTGCGTCTGCTTCTTCGGCGACGGCTCCACGAACCAGGGCACCTTCCACGAGTCGCTGAACATGGCGAGCATCTGGAAGCTGCCGATAATCTTCGTCTGCGAAAACAACCACTACGGCATATCCATGAGCCAGGACCGCCACCAGGCGATAAAGGACGTCGCCGACCGCGGCGCCGCCTACAACATCCCCGGCATAGCGGTGGACGGCAACGATCCCCTGGCCGTATACGAGGCCGCGAGCGAGGCCGTTGCGCGTGCGCGTGCAGGCAAGGGCCCCACGCTGCTTGAGTGCAAGACCTACCGCCAGCACGGCCACTTTGAGGGCGACCCGGCAATATACAAGCCGAAAGAGGAGCAGGCCGCCTGGATGGAAAAGGACCCGATGCCGCGCTACGCCAAGTTCCTCGTTGACAACGGCGTTTGCACCGCCGAGGAGGTCGAAGCGATGGACAAGCAGGTCGCCAAGGAGATCGACGACGCCATCGCCTTTGCCGACGCCCAGCCCATCCCGTCCCTGGAGAGCGCGGTCGTGGACGTATATTCCGACATAGTTGAGGAGGTGCGCGACAGATGAAGATGATGACCTATTCCGAAGGCATCCGCGAGGGCATGAGCATCAGGATGCGTGAAGACCCCAACGTTATCCTCTTCGGCGAGGACGTAGGCGCTTTCGGCGGCTGCTTCGGCGTTTCGATGGGGATGATAAACGAGTTCGGCCCCGAGCGCGTGCGCGACACGCCGATTTCCGAGGGCGCGATAATCGGCTGCGCCGTCGGCGCCGCCGCCACCGGGCTCCGGCCGATAGCCGAGCTGATGTTCTGCGACTTCCTCACCGTCGGCATGGACCAGCTTGTGAACCAGGCCGCGAAAATGCGCTATATGTTCGGCGGGAAGATCTCCATGCCGATGGTCGTCCGCCTGCCGGCGGGCGCGGGCACAGGGGCCGCCGCCCAGCACTCCCAGAGCCTTGAGGCCTGGCTGACGCACGTTCCCGGTCTGAAGGTAGTCTACCCCTCCTGCGCGGAGGATGCGCTGGGCCTGATGCTCTCCGCGATAGACGACGACAACCCCGTCATGTACTTCGAAAACAAGACCCTGATGGGTGTCAAGGGCGAGGTCAACAGCTTCGACCCCATCCCCCTCGGCAAGGGCAAGATATGCCGCAAGGGCGAGGACCTCTCCATCATCACCTACGGCCGCCAGGTATACGACGCGCTCGAAGCGGCCGAGAAGCTGGCCCAGGACGGCGTGAGCGCCGAGGTCATCGACCTCAGGAGCCTCTATCCGCTGGACAAGGCCCTCATCGGCGAGACGGTGAGCAAGACCCACAAGGCCATCATCATCACCGAGGAGGTCAAGCGCGGCGGCTTCGGCGGCGAGCTGAGCGCCATCATAGCCGAGGAGTTCTTCGACTACCTCGACGCCCCCGTGGTACGCATCGGCGCACTCGACACGCCCGTCCCCTTCGCGCCGAACCTTGAGCAGTACTACATGCCCAACGCGCAGGATATCCTCGCCGGGGCGAAGAAGATTCTCTGATAAAAACTCCATCTCCACGGCCGCGGCCCGCGCAAGTTGGCGCTCTTGCGCTCTTGTGCGGGCCGCATGATTTGGCACCCACAGCAGTAAGGAGGTTGCGCGGATGGCTTCAATAGGCATAATCGCGAACCCGGCGTCGGGCAAGGACATACGCCGCCTTGTGTCCTACGCCACCACGATCGACAACAACGAAAAAGTAAACATATGCAAGCGCATCGTCCTCGCCGCCCAGGGCCTGGGCGTGGACAGCGCGTATTTCATGCCGGAGACCTTCATGATAGGCTACGCCGTTAAGGACTCCCTCGAGAGCGACGGGGTGCTGTCGCTCTCGCTGGGCGTGCTCGACTTTGAGATCGAGGCCGCGATGGAGGACACGGTCCGCTCCGCCCGGATGCTCGAGGAGCTGGGCGTGGGCTGTATAGTCGTCCTCGGCGGGGACGGCACCTCCCGCGCCGCCTCTAAGGGCATTACGAAAACGCCCATGCTCTCCATCTCCACGGGCACGAACAACGTCTATCCCGCGATGATGGAGGGGACCGTCGCCGGCATGGCCGCCGCGGCCGTGTCGCTCATGAGCGAGCCCTATGAGTGCTGCATACACGACAAGCGCATCACCGTCCGCGTGAACGGCGAGGTCAGGGATATAGCGCTCATCGACGCCGTGGTGTCGGACGACTTCTACGCCGGGGCCAAGGCCATATGGGACCCGGAGCGCATACGGCGCATAGTCGTAACTCGCTGCCACCCCGCCACCATCGGCTTTTCCGCCGTCGCCGGAGCCTACCGGATAGTCGAGGACACGGAGGACACCGGGTTCGCCGTCGAGCTCGGGCAACATGGCGAGGGCGTGCTCGCGCCCATAGCCGCCGGGGTGCTCACCCCGGTGCACGTCGCGGATGCCAGGACGCTGCGCCTCGGCGAGGAGTACCGCTTCGTCTCGGAAAGCCGCTGCATGATCGCCCTCGATGGCGAGCGGGAGGTGCTCGTCACTCCCGGGTCCGAGGTCTCGCTCACCGTGGAGCGCGATGGGCCCTACCGCGTCCTGCCTCGGAAGGCGCTGCAGCGCGCGGCGGAGCTCGGCATGTACAGGCTCAAATAGACCCTCCCGGCGTCGCGCCGGGTGTTTCAGGAAACAGGAGGTAATTCAATGGCCAAAGTAATAGTAATGCCCAAGCTGGGCCTCACCATGACCGAGGGCACGGTCAGCAAATGGCTGAAAAAGGAGGGCGACGCCGTCAAGGAGGGCGAGCCCCTTTTCGAGGTGGAAACTGATAAACTGACGAACACCATCGAGGCCTCCGCCTCCGGCACGCTGCTGAAAATAGCAGTGGCCGAGGGCGGCACGGCCAAGTGCCTCGACCCCGTCGCCGTGATAGGAGAGGCTGGCGAGGACGTCTCCGCCCTGATAGGAGCCGCCCCCGCCGCCGGGGCGGCCGCCCCGGCTCCTGCGGCCCCGGCCTCCGCAGCCGCTGCGCCCGCCGCCCCCGCAAGGGCGCCCGGAGAGCGCGTGCTCGCCTCCCCCGCCGCGAAAAAGCTGGCGAAGGAGCTGAATATAGACATCTCCCTCGTCCCCGGCACCGGCCCGAAGGGCCGCATCACGGAGGAGGACGTGAAAAACTACAAGCCCGCCGAGGCCGCGCCGGCAGCTCCGGCCGCGCCGGAGGAGCCCAAAGTCAAGGCCAGCCCGCTCGCGGCCAAGGTCGCCGCCGACATCGGCCTGGATCTGAAGGACGTCCCCGCCCACGGCCGCGTCCTCGCCGCGGACATCCTCGCCGCCGTGCAGAAGGGCGGCTCCTCCGCCGCTGACAGCGGCCCGAGGGAGGAAACCGTGCCGATGAACGGCATGCGCAAGGCGATAGCCCGCAACATGCTCAATTCGCACATGACCAGCCCCACGGTCACCTTCAACCTCGGCATAGACATGTCCGAGCTGAAAAAGCTCCGCGAACAGCTCAAAAGCGAGGATATCAAGGTCAGCTACACCGACATACTCGTAAAAGTGGTGGCGAAGGCGCTCACAGAGTTCCCGCTGCTCAACTGCTCGGTGGAGGACAACAAGATAATCTACAAGCACTATGTCAACATGGGCGTGGCGGTGGCGCTTGAGAACGGCCTTGTCGTGCCGAACGTCCGCGACGCGGACAAGAAGAGCCTCACGGAGATCTCCGCCGAGGTAAAGGAGCTCGCCTCCCTCGCGCGCGAGGGCAAGCTGCCGATGGACGCCCTCACCGGCGGAACCTTCACCATAACCAACCTCGGCATGTATGGCATAGAGAGCTTTTCACCGATCATCAACCAGCCGGAGGTCGCAATCCTCGGCGTGAACACCATGGAGGACAAGGTCGTGGTGGTGGACGGCGAGATATGCGTCCGGCCCATCATGAACCTCTCCCTCACCGCCGACCACCGCGTGATAGACGGCTCCGTCGCCGCGCAGTTCCTGCAGCGGGTGAAGAAGCTGATGGAAAAGCCCGCGCTGCTTTTAGCATAAGGAGGACGCCATGGCCAAAGAGATAGTAATGCCGAAGCTCGGATTGACAATGACTGAGGGCACGGTCAGCAAATGGCTGAAGAACGAGGGCGACGCCGTAAAGGAGGGTGAGCCCCTCTTCGAGGTGGAAACCGACAAGCTGACGAACACCATCGAGGCCTCCGCCTCCGGCACGCTGCTGAAAATCTACGTCCCGGCCGGCGGCAGCGCCAAGTGCCTTGAGCGCATCGCCTTTATAGGCCAGGCGGGCGACGCGGTGCCGGACGGCGGCAGCGTCGCTCCCGCGGCGGCGGCCACGGCGGCTGAAAAGGCCCCCGCGGCCGAGAGCGGAAGCGTCCTTGTCCTCGGCGGCGGCCCCGGCGGCTACGTCGCCGCGATAAGGGCGGCGCAGCTCGGCGCCAAGGTCACGCTCGTGGAAAAGGACAAAATAGGAGGCACCTGCCTCAACCGCGGCTGCATGCCCACAAAGGCCCTGCTGCACTCCGCCGAGGTCTACCACGAGGCCACGCACTCGGAGGACATCGGCATCCTCGGCCGCGACGTGGCCATAGACTGGGCGAAGGTGCAGGCAAACCGCCAGAGCGTCAGCGACAGGCTTACCGGCGGCGTCCGGGCGCTGATGCGCGCGAACAAAATCACCGTTGTGGAGGGCGATGCCGTATTTACCGGCCCCAAGACTGTAAAAGTGGGGGATAAAACGCTCACCGCAGACAAAATCATCATCGCGGTGGGGTCTTACCCGATCATCCCCGGCATCCCCGGAGTGAAGGAATCCGAGGCCTGCATTGACTCCACCGGCGCGCTCACGCTCGACCACATACCCGAGAGCCTGCTCGTCATAGGCGGCGGCGTCATAGGCATAGAGCTCGGCAGCGCCTATCAGCGGTTCGGCACCAGGGTGACTGTAGTTGAGATGCTGCCGAAGCTCCTCCCGCTCATGGACGCCGAGCTGACCGCAATGGTACAGGCCCAGCTCGAGGCCGCGGGCATGGAGATCCTCACGAGCTCCACCGTCCTCTCCGTCAAAGACGTCGCCTCCGGCGCGGAGGTAAATGTCAAGACCCCCTCCGGCGAGCGCGCTATCTCCGCCGAAAAGGTGCTCGTGTGCGTGGGCCGCGGGCCGAACACGGCAAATCTCGGGCTCGAGAAGGCGGGGATAAAGGCCGAAAAGGGCTATATCCAGGTCAATGATCGGATGGAGACCAACGTCCCGGGCGTCTACGCCGTGGGCGACTGCAACGGCAAGCTGATGCTCGCCCACGCCGCCATGGCAATGGGCGAGGCCGCGGCCGAGAACGCCATGGGCGGCAATGCGTCGTTCAATCCGGACGAGAGCCCGAGCTGCGCCTACGTCGGGCCGGAGTTCGCCTGCGTAGGACTCACCGAGGAGCGCTGCAAGGAGCTCGGCATCGAGTACAAGGTCGGCCGCTTCCCGACGAGCGCGAACGGCAAGAGCATGGTCGTCGGCGCGACGGACGGCATGATAAAGGTCGTCGCGGGCGCGAAGTACGGCGAGATTCTCGGCGTGCACATCCTCGCCGACCGCGCCACGGACCTCATCGAGGAGGCCGCGCTGGCGATAAAGCTCGAAGCCACGCTCGACGAGCTCATCAGCACCATACACTGCCATCCCACGGTGGCCGAGGCCCTGCACGAGGCCGCGCTCGCCGCGGAGGGCCGGGCCATACACATACCGAACAGGAAATAAGGAGTGATACCATGCTTGAGGCAGCGTTCATATTCATAGCCCCGGGCGCAGACCCGGCGGTGCACCGCGGCACGGTGGAGACCCCCGGAGTGCGCCTCACGTCGATAGGCGTGGAGACCTACGAGCAGGGCGTCGCCGCCGCGGTCGAAATGGCGGAGGCGGGCTGCACGGCCATAGAGCTCTGCGGCGGCTTCGGCATCCGCGGGACGTACATGGTGGCCGAGGCGGTCAAGGGCAGGGCCCGGGTCGGGGCCGTGCGCTTCGACCTCCACCCCGGGCTGGGCAACAAGAGCGGCGACGAGCTGTTCTGATACGATAACGGCATCAAAAATGTCCCCGGGCGGCTTTCACCGCCCGGGGACATGTCAGTTTTGCCCGCCGCGAGCGGCAAAGCCGCCGCTCAGTCGTAGGAAATCAGTATCGAGCCCGGCGAAGAGGCGTATTTCGTGAATATCGTCCCGCCCGAGGCGCTTGGCTCCGACGTCCAGCCGGAGGAGCTGGTGCTCGCCGGGACGGAGGTCTCCACCTGCATCATGCCGCCGCGGTCAAAGAGGACGGACGCGCCGCCCTCGTGCACGGAGAGCGTGGCAGGCAGGTTCACCCGCGTCAGGTGCGGCTCCGCCTCCTCCGAGGACTCGTATATACGCACCGGCCTGTTCAGGCCAATGTACAGCTCGTTCCCGTCACGGCGCCACACGTCGGCGTCCACCGCGAGCTCAAGGCCGCTCAGCCCCTCGCCGAGGGACACCCGCACGCCGCAGGAGGTCTGATAAACGCCCGAGTAGAGCGCCGTGGCGTTCGTCACGCCGGAACCGACGAGCTCTATGTCGAACCCCGACGCGCTGTTCCCCATCACGTCCACGTCGAGGTTCTCCGCCGCAGCTATGGCGTACATCAGCTGGTACTCGGTCACGAAGCTGTAGCCGTACGCCGCGGCAAAGTCCGCAGCGGCGGCGACGCGCTCATCGAGCGCCTCCGTCTCCCAGAGCTCTGCTTCAAGCAGTATGGGAAGCCCGAGCGTGCCCGCCGTCTCCGCCCAGGCCTCATTTTCAAGGACCGGCGAGCTGTCAAGGAGCAGTATCGTCTCCTCGCCGCCGCGGGTGAGGTAGAACGGCAGCGATAGGACCTTCTCCGCGCCGGGATCCGTCACCTCGCCGGAGAGCCCGGCACACCAGAGCATCCCCCCGTCATACAGGCTCAGAAAGGTCTGCGAGGGCTCCCCCGCGCCGGAGGCCCCGGCGTGCAGTCCCGCGCCCGTCTGCCCATATGCCGCGCCGTAGAGGCGCATCGCGTCTATCTGAGCCGAGAGCTCATAGCTCTCCCGCTCCGGCGAGGCGTCGAAGCCCGCGTAAAAGTGCAGCCCCATATACCAGCCCGAGTCGGAAATGCCGCTCACCAGCCCGAGCAGCTCGTCGCGGTATGGGAAATACTCGCTGTCTATCGGATACGACAGGCCGTACTCCAGGCTGCCGCAGACGAGGTCGGTGTGGCCGTCGCCGTTTATGTCTGCGAAGCAGGGCGCACAGTTTTCCCCGAACTTGGCGTGGTAGTTGCCGTCCGCGTTCTGCTCGTCCAGCTCTATGCAGCCTGCAGAGGAAAATCCGCCCTGCCCGTCGCCGGTGAGTATGGCCACATAGCCCTCCGACGTGCCGACGGCGAGGTCGGCGATTTCGTCGCCGTTCATGTCATATATGCGCGGGGCGTACCAGTCCCCGTCCACACCGAAAACGCTTATCCCCACCGGAGAAGAGACAAAGCCCTCCGCCGAGCCGTAAACCACGAGCAGCTCGCCACAGTCCGAGCCGATGACGAGGTCGTTTATCCCGTCTCCGTTCAAGTCACCGTACTCCGGCAGAGCACGGCCGTCCAGCGCGGCCTCGTAGAAGAGCTCACCCTGCGCGAATCCTCCCTCCGCAAGGCCGCGGAAGAGGTAGATCTGCCCGTGCGAGCCTCCGCAGAGTATGTCGGCAATGCCGTCGCCGTCCACATCCGCCACCGTGGGTGCGGACGCCCCGGGGACCGAGAGCTCCTCCCCGTCCGGGCCGGCCAGCGCCTCGCCCTCGTCCGTAAGGAGCCGGCCGTTATAGCCCTCGCCGCGGAAAAGCCACAGCTTTCCGTCCGATGAGCCGCAGAGCAGGTCCGGCGTCCCGTCCCCGTCAAGGTCGTACACGCAGGGATAGGCCCCGGCGCTCAGCCCGGAATGCTCCGCGTAGCCGCCGCTGTCCGGGAATTCCGCCAATGTCAGATAGCTGTCCCCCGCTACGGCGTGCGTCCCGGACGAATAGCCGCTTTCATACAAGTCCATGCTGAAGCTGAGCACCGAACCGCTCTCCGAGAGCAGCGTGGACACGCTCTCCGCGCGCAGGTAGCGCGTGTACACGCTCCGCGCCATGGAAAAGCTCGGCGCCTGGCCGTATTCCCGGCAGAGCGCGGCGAAGTCCTCCGCCGCCGAACCGGTTATCGTGCCGGAGTCCTCTATAGCGGCCTGCCAGCTCATCGCCGGAGCTCCGTATACGCCGTATACGCGCCAGAGCGCGTAGCCGTACGTCCGCTTTGATACAAAGGCCGCGAAGGCGTTCTCAATGAGCCGCGCCGCGCCGAGGTCGGTGCCCACCGGCCCTTCGGCGTTCCCCCGGCGCACAAGCGACATTCCGGCAACCGAGTAATCCCCCGGCAGCAGGGCGCTGGCAAAATATACATAGCCCGAACCGTACGCGTTCACGGCCGCAAGGGCGTAGCCCCCGCTGAGCGCCAGCGGCACCGCCGTGGAGCAGTCCATAGCCACGCCGAGATCCAATGTGCCGCCGCCGGCGTATTCCGCAATCAGCTCAAGGTAGCTGCGCATGATATACTGCAGCTCGCTCAGGTCATCGCCCACGTCCGGGTATTCCACGTCCGAAGGGAACGCGGCAAGCTGCGAAAAGTCCTCAGCGCCGAGGAAATCCTCATCGAAAAAGCTGTAAAAGCTGTTGTCGAGGAAAACGCTGCCCCCGGCGGAGACAAAATCTACGATCGCCTCGCGCGCCCCGTCTGCGAAGGCGGAAGCAGCTATGCTCTCATGCGGATAAACCATGTCGAAGCCCTCGAGCGAATAGTCTCCGGAGATGTCCACGGCCTCCGCCTCAAAATTCAGCAGCAGCGGCTGGGCAAGGCGCGAATACAGGTCCTGATATGCGCTCGAGCCGTCCGAGCCGTCATAGAGCACGGCGGCGCGCAGGATGTTTTCGCTCGCGTCGCTGCTGGTCTGCGTCAGCCCGGCGGCCGGCAGGGCGCTGTCCCCCTGATCGCCGGTCACAGTGCCGCCCTGTTCAGGCTCCGTCCCGGGCTCCGAGCCGCAGCCGGCGAGCAGCCCGAGGGCAAAAAATATGCAAAGTAAAACGGCGGCTGTCCTCTTCAAAAACATCTCGCCTCCATATGCTGTGGTTTGGTCTGATTTTATCACACACGCCGCCGCAATGCAACGGCGCTTGAAGTCGGCACAACGTTCGTGCTATAATATCTCAGATATGGATAAGGGGGACCTTATAATGCTTGTCGACTTCAATCTGCTGCAGGAGCGCACCGTACCGGGGATGAACGGCGGCAGCGGCGAGATAGCCGCGCGCATGTTCGCCGCCGGCGGCCTCCGCCTGATCTCAAGCCGCATCCTGCCCGGCGGCTCCATCGGCCCTCACCGGCACGAAAACGGCGACGACATCAGCTTCGTCGTCTCCGGCTCCGGGACCGCCGTCTGCGACGGTACCGAGGAACGCCTTGAGCCCGGCTGCTGCCATGTCTGCCGCAAGGGCTGCGTGCACAGCATAAGCAACCCGGGCACAGAAGATCTCGTCCTGCTCACCGCAGTGGTGGAGCGATAGTTTTCTGCCCGGCCGGTGCCACACGTAATAATAAGGAGGACAGCTTATGGAGATAAAACGCGCCGCCGCGATCTATTTCTCGCCCACGGGCGGGACGCGGCGCATAGCTTCCCGCCTCGTCGCCGGGGTGTATCCCGGCGCGGAGGAAATGGACGTAACCGTCCGAGCGGTCCCCGGCGGTTTTTCTGCGGAGGACTTCGCCGTGATAGCCGCGCCGGTTTTCGGCGGGCGCGTACCGGCCGAGGCGCTAAAAAGGCTGGGCGAGATCTCCGGCGGCGGGGCCGCGGCCGCGGTGGTCGCCGTATACGGCAACCGCGCGTATGAGGACGCGCTTTTGGAGCTGGCCGACGCCGCGGCCGCGCGCGGCTTCCGCGTGACGGCCGCCGGGGCGTTCATAGCCCGTCACTCCATCGTGCCGGAGATAGCCTCCGGCCGGCCGGACGCCGCCGATTTCGCCGCGGTGGACGCCTTTGCTGCCGCCATACGCGAAAAGCTCTCCTCCGCCGCCTCGGCGGACGCGCTGGGCGCCGTCACGCCGCCGGGGAACCGGCCCTACCGCGAATACGGCGGGGTGCCCATGCACCCCAGCGGCAGCCGTGCGAAGTGCGGCAAATGCGGCAAGTGCGCCGCCGAATGTCCCACCGGCGCCATCAGCTCGGCCGCGCCCGAAAAGACGAACACGAAAAAGTGCATCACCTGCATGCGCTGCGTGGCAGTATGCCCGCACTACGCCCGCACGGTGAACACCGCCCTGCTCGCCGCCACGAGGGTGCGGCTGAAAAAGGCCTGCCCCGTCCGCCGCGAGACCGAAACTTTCCTGTAAATTCCCTCCCGGGGCTTGACATTTTGCAGCAAAAGCTGTATTACTGCTTTATCTTTTTCGAGGAGGCATGATGCATGAGGGACTATTCAAAAGAATTTGAGAGCCGCGTGGCGTTCATCCGCTCCCGGCTCGAGTCGAGCGGCATGAAGGGCATAGTCTACGGCAATTCCGGCGGCAAGGACTCCGCGCTCGTCGGCATACTCTGCAAGGCCGCCTGCGACGACACCGTCGGTATAATCATGCCCTGCGCCAGCAGCCGCAATTACAGCATAGACCGCGACGACGGGCTCGAGGTGGCCGGGAAGTTCGGCATCGAGTGCCGCTTCGTCGATCTGACGGACACGCGCGGGGCGCTCGTCTCCGCCCTCGGCGGCGCCGTGGAGCTCACGGACATGGCCGTCGCCAACATCGCGCCGCGCCTGCGCATGGCCGCGCTGTACGCCGTTGCCCTCTCCGAGGGGCGGCTCGTCGCCGGCACCGGCAACGCCAGCGAGGCGTACGTCGGTTACTTCACCAAGTGGGGCGACGGGGCGCACGACTTCAACCCCATCGCCGATTTGACGGTGACGGAGATCTACGAGTTCCTCGAATATCTCGGCGCACCGCGCTCCGTGATAGAAAAAGCGCCCTCCGCCGGCCTCTTCGAGGGGCAGACCGACGAGGGCGAAATGGGCCTGACCTACGCGGACATAGACGACTATCTCCTCCGCGGCGAGGGCAGCGCCGAAACCATAGCCAAAATCGAGGCCATGCACGCCGCAAGCGAGCATAAACGCGCCCCGAT
>LBJMR02800__coassemble_469_pt1 | contig 28123 bp, 23 predicted proteins | sample LBJMR02800__metabat2_low_PE_004 | metagenome-assembled genome bin LBJMR02800
GTCGGAGACCATGAACGCGCTGTAGAAGCCGACGCCGAACTGGCCTATGATGTCCACGTCGGCGCCCTGGTTCTCCTCTCCGCCGAGGCCGTCCTTGAAGGCCATCGAGCCGCTCTTTGCTATGACGCCGAGATTCTGCTCAAGTTCCTCCCTGGTCATGCCGATCCCGTTGTCGGAGACGGTTATCGTTCTCCCCGCCTCGTCCGCCGAGACGAGTATGCGGAAATCCTCCCTGTTCATGCCCACCTTGTCGTCGGTGAGGGAGAGATAGCACAGCTTGTCGATGGCGTCCGACGCGTTGGAGATTATCTCGCGCAGGAATATTTCCTTGTGCGTGTAGATCGAGTTGATCATCAGGTCGAGCAGGCGCTTGCTCTCGGCCTTGAACTGCTTTTTGGACATTTATCTGATTCCTCCTGAGAAATTAATATACAATATATATTTAAGTTCGCCCTTGGGCAGATAAGTATTATAGCACGAATTTGTAACTTTTCAATACAGGCGGGATAAATTCTGTCCCCGCGCGGCGCACCCGCGCGATTTTAAGTTGCCTCCTTCGCGGAGGCGTTATATAATGGGCGTATCATGCGGAAAGCGGGGGATTCGACATGCCCACATCCTGGCGGCGCTCGCCGGAGGAGCTGCACAAAATATACGTCGCCAACACCGAGGCCTTTTACCGCGTGGCGGGCCGCTCAACGGCCGGCGAGCTGGACCGGTTCATGACCGACTGTGCCCTCGGGCTCTGGAAGCGCTCCGGCGCGGTGACCCAGCAGCACGTGGACGCGGCGAACGAGCTGTATTCACGGGGGCGCGAGCGCGGGACCTGGCTGCTCTGGGACCTCACTTCGGCCGTCTGCCGCGCGCAGGACGCCCTGCCGCCAATGTTCCTCTGGAGCCTGGCGGAGCGGGACCGGCGCGAGGGGCGGGACAGCTCGCGCATCTTCGTGCGCATGGTCACAAACATCCTGCTGCACCTCGCCGCGGTGGACGACGACGTGTCGATTGCCGAGGCGGAGTACATCACCGACTGCTCCGACCGGCTGACGGCAGTGTGCGACTCGGCGGGCGTGAAGCCGTCGAAGCCGGCGCTGAACGCCGCCGACTATGTGACGAGCGGCGAGCCCTCGTTCATAGACAAAAACCCGCCCTCCGCCTCCGCCGCCCCCGGCGCGGGCAAGGCCCCAGCCGGCGAAACCGCCGCCGCGGAGGAGCCTGCGGAGGAAAAGCCGGACCTTGACTCCCTGCTCGCCGAGTTAGACGGCCTCATCGGCCTCGGCGAGGTGAAGCGGGACGTGAAGAGCATGGTGAACCTCATAAAAGTCCGCCGCCTGCGGGAGGAAAACGGCCTGCCCGTCCCGCCGATGAGCCTGCACCTCGTTTTCACCGGCAACCCCGGCACGGGCAAGACCACCGTGGCGCGGCTGCTCGGCGGGATATACGCCGCCATCGGCGTGCTCAAAAAGGGCCAGCTCGTGGAGGTGGACCGCTCCGGCCTCGTGGCGGGATACGTGGGCCAGACGGCCCTGAAGACCCAGGAGGTCATAAAAAGCGCCCTCGGCGGGGTGCTGTTCATCGACGAGGCCTATTCCCTCGCCTCCGGCGGGGAGAACGACTTCGGCCGCGAGGCGATAGAGACGCTTCTGAAAGCCATGGAGGATCACCGCGACGAGCTCGTGGTCATCGCCGCGGGGTACGACGGCCCGATGGAGAAGTTCATCAGCTCCAACCCCGGGCTCGAGAGCCGCTTCAACAAATTTATCCACTTCCCTGACTACAACGGCGGGGAGCTTATGCAGATGTTCCTTTTGCAGTGCAGAAAGAACGGCTACACCCTCTCGCCGGAGGCGGAAGCGCGCGCCGCGGAACTCTTCAACGAGCTCTATGAAAACCGCGACGAGAATTTCGGGAACGGGCGCACGGTGCGCAACCTCTTTGAGGACGCAGTCGTCCGCCAGTCCAACCGCGTTGCGGCCCTCGACTCCCCCGGCAAGGAGGAGCTGATGGCCCTGCTGCCCGAGGACCTTGAGACAACGGAGGACGAGGAATGAAAAACGACACCCTGCTCAGCTGCCGGCTGTTCCTGCTCGACATGGACGGGACGCTCTATCTCGGCGACGAGGTGTTCCCCGGCGCCGTGGACTTCATATGCACTCTCGAGCGCACCGGCAGGCGGTATATTTACCTCACCAACAACTCCTCCCGCGCCGGTTTTGATTATGTAAACCGCCTGCGCTCCCTTGGCTTCCCATGTGAGGAAGAAAACGTCTTTACCGCCGGCATGGCCACGGGCATGTACCTCAGAAAGAACCACCCCGGAGAGCGGGTGTTCCTGCTCGGCACGCCGGCCTTCGAGCGCGAGCTGAAGAGCTACGGCGTCGAGCTGTCGTGCAAAGAGGACGTTTCCGTGGTCTGCGCCGGGTTCGACACCACGCTGACCTACGAAAAGCTTGACCGGGCGGTGCACTTCCTGCGCCGCGGCGCGGCCTTTGTCGCCGCGAACCCGGACTGGGTCTGCCCGATGCCCGCCGGCGAGGTGCTGCCGGACTGCGGAAGCATCTGCGCCCTGCTCACCGCCGCCAGCGGCGTGAAGCCCTTTTTTATCGGCAAGCCGAACCGGAGCATGGTTGACATAATATCCGAAATGACCGGCGTGCCCAACTCGCAGATCTGCTGTGTGGGCGACAGGCTGTATACGGACATAGCCGTTGCAGTAAACGCCGGGGCCCAGTCCGTGCTCGTAATGAGCGGCGAGACCACGCTCGAAATGCTCGCCGAAAGCGAAATAAAGCCTGGCTATGTCTTTGCCGACGTGGCGGCGCTCGCCGGAGCTTTGGATATTATGTAAACTTAATGTGCCGCAAAAAGCGGAGGGCGCTGCCCTCCGCTTTTGTGTTTTATACGGCGCTTTGCCTCATTCGGAGTAGTTCTTGAAGTAGTTCTGCACCACGATGATGGGCGTGCCCTTGTCGCCGCTGCCGCTGGTGAGGTCGCAGAGCGAGCCCACCAGGTCCGTCAGGCGGCGCGGGGTGGTGCCCTCGCTGGCCATGCGGCCCTTCAGGTCGGCGTCCTTTTTGCGGATGCTTTCGCGTATCGCGCTGGTGAGCTCCTCGCCGGTGAGGCCGGCGAACTCGTTGTCCGCGAGATATTTCAGCTTCAGCTCATTCGGCAGGCCCACCAGCCCGGAGGTGTAGCCGGGGCTGACGACCGGGTCGGCCAGCTCCCAGATCTTGCCCACGGGGTCCTTGAAGGCCCCATCGCCGTACACCATGGCCTCGACCTTTACACCGGTGCGCCTGACGAGCTCGTCGCGGATGCCGTCAGCCACCTGCTGGGCGTTCTTGGGGAAGAGCTTCACACGGTCCTCGTTGGCCTTGTTGGAGCCGAGCAGGCCGTATTCCGGGCAATAGCCGCTGCCGTTCACCGGGGCGTTGAGTATCTCCGTTAGGGTGAGCGCCTTCTCCGCACCGGCGGCGAGGACGTGCCTGCGCGTCCGCTCGCGGGAGTGTATGTCGCAGCAGAGGACGTTTTTCGCGAATTTCGTTATTGCCTCCGGCCTGTTGGAGAAGATCACCTCCGCCTCGGCACCCTCTTCCTCTATCAGGCCTTTGTAATACTCCACATAGTCCACGCCGGTAAACGGATGGACCCTCACGCCGAAAATGCGGCGGTAATCCTCCAGCGTGAGCAGGTCGCGGTAGGGGTCCACGCCGCTCTCATCCAGCGCGTCGAGGTCAAAGAGGTGGTTGCCCACCTCGTCCGAGGGGTAAGAGAGCATCAGCACAACCTTTTTAGACCCGCGGGCGATGCCGCGCAGGCAGATGGCGAAGCGGTTGCGGGAGAGTATTGGGAAAACGACGCCGACCGTCCCGCCGCCGAGCTTGGCGCGCACGTCGGACGCGATGTCGTCCACCGCGGCATAGTTGCCGTCCGCGCGGGCAACGACGCTCTCCGTCACCGCGACGATGTCGCGCTCATGGAGCTCAAAGCCGTCCTCAGCCATCGCTGCCTCGACGCAGTCGGCCACAATCTTGACTATGTCGTCGCCTTCGCGTATTATAGGGGCGCGGACACCCCGTGAGATGACACCGCTCATGTAAAAACCTCCAAAAATACAAGACTACCACGCAAAATAATAGCCTTATCGGCGCCGAAAGTCAACAGTGCAAACTTAATATTATTAGGAGCGATGCAACGATGGTCATTAAAAACGGCAGGGTATTCCTCCCCGGCAAGGGCTTCACGGACTGCGACCTCGGTTTCGGCGAGCTCATAGAGGCTTCAGGCAGCCTCGGTGACGGCGGGTACGACGCCTCCGGCTGCTACGTCGTGCCCGGCTATGTGGACATACACACCCACGGCGCGATGAACCTCGATTTTTCGGACGGGGATGCAGCCGCAATGCCGGTCCTGGCGGACTACTATGCGCGAAACGGCGTCACGAGCTTCCTCGCCACCACGATGACGCTCAAGGAGCCGGAGCTGACCCGCGCCATGCACGCGGTGCGGGACGCCGGCGGGACCGGGGCCGCGCGCTGCGCGGGCGTCCACCTCGAGGGGCCGTTTCTCTCCTACAACAAGCGCGGCGCGCAGAACCCGGACAACCTGCACGCGCCGGACGCGGACATGCTCGAGCGCCTGAACACGGCCTCCGGCGGCGCGGTGCGCATGGTAACTGTCGCGCCCGAGGTGGAGGGCGCCGAGGAGTTCATCCCCCGCACGGCGGGGATCTGCACCGTCTCCGTGGGGCACACCGAGGCGGATTACGACACGGCAATGCGGGCGTATTCCCTCGGCGCCGGCCACGCGACGCACCTCTTCAACGCCATGCCGCCCATCCACCACCGCAAGCCCGGCGTGATAGGCGCGGCGTTCGACTCCGGCGCAAGTACGGAGATAATCTGCGACGGGCTGCACGTCCACCCCTCCGCCGTGCGCATGGCCTTCGCGCTTTTCGCAGGCAGGCTCTCGCTCATCTCCGACTCCCTGCGCTGCGCCGGGATGCCGGACGGCGAATACGAGCTCGGCGGGCTGCCCATCCGCCTCTCCGGCGGCGTGGCCCGGCTACTGGACGGCACGATAGCCGGCAGCTGCATCAGCGTGGGCGAGGCCGTGCGCCGCGCGGTCTCCTTCGGCATCCCGCTCGAGACCGCTATCGAGGCTGCCACCATCGTCCCGGCCCGCGCGGCGAAGCTCGACGACTGCGGCTCCCTCGCCCCAGGCAAGCGCGCGGATATCACAGTCCTCGACGATCAGCTGAACGTGAAGGCGGTCTTCATCGCCGGGAGGCAATATATTATGTAAACCTGATATGGATGCAGGAGGGACGGCCGCAGCCGTCCCTCCTGCATTTTTATGCGTTCTATATCCGCATTGAGCCCGTCTCGCGCGCCCGGACGTGCCAGCTCAGCGCCTCGGAGAGGATGTGAGGCGTGTGCGCGCCGCCCGGCGAGCACTCCGCAACGGCGCGCTCATAGTAGTCCGCAAGCAGAGACCGGTAGTCCGGGTGGCTTATGCGTATCATCTCCCGCGCGCGCTGCCGCGGCGACTTGTTGCGCAGATCCGCCGCGCCATACTCAGTCACTATCACGTCCACGTCGTGCTCTGTGTGGTCTATGTGCGGACACATGGGCACGATTGATGATATTTCGCCGTTTTTGGCCGTGGAGAGCGTGAAGAACACGGTGAGCAGCGCGTTCCTCGCGTAATCGCCCGAGCCGCCTATGCCGCTGACCATGCGCGTGCCCATTATGTTCGTGGAGTTCACGTTGCCGTAAATGTCGGCCTCGAGTATGTTGTTCATGGCTATCACGCCGAGGCGGCTTATCACCTCCGGGCTGTTGCTCACCTCCGAGGAGCGCAGGATGAGCTTTTGCGAGTATTCATCAATATTAGATAAAATCTCATTGGCAAACTCGCTGTCCACGCTCAGCCCGCCGGAGGATATGCACTTTATTTTCCCGCGCCTCAGCAGCCTCACGGCCCCTGGCATGAAGCCCTCGGTGTACATGCTCAGCTCGCTGAAGCGCTCGCCCATGCGCTCGAACACCGCGTCGGCTATGGCGCCCGCCCCCGTCTGCACCGGCGGGAGGGGCTCGCTTAGCCGGCCCTCGCGCACCTCCCTTTCGAGGAACGAGATAAAGTGCCCGGCTATGGCCTCTATCTCCGGCGAGGGCTCCGCCATATTCCACATCGGGCCTGTCTCAAGCGGCGTGTCCGAGAGCACTATCCCGGCTACCTTGTCCGGGTCCACGCTGTAAAAAGGCTCGCCCACCCGGTCCATGACGCGCGTGACGCCTATCGGCTCGCGCGCTTCCGGCAGGCGAGCGCGCGTGTACACGTCGTGCAGCTTATAGAGCTCCGCCGGGAAGTGCGGGCTTATCTCAAGCAGCACCTTCTTCGCGCACTCGAGCGCCACGGGCGTGTAGCCCTGGTCGAAGAGCGGTAACAGCTTTCCCTCCTCCGTGACGCCGCCGCAGGACACGATTGCAACGTCGAGCGCCCCTAACTGCCCGTGCCGGAGCTTGTCCGGCAGGCGGCTCAGGTGCGGGTCCTGGAACTCAATGCCCCCCTCCGTATTCACCAGCTCCCTCACCGCAGGTGAGCCGTAAAAAATCATCCGCCTTTTGAGTATGCCGAGCCGGCACCAGTCGCGCTCAAGCCGCTCGTTGGCGTTCGCGGTCTTGATGAGCCCAAGGCGCAGCGTCTCTCCCCCGTCGCGCACGCGCCGGGTTATGGCGTCCACTATCGCCATCGGGTTTGTGTACGAGCCGAAATCCGGTATCGCCACCGTCATGCCGTCTGATATCTCCATGGCGGCCTGTTCCGCCGGAATAATCCTCTCCCTGAACGGCGCGTATTTTATCCTGTCCTCAGCAAAGCCCATAACTGCCTCCTTTGCAGCAATTTGTCGTTATTACAGACTTAATGTCATTATTATAGACTAATTGCAGTATACAACAGGACGCGCCGCGGATTCAATGCACAGCTCTTACAATTTTGCCGCCCGGAATTGTGTAAAAAAGCAAAAAACGCCGCCCATCATAAAATGGGCAGCGTTTTTTGCTGTCGATTAGTCTTATTTGTACATGCTCCAGCCGAGAGAGCTCGAAATCTGCTTGCTGGCCTGCAAGCCCTCGCGCAGGAAGTCGTCAAAAATCTCCTTCATGTGCGTGTAGTCGTCAGACGTGCTAAGTATGCCGCAGAGCTCGTTCTGCGCGTTGTAAATCGGGAAGGAGACACAGAAGGTGTTGTCCATGTATTCGCACTCATCCAGGGAATAGCCGCGCTTGCGTATGAGCTCGATCATCTCGCGCAGCTTGGCCACATCGGTTATCGTCTTGTCGGTGAACTGTGTGAGCTCCATGTGGCTCAGCCGGCTCTCAAGCTCGTCCTCCGGCAGGTGCGCGAGGATCATCTTGCCCACGCTGCTCGCGTGGCTGGGCACCATGCTGTACTCCAATTTGGCGAATTCCACGCTTTTTGACGAGGTATAGGCCACTATTGCGTTCTTTTCGGAGTTGATATATGCGATTCGGGCAACAAGGTTATACTTCCTGCTGAGGATGTCCACATATCGTCTGCCGTAGGCGACAAGGGGCTGCTTTTCCGGGTAGAACATACCCAGCTCATAGATTTTGCCGGTTATGTAATACTTGGAGGTCTCCTCGTTCTTCGCCACATAGCCGCGGCTTATCAGGGTGTTCAGCAGGGCGTAAAGGGTAGTGCGCTGGACGCCGACCTCCTTGCATATCTCCATCACCGACATGGGCTTCATGACATTGGAAAGCAATTCAATTACGGAAAGCCCGCGCTCCAGCGACTGGATCTTTGTCTTGGAAGCGCCGTTCTCTTCCCTGTTAGCCACCGCCATACTAAAACTCCTTGGTCAACAAATGTCAAGATTTAAATAAGTAATTATATCATAATATAAAAGAACTTCAAGCAAAATCATTTAAATTGTTGTATTGGCCAAAAATCCGCACCGAGATTAGTCAAAGAAGTCAATTGACACACTGTCACGAAATTTATACAATGAAGTCAGCGATGTAGTCATAGTGTCGATATTATAGACAACATGACAGCAAATCCTAATCTGAAAGGGGGCCAAAAGCGCCACATAAGACTTCACGTTCCAGAAACACGTAAGAGCGCGGACGGAGCCCGCGCAAGCCCATGCATCTGCTTTCACCACAAAGCAGATGCCGGACGGCAAATATGACGAACTTGTGGCCCCGATGCAGCGATACATCTGCGTTAGTAATTTTAGCATATTTGCCGGGTTAAATCAACACGAGTAATCTAAAGAAAGGGAGAAAATTAGGAGGGTACTTATGCTGAATGACAACAAACTCAGCTCGTCGTTTAAACGGGCCTTCCCGGTAGCTGCCGTCTGGTTTGGCATACTCTGCGGTCCGTCAATGGCCTCCGGCGTTTATGCTACAACTTATTTCAGCCGCTGGGGCGGCTGGATGTGGGTCCTCGTCCTGATATGGATGGCATTTGCCGCCGCCGGCAGCCTATTCGGTATGCGGTTCTGCGTCGCGTACAAAACATACAACTACGGCGCTTTCTTTTCGGCACTTTATACGCCGAAGTATTGGAAGTTTCTCAAATATCCCCTCGATGTTTATAATGTACTGAGCGGCATCATTTCCGAGGCGGCACAGCTGGCTCTTGGCTCCACGATATTTGCCACGCTCTTCGGCTGGCATCCCCTTTTCGGCGCTTCCGTAATGGCCGTCATCATAATCGCGCTCATGCTCTGGGGAGATGAGCTGGTGCGCCGCGGCTGCACCTATATGACGTATTTCCTCCTGTTCGGCTTTATAGTCCTGATCTACTACACTATTAATATACGGGGCGGCGCCGTCGCGGACTACGTCCTGAACTTCAACATTTACGAGGACTGGAACCCCGGCGTCGGCCTCTGGTCAGGCTTCTGGATGATAATCCAGTACGCTTGGAACAGCATGAACATCCCCGGCATGGTCTGTTCCGTCGCCCAGCCCCTGAAAAGCAAAAAGGACGTCACCGCGCTTTCGATCCTTGGCCCGCTTATGGTCGGCCTGCTCTTCATCGGCACCAGTATAATCACGATCGGCTTCGCCCCCGAGAGCCTCTCCCAGGAGAGCCCGATTCTCTACGCTGTGAGCAACTTCATTGCCCCCGTCGCCAAATGGGTCGTCGTTGTCTATTACCTCGTAATGTTCTTCGCCCTGTTCACCTCCGGCCCGGGCCTGACGCTGAACATAACGGCGCGCTGGACGCCGGTCTTCTTCAAGAAGTCCCCCAACAGCAAGCTCTCCGTCGGCATAGTCGCGGTGGTGTTCAACATCATCTGCATCGCCGTCTCCACGCTTGGACTTACAACCCTCTGCGCTCAGGGCTTCACGCTTCTCGGCAAGATTGCGTTCCCGCTCATCATCCTGCCGATGCTGCTCACCACCTGGGGCCGGGCAAACCGCAAGTTCAAGGAGAACGAAGAGGCCGAAAAGGCCCAGGCAAACTGAGTTACTCCGATTCGCACCGATTTTAATATAAGGAGGCAACACAATGGCAGGAAGAATAAGCGACGAGCTGTTGGGCTCGAAGATGTTCCTGTACGGCGCCGGGCGCATAGATGAGGAGATCGAACGTCCCTACGTTGGCATATGCAGCACCTGGACGGAGCACTTTCCAGGCCACAACCACCTCGACAAGCTCGCAAAGGCGGTTTCCGACGGCGTTTACATGGCGGGAGGCACCCCCTGCATATTCGGCACCATCGCCATCGCCGACTGCACGATCGGCAGCGGCAAAATGCCCAACGCCTCGCTCCCCAGCCGCGACCTCATCTGCGACTCTATCGAGCTCATGGCCTACGGCAGCAAGTTCGACGCCCTCGTAATAGTTTCCGGCTGCGACAAGATAACCCCCGCGGCGCTCATGGCCGCGGCAAGGCTCAACATCCCCTGCATCATAGTCACCGGCGGCGCTATGCTCCCCGGCGAGCTGGGCGGGCACCAGATAGACCTCTGTTCCGGCCCGTTCCTGCAGGAGGAAAACCGCGCCGGGCGGCTGAGCGACGTTGAATACGCCCGCAAGGACGAGTGTACCTGCCCCGGCAGCGGCTCCTGCGCCGGGCTGTTCACAGCAAACTCCATGGCCTGCCTGGCCGAGATCCTCGGCATGGCCCTGCCCGGCAACGGCACGATCCCGGCGGTGTACGCCGAGCGCACCCGCCTCGCCAAGCACGCCGGCATGAAGATCATGGAGCTCTATGAGAAGAACATACGCCCGAGGGACATCATGACGCGCGAGGCCTTTGAAAACGCCATCCGCGTGGACATGATGATGTGCGGCTCCACCAACACGCTGATACACACCCTCGCCATAGCCAACGAGGCCAAGGTACATGTGACGGCCGACGACTTCGCGGACATCAGCGCCATAACCCCGGCGGTGGTTAAGATAACCCCCTCCGGCAGCCATTTCATGACTGATTTCTACCGCGCGGGCGGCATCCAGGCCCTGATGAAGGAGGCCATGGACGCCGGGATGCTGCACGACAGCTGCATAACCTGCACGGGCAAGACTGTCCGGGAAAACCTCGAGGGCGTTTACGTCCGCGACCGCAGCGTGATCCGCCCGGTGAGCGCCCCCTACTCCAAGACCGGCGGGCTGAACGTCCTGCGCGGCAACATCGCCCCCGAGCTCGCGGTTGTAAAGACCGGCGCCGTGCCGCCGAACATGCACCACTTCCGCGGCGTCGCCAACTGCTATAACAGCGAGCAGGAGGCCCGCGCCGGGCTCGAGCGCGGCGAAATCAAGCCTGGGCAGGTCGTGGTCGTGCGCAACGAGGGCCCGAAGGGCTTCCCCGGCATGCCTGAGATGGCCTCGCTCATCATAATGATGCAGATGGCCGGGCTCGGCGACAAGGTCGCGTTCATAACCGACGGCCGCTTCTCAGGTATGACGAGCGGCCCGTGCATCGGCTATATCTGCCCCGAGGCGGCGGTCGGCGGCCCGATTGCCCTGATAGAGAACGGGGACATCATCGAGTACGACTGCGAGGAGGGCTGGATCCACTGCGAGGTGGACGACGAGACCTTCGCAAAGCGCCGCGAGAAGTGGGTCGCGCCCAAGCCGCGGATAACCAGCGGCTACCTCGGCAAGTATTGGGAGCTTGTCGGCCCGTCATCCAAGGGCGCGCTGGTCAAGTGCCACATGGACGAGGACACGGAAGAATAAGCGGCCCCGCACAGTTACCGCCCGCTTTCACAAGCGGGCGGTAATGTAAGGCACCTTTAATCGGAGAAAGGCTTTGAGAATATGCCAAAAATAGTAGTTAACAAGAACAGATGCAAGGGCTGCAAGCTGTGTATCGTCACTTGCCCGCAGAAAATAATCGGCCTGAGCCGCGATTTCAACGACCTCGGCGGCCAGTACGCCGTGCAGCTCGACGAGTCGAAATGCACCGGCTGCAAATTCTGCGGCATGATATGCCCTGACAGCGCGATTAGCGTTTACCGCTGAGGTGATGAGAATGGCAGAAAAGGTACTTATGAAAGGCAACGAGCTTATCGCCGAGGCGGCGGTCCGCTGCGGGGTGAATTTCTTCAGCGGATACCCGATAACGCCGCAGACCGAGCTGCTCGAATACATGTCCTGGCGCCTGCCTCAGGCCGGCGGGCATTTTATACAGGCCGAAAGCGAGGTGGCCTCCTCGGCCATGCTCTTCGCGGCCTCCACCGCCGGGGCGCGGGCCATGACCGCCACCTCCGGCCCCGGGCTGTCGCTGATGGCGGAAAACCTGGCGCTCATGTGCCTCTCCCGCCTCCCGGGGCTGATCGTGGACGTGCAGCGCGCCGCCACGAACATCACGCCCGAGCAGAGTGACTACAACTTCGTGGTCAAGGGCGTCGGGCACAACGGGATGCGCGGCCTTGTCTACGCCCCCGCTTCATTGCAGGAGGCCGTCGACCTCGTGTCGCTCGCCCTGAACAAGGCGGACGAGTATATGGTCCCGGCGTTTTTGATGACGGACGGCATGATAGGCCAGATGGAGGAGCCCGCCGTGCTGCCGGAATATACGGCGGAGCGCCCCTTCCTGCACTACACCGCGCCCACCGGCTGCGCCGGGCGCGAGCCCATCATGGGCCGCAACCAGCCGCGCCACACCAGCATAAACGAGAGCGACGAGGACGCGCTGGAAAAGGCGCGCATGGAGTATTACTCCCTCTACCGCCGGTGGGTAGACACCGAGGCTATGTACGAGGAGTACATGATGGACGACGCCGAGTATGTGATATTCGCCTACGGCGGCTCGGCAAGGATAATGCGCGACGCGGTGAAGATACTGCGTTCCCGCGGAATAAGGGCCGGCATGTTCAGGCCCATAACGCTGCACCCCTTCCCGGAAAAGCAGGTGGCGGCGATAAGGGCGAAGGCCGCCCTCTCGGTGGAAATGGCCATCCCGCCGATGTTCTACGACGATGTCAGGCTGCACCTCGACAGGTCGATACCTCTCCGCTTCTACAACCGCTGCGGCGGCAACATGGTGGACGAGTACGAGGCGGTGGAGGCAATGCTCAGCCTCATAAAGGAGGTCAGTTGAATGGAATTGATATATAAGTCCCCCGAGGCCCTGAAGGACGTCCCCACCGGCTACTGCCCCGGCTGCTTCCACGGCCTGACGCAGAAGCTCATAGCCGAGGTGGTGGACGAGCTCGGCATACGCGAACGGGCGGTTTTCGGCGGCTCCGTGGGCTGCAACGGCATGGGAGCGGGCTACGTCAACTTTGATTCCTACGGCTCGAACCACGGCCGCGCTGCCGCGGCGGCCTCCGCCTTCAAGCGCTGCAGCCCGGACAGCGTTGTGATCGTATATCAGGGCGACGGCGACGGCGCCGCGATCGGTATGGGCGAAACCGTGAACGCCGCCTTCCGCGGCGAGGCCATAACCGTCATATTCGCAAACAACGGCCTGTACGGCATGACCGGCGGTCAGCTCGCCCCGACCACGCTCAACGGCGCGCGGACAAAGACCACCGTGAACGGCTACGAGGGCTTCCCGCTGCACCTTCCGGAGATGATCGCCACGCTGAAGGCCCCGGACTATGTGGCGCGCTGCGCGGTGCACACGCCGAAGTACATAATGCAGTTTAAAAAGGCCCTGAAGCACGCCCTGACGCGGCAGATAGAGGTCGGCGCCTACTCCATGATAGAGGTGCTGTGCGCCTGCCCCACGAGCGGCGGCTTCAAGAGCGAGGACGCCCCGAGGCACATGGAAGAAGTCGTGATGAAGGAGTTCCCGCTGGGCGAATTCAAGCGCGACGGCGAGAAAGTTTGAGGTCTGGATATGGAAAAGAGTCTTTATTTGGCCGGAGTAGGCGGGCAGGGGCTCCAGGTCGCCGGCAAGGCGATAGTGGAGGCCGCAATGAGCCTTGGCTGCAACGTGACGTACTCGCCGAAATACGGCCCCGCCAAGCGCGGCGGGCTCACCTCCTGCTATCTTGTAATAAGCGACGAGGAGATAGGCAACCCGAGGAAAAAGCGGCACGACATCATGCTCGTCATGGAGCCGATGGCCTACGCCCAGTTCAGGGACGACGTGAAGGACGGCGGATTGCTGCTCGTCAACAGCTCCCTCGTCCATGACCAGGACCCGCCCGGCGGCGATTTCCACAGGCTCGACGTGCCGATGTACGACGTCTGCTACGAGCTGCAGAACACCAAGGTCATAAGCTCCGTCGTGCTCGGAGTCCTCGCGGCGCTGCTCACGGATGTCTTCCCGGACAGCTCGCTGCTGCTGAATCAAATGCTCGACAAGCTCAGGAGCAAGGCCAGCCTTGTCGAGCTGAACCGCTCGGCGTTTGAAAAGGGCTTTGCCCTGGTCCGCGCCGGAGGCTGATGGCTATGGCAAACTCCGCAGCAGAGCGGGTGCGCTGCGCCCGGCTCAAGGACAGGATAATAAGCGCCGACGCCGCGGCCGCAATGATAAGCGACGGCATGAACGTGGTGGTCCCCACCTTCACGAGCATCGACCGGCCGCTGAGCATCGGCAAGGCCGTGCTGCGCCGCGCCGAGGCCACCGGCTCGCCGAAAAACCTCACTCTGATAACGAGCGCGAACGGCCACGACATCTTCGACAACAAGTGGGCCCAGGCAGGGCTTATAAAGCGCCGCCTCGACTGGATAACCGAGCCCGTCATACGTAAGTACGCAAACACGCCCGGCGGCGTGCACTTCCAGGACGTGCATCTCAGCCACGCCGCCGAGCAGATAAAGCACGGCTGGTACGGCGGCATCGATTACGTGCTGCTCTCCGTCACCGGCGTGACCGAGGAAGGGCATCTGCTGCCCTCCTTCTGCCAGGGCTTTTCCCAGCTCTCGCTTACGGCGGCGAAGAACGTGATCCTCGAAATCAACACCCACACCTGCGAGGACATACACGTGCTGCACGACGTATACGAGGTCGGGAAGCTGCCCGTGCGCGACCCGATACCCATCCGCCGCCCGGGCGATATAATAGGCCGCGACTATTACGAGTGCGACCTTGACAAGATACGCGGCATCGTGATAAGCGACGAGCCGCTGGACTTCCCTCCCGCGCCCGCCCCTGTGGAGCGCGACGGCCCGCTGGCCGAGATGGCCGGGCACTTTATCCGTTTCCTAAAGGACGAGGTTGCCGCCGGGCGGCTGCCCGAGCACCTTCTGCCGCTGCAGATAGGCGTCGGCGCCGCGGCGGACGCCGTTGTGAGCTTCCTCGGCGAGAATTTCACCGGTCTGACCATGTACAGCGAAACGCTCGGCTTCGGTGCCATGGAGCTGCTCGAAAAGGGCGTGGTGAGCTGCGTCTCGACCGGCGGGATTTCGGCCACGGAGGATATGCTCAACAATATAATGAGGCACCCGGAGCGCTACCGCGGCCGGCTCGTCATACGGCCCACCGAAATCACCAACAACCCGGAGGTCATCAAGCGCCTCGGACTGATCTCTATGAACAACGCCGTGGAGGCGGACATTTACGGCAACATCAACTCCTCGCACGTCATGGGCAGCCGGATAATAAGCGGCATCGGCGGCTCGTGCGACTTCTCCCGCAACGCCTACCTCTCCGTTTTCTTCACCCTCTCCACCGCGAAGGGCGGCAAGCTCTCCAGCATCGTCCCCTTCTGCTCGCACATCGACTCCACGGAGCACGACGTGAAGATTATCGTCACGGAGCAGGGCGTCGCCGACCTGCGCAACTGCTCTCCCTGGGAGCGCGCGCAGAGAATCATCGCGATCGCACACCCGGATTTCCGGCCGCAGCTCCAGGACTATTACGACCGTGCGGCGGAAAAATGCCGCGACGGACGCGGCCACACGCCGCACATACTCTCCGAGGCCCTGAGCTGGCATGTGCGGGCGGAGGAGACCGGCTCGATGCTTTGAGCTTTAACTAATTATGTAAACCGTTTTCGCTTTCACCTTTCCACACTCCCCTCTCAACGCCCCGCGGCATATTATGCTGCGGGGTGATCTTTTGAGCGGGACTTACACCGTATTTGAATACGAGCGGGAGCGCGCCATTGCATACGCCCGCCGCTGGGCGTTTGGGCGCAACCCACTCTTTTACAACTTCACCGGCATCGGCGGCGACTGCACGAATTTTATCTCCCAGTGCCTGCTGGCCGGCTGCTGCGTGATGAATTACACGCCGGTTTTCGGCTGGTACTACCGCTCCGCCGGCGACCGCACTCCCTCCTGGAGCGGCGTGCGCTACCTTTACGATTTCCTGACGGGCAACAATGCCGGAGCCGGCCCCTTCGGGCGGGTGGTGGTGCAGGAGCAGCTCCAGCCGGGCGATATAATCCAGCTCGGCCGCGGAAACGGCGAATTCTATCACACCCTGCTCGTCACGGGCAAGGGGAGCGAGGGCCGCCTTGTCGCCGCGCACAGCGACGACGCGCTCGACAGACCGCTCTGGAGCTACAGCTACCGCGAGCTGCGCGCAATACACATCGAGGGCTTCCGCGCCGCCTCCCGGCCTCCATCCGACGCGTTCGAGGCACTCTACAACGGCGCCGCCCTCCCATGAGCCGTCCGACTGCCTTGACAGCGCCCTCGCCATGCAATTATAATTGTTCCAACTACTGATTCAGGAGGAACCGCTCATGAAAACCGTATGGCTTGAGGACATGTCCTATCCGGAAATAGCAGAGGCTATGAAAAACGGGGCCGACACAGTTCTGATCTGCGCCGCCTCGAACGAGCAGCACGGCCCGCATCTCTCTGAAAACACCGACTACGAAATTGGCCGCGCAGCTTATCAGGCGGCAGCAGAAAAATTGGGGAACACGCTCATAGCGCCCATCATCCGCCCGGGGCTCTCCGCCCACCACATGTGTTTTCCCGGCAGCCTGACGCTCCGGCCGGAGGTGTTCCGCGGGCTCGTCGAGGACTATGTCTCATGTTATGTAAACCATGGTTTCAAAAAGATAGTCCTCGCCTCCTCTCACGGCGGCAACTTCGCTGAAATCGAAAAGCTCTCCCGCGAGCTGGATGACAAATATCCGGACGTCAAGGTGGTCAACGCGCTGGCTCTCGACGCCTTCCTCGAGGTGTTTACGGAAACCGAGCGGCTGTTTTCGCTCCCCGAGGGCACCTGCGGCGGGCACGCCTGCTGCCTTGAAACGGCCGTCATGCTGTATATCCGGCCAGACTGTGTGCGCATGGACCGTGCCCGGACAGGCTGCATGGGTGCCGGCAGCCAGCAGGAACAGGCACAGAAGCTGTTCGAACACGGCATGAAGGGCATCTCCGAAATCGGCGTGATGGGCGACCCGCTGCCCGCCACAGCGGAAATGGGCAGGACATGCCTGAATCTGCTCGCGGAGAAGATATGCGCATCCATAAGGGCGGCGCTCGGCAAATAAGCAGACAAAAATCCCGCAATCTCGTTTGAGATTGCGGGATTCTGGCAGGGGAAGAAGGTTTCGAACCCTCGGCCTACGGTTTTGGAGACCGTCGCTCTGCCAACTGAGCTATTCCCCTATACGTCACACGACGCTATAATAATATAAACCAGCCGGCGGCGAATGTCAAGCGCTGTTTTTACCCATGTTAAGAAAAACTTCAGAATTACTTATGGCGCGCGTTGTTGACATTTCCTTCCCCATAGTGTAGAATCGTCTGTGTTAAGCAAAGTCATACAGCGATTGGAGGCATATCATGACTCATCTGAAACGCATAATCGCGCTGGCGCTCTGCCTGGCGCTCGTACTCGCGCTCTCAGCCTGCGGAGGCGACACTCCCTCTGCGCAGGAGAGCGAAAACCCAAGCGGCCTTGTCTGGACGGCCGACTACGCCGAGCTCAGCCTTGATTCCAACATACAGTATGTCAACAGCTCCGTTTTTGCCGGCGGCAAGCTCTATATCTCCGCACAGACCTATAACGAGGAGACATCTGAGAGCGGCACCATCCTCGCCGGCATCGACCCCTCCACGGGCGAGGCCTCGACCCTGCCCGGCTACACCGCCCCCTCCCTGCCCGAGGAGGCCGAGGGCGGCAGCGTGAGCGTGAACAGGATAGCCGCCGGGCCTGACGGCGGGCTCTGGGTGCTTGAGGACATTTTTTACCATTTCTTCAACCTTCCGGAGGGTTTTTCGGGCACCGATGAAGAAAAGTATAACTACTCCGAATACCGCAACAGTGCCGCCCTCCGCCTGCTCGATTCCACGGGCGCCGAGGTGCTGAGCGTGGACCTCAGCAGCCTCGCCGGCGAGCAGGACAACTTCTATGTCTCCGCCATGACCGGCGACAGCGAGGGCAACGTATACATCGGTGACCAGAATGGCGGCTTTTACGTCTATGCGCCGGACGGCACGCAGATTTTCTCCGCCGCGCCTGGCTCCCTGGGCGAGCTGAGCTACATAGACAAGATACTCACCCTCGGCGACGGCCGCGCGGCCCTCGTCACCTATGACAGCACCCTCTCTTCCAACGTGCTCAGGCCGTTTGACACCTCGCTCAAGAACTTCGGCGAGTCCATCCCCATCCCCACCTCCGGGTATTACATGCACAACGGCGATGAGAACTACCTTTTCTACTATACAGAGGGCGTGTCCATGTACGGCTACGACGCGGAAACCGGCGAGGGCACCGCGATTTTGAACCTGCTCAACTGCGACATCGATCAGGAGTCCCTCTCGGTATTCGCCCCCAACGGGGACAGCTATGTCTGCCTCGTCAGCGGCTACGGCAGCGGCCCGAACAGCGAATTCACCCTTGAGCTTGCCACGCTGCGCGAGGTCGAGGCCTCCTCCCTGCCGCAGAAGACTACTCTCACCCTCGCCGCGCAGTACCTCGGCAGTGATTTGAGGGCCGACGTGCTGAATTTCAACCGCAGCAGCGACAAATACCGCATCGAGGTCACCGACTACTCCGAGTTCAACACCGAGGACGACTACACTGCCGGCCTCACAAGGCTGAACACCGAGATCATCAGCGGCAACACTCCCGATATCCTCGCCGTCTCCGGCCTGCCTATAGAGCAGTATGCCGCCCGCGGTCTGATCGAGGATCTCTATCCCTATCTGGACGCCGACGGTGAGATCAGCCGCGACAGCCTCTTCAGCAGCGTCCTGTCCGCGCTTGAAATCGACGGCAAGCTCTACACCGCCGCCCCCGCCTTCAAAATCCGAACCATGGCCGGCAAGGCCAGCGTTGTGGGCTCCGAGCCCGGCTGGACCGTGAAGGAAGTAATGGACCTCTACAGCACCATGCCCTCCGGCACCAAGCTGATGGGCAACACCTCCGCATCTTCCGTGCTTTACACCATGATGCAGTTCAACCTTGACAATTTTGTGGACTGGGGCACGGCCACCTGCAGCTTTAACAGCCAGGATTTCATCGACCTGCTCAGCTTCTGCGCCCAGTTCCCCGCCGAGTATACCTACGACGAGAATGCACCCAGCGAGCCCTCAATGATACAGAGCGGCCAGCAGGTGCTCTATGAGGACTACATCTCCCAGTTTACCGACATGCAGTTCACCAAGGCCATGTTCGGCGACGATATCTGCTACAAAGGCTATCCCTCCCCGAGCGGGACCGGCACTTATGTCTCCGTCGACGGCGGTCTTGCCATCTCCTCCACCTGCGCCGACAAGGAGGGCGCGTGGAGCTTTGTGCGCGAAGTGTTCGGCGAGGACTATGCCGACAGCCACTGGCTCTTCGGCTTCCCGATCAACCGCGCGGCCTATGACAAGGCCCTCAAGGAGGCCATGACACCGCAGTATTACACCGACCCTGAAACCGGTGAGCAGGTCGAAATGTCCATGGGCGGCATGGGCTATGACGATTTCTTCGTTGACTTTTACGCCACTACTCAGGAGGAGGCCGATCAGCTTGCCGCGCTCATCGAAAATATAGCGGGCACCTCCAGCTATAACGAAAACATCATGAATATCATAAATGAAGAGACCGCCGCCCTCTTCGCCGGGCAGCGTACCGCCGAGCAGGTCGCGGACGTTATACAAAACCGTGTCAGCACCTACGTGGCTGAACAGAGCTGAGACATTATATATAATAAAAAAGAAGCTCCCGAGGGAGCTTCTTTTTTTGCTTTTTTACTCAGCCGAGAAGGGCTTGACGTCCTTCACGGCGTCCGCTGCCGTGATTTCGGCGTCGCCGTTGTCCATGTCGATGAGCTTGTAGCGGTCGTTGCCCATGCCCATCTCCTTCATATAGGTGAGCTGGCGCAGCCCGCGGCGGGACTCGATGCGCTCCACCAGGTCGTGGTTCTCCTCCGGCTTCATGGCGTACACCATGTCCACGCAGGCCTGGTCAATGGCCAGCATGTCCAGCGAGGCGAGGATGCCCACGTTGGGCGTTACGACCGGCGCGGCGTGCACGCCGTCGCAGTCGCAGTCCACGGACATGTTGCGCATCACGTTCACATAGCAGACCTTGTCGCCGAAGAACTCGAGCACGGCCTTGCTGGCCTCGACCATGCGCTCCATGAACTCCTCCTCGCCGATGCTCCACATGTTGTCGGAGCCCTCGGCCGTGTGCTGCATGGCCTTGCCCACGCGCCCGTCCGCGCAGCCGATGGCGACGTTCTTGTTTGCGCCGCCGAAGCCGCCGCGCACGTGCCCCTTGAAGTGGGTGAGGGCGAACAGGGAGTCGTAATTGCTGAGGTTGCGGCCTATGCTCATCTCTGTGAACCACTTGCCGCCGTGCAGCGGCCACATGGCGGCCCCGTCCTCGTCAAGGATGTCCACCGGGCAGAAGTCCCAGCCGTTCACCTTGAGCGTTTCGCGGTGGCCCTCCGTGGTGTAGCGGTCGCCGTCGTAATAGGTGTTGGTTTCAACTATTACGCCGCCCGGGAGGTCCTTTTCAATGAGTTCCTTTACCCAGGGGCTCGGAATGATGTTCGGCCCATGCTGCTCGCCGGTGTGCAGCTTTATGGCCACCTTGCCGGTCAGGACTCCTCCAACGCGCTCGAATGCCTTGATGAGGCCGGCCGCGGAGAGGTCGCGGGTAAAATACACAACGGACTCGGCTCCGCTGCGCTCGGAATACGGGATGTAATGGTCCCCGCCGGTACCCGGAACAGGCTTTTTCTCAGACATGGCTATTCCTCCTTGATTGCATCTCGAAAACGGGCTCCCGTTTTAATTAATTATGCACCAGTTTGCGCAAAAAATCAAGGGTTCCGCGCGCCGCGGCCGCATATCCGCCGGCAGGATAAAAAAAACGGAACGCCCCAGGGCGTGCCGCTTTTGAAATTCTCGCACAACGCGAGGTTCAGGCCTTGAAATACTCGCTGACGTCGGCCCGGTCGTTGTACTGCTTCCTGACGCGGACAAGCACGGAGCCGTCCGGCTGTTCGGTCTGCTCGGTTATCTGGTACCTCGTGTGGGCACGGTCCATCGCTGCCTTATAGCGCTCGACTTCCTCGCAATTTACCTTGTACTGCTGCTCCCTGGTCAGTCCGCAGTCGTCCTTCTGGGCGAAAATCAGGGTCTGGAGCACACACGCCGCCTTTACACGCTTCACTTGGATTCACCTCCTCTGGCGCCTCCGCCCGGACAGAGCAGCCGCCGTTTTTAAGAGAGATGATAAGTGAAACATGAAGTTTGCAAATGTCAGTCTGCCGCCGGCATTTGCCGCACTGTATGCACTCCCGTGGTTTCCACACGCATATTTTATCAAAAACCCGCCCGGATTTCAAACGGTTTTTCCGGCCTTATTTCAAGCGGAGCACGGCGTCAGACCACCGTGAAGTCCCGCTGCATGAGCAGGTTTTCGGCGTTGTCGGCGAGAAATACGCGGAATTCCCCCGGCTCAACGCGCCACCTGTAGTCCCGGCCGAGCGTCCGCATCGCCTCCGGCTCTATGCGAAGGCTGACCTCGCGCCGCTCGCCCGGCTCGAGCTCAACGCGCGTGAAGGCGGCAAGGGTGCGCTCCGGCTTCACCACGGAGCTGACCATGTCCCTCAGGTATATCTGCGGAACGGCGGTCCCGCGCACGCTGCCCGTGTTGGTCACGGTAAAGCTCACGCCTATGGGCTCGCCCGTCGTTATTTTCCCGGCGGAGAGCTTCAAGTCCCCGTAAGCGAAGGACGTATAGCTCAGGCCGTACCCGAAGGGGTAAAGCGGCAGCCAGTTCATCTCCACATAGCGCCGCCCGCCTCCCGGGCGGCGGCTGTAGTGGCAGGGTATCTGCCCCACATGCTTGGGGAAGGTCATGGGCAGCCGGCCGGAGGGGTTGTTCTCCCCGAACAGCGTCTCCGCCACCGCGTGTCCTCCCTCCTCACCGGGGAACCAGGCCTCGAGTATGGCTGGGATATTTTCCTGCTCCCACACTGCCGTCACCGGCCGGCCGCTCTGGATCACGAGCACAACGGGGGTACCGGCGGCGCGGACCGCCTTCACAAAGTCGAGCTGCCGCCCCGGCAGGTCCAGAGAGACGCGGTCGAAATTCTCGCCGCAGGTCTCCGTGCTGTCGCCCACGCACACAATAGCCACGTCCGCCTCCCGAGCCATCCCGACCGCCTCGGAGAAGTCCTCGCGGCCCTCGCAGTAGCCGAAAACCACCTGCGCTGCGCGCTGGTCGTTCGTAAATTCGATGCGCACGGCGTATTTCCTGCCCCGCTCGAAGTGGAAATCGACCATCCGGTTCGCGGATTTGTCCTCTCCCCAGCCGTCGAGCAGCAGCTCCCCGTCCACATAAAGGCGCATGCTGTCCTGGGTGTTGAAGCCTATGCCGCCCTCGAAGGTCGAGGGCATGACCACATATCCCGTCCAGACCGCGCTGAAGCAGCCGGCGTCAAGGTCGGGGTGCGGCTTGGCGAAAATCCAGTTGAAGTTTATCATCTGGTCGCAGCGCACCGCCACCGCCTCGCCCTCCGGCACGCGGCCGTTGTAGTACCTGCCGGTGAGGCCCGGCCGGCCCTCTTCGTCGATCAGCATCCCCGGGTGGAAGGGCGTCGCCCTGTCGCCAAGGAAGGTGCAGCCCCGGCTGTGCAGCACCCGCGTCCCCGGCGAAACCGCGGCGCGTATGCCCTCGAGGATGGAAACGCCCGTTTTCCCGTCCGGGGTATAGTCCCCCAACACCGCCCTGTCCGCCCCGGGGCCGAGGACGGCGATCGTGCCGGTGTCCTTTTTCAGCGGCAGGAGCCCGCCCTCGTTTTTCAGCAGCGTTATGCTCTGCCAGGCTATTTCCCGGGCAAGCTCGAGGTGTCCGGCGCTGTGCACGCACACCGCCTGCCTGCCCTCGTCCGTATACGGCCTGTCGAACAGCCCGAGCATGAATTTCACGCGCAGGATCCGCCCGCAGGCCCGGCGGATCACCTCCTCCTTCATCCGGCCGGAGCTCACGAGCCGCGCGAGCCCCTCCTGCCACTCCCGGTGCGGGTAGTCGTAGAGCTGCAGGTCCACGCCCGCCTCGAGGCCCATCGCCATGGCCTCCTCGCGCGTCTCCGCCACGAAGTGCCAGTCGTTCAGCCTCACGATTGCGGTCAGGTCGGAGCGCACGAAGCCCGGCATCCCCCACTGCTCCCGCAGAACCTGCGTAAGCAGCTCATGGTCGGCCGAGACCGGCACGCCGTCTATCGAGTTATACGAGCACATGGCGTCGACGGCGCCGCCTCGGCGGAACGCGGCCTCAAAGACCGGCAGGCAGTCCGAAAAGACCTCGTGTCTGCCCATGGCCGTGGGGGCGCAGTTCAGCCCGGCCACGGGCGCGCCGTACCCGGCGTAGTGCTTAGGCTCGGCCGCCACCGCGTCCGGGGCGTCCAATCCAGTCTCCTGCATCCCGGCCACGACCTCCCGGGCAAATTCCGCCGCGAGATGCGTGTCCTCGCCGTAGGACTCCTCCGCCCGTCCGTAGCGCGGGTCGCGTATCAGGTCCATGACGGGGCTGTACGTCTCCTGCACGCCCATGGCCCTCGCCTCCGTAGCTATGGCGCGGCCCATTTTGCGTCCGAGGGCCGGATTGAACGTGGCCGCAAGGCCGATCTGCTGCGGGAAGCAGGTCGCCTGCCGATCGTAATAGCCGTGCAGCGCCTCCTCGCTGAACAGGAAGGGTATGCCGAGCCTCGTCTCCTCCACGGCGTAGCGCTGCGCGGCGTTTATCTGCGCGACGGTCATGCCCCGCGGCTGGATGCTGCCCGTGCTGTGGCCGCGGAGCATTTCCCGGAGCCTGCCGATGTCCACCGACTCCGCGTCGCCGCCGCTGCTGCGTTCGGTGAAGTCCCGGCAGTCGTACTGGTCGGTCTGCATTATCATCTCTTCGAGCGTCATCCGGTCCAGCAAATCGGCAAGGCGCTCTTCAATATCCGCGTTCGGGTCTTTGTACTTCACTGCTCGCATCTCCTCTGCCGCGCCCGCCGGCTAATTCCTGACGCACGCGATTATCGCCAGCACCGGCTCCCCGTCCGGCGAGGTGATTTTGTATCCCCCCGCCGCCTCCGGCACTATGCAGGTCTCCGCGTAGCGCAGCTCAAACGGCCTGAACCGCCCCTCGGTGCTGACGAGCAGCGCACGCCGCCCCTCCACGAGGTTCATCATGTGCACGCTGCCGTTGCGCCGGACGGGCAGCTCGCTGTCCGTGTTCACCCGGAAAGTGTCCAAAAACTCCCGCTCGTGCAGCCCCGTGCGCTCAACGCTGCCCCTCTCGTCCCGGTAAACCTCCGTGACGGCGTTCACAAGGTTGGCCTTCACCCACTCGGTGTTCCTGTTCCACTGTATATTCGCCGCCCCGTGCTTCAGGTGGATGGGCCGCGGCTTGCCGTCCAGGTCCAGCCGCCCCCAGTCCCACAGCTTGAACGTGAAAATATATGGCGTGGCGCTGATTTCGAGCACCATGGTGTTCGCGCCGGAGCAGTGCACGGTGCCCGCCGGAATCAGCAGGTGGTCGTGCTTTTTCACCGGGATCCTGTTCACGAATTCCCCGGCGGGGAAGGGTGCGCCGCCGTTCTGCGCCTCGTCCAGCGCGCTTATCATAGCCTCCGGCTCCGCGCCGGTCCTGACGCCGAGGAACACACACGAATCGCCGCCCTCCGCGTCGAGGATATAGTAGCTCTCGTCCTGCGTGTAGTGCATGTTGAATTCCTGCTGTATGTACTCCGTCAGGGGGTGCACCTGCAGCGACAGGTTCTGCCCGTGCACGGTGTCCAGCATGTCGAAGCGTATCGGGAACTCGCGCCCGAAACGCGCGTGCACCCTGTCGCCCAACAGCTCCACGGGCCGGTACCAGACCAGGTTCACCGCCGGTGTCTGCACCGCGGCGCCGCCGAAATCCAGCAGCAGGCTGTTCTCCTCCGGCACCCCGTCGAAGCTCCAGGCGTAATTGCTCCCGTTTTCCGGCAGGCCGAAGTGCCGCTTCATCCAGTCCCCGCCCCAGACTCCCGGGTCGAAGTACGGCACGAGGCGGAACGGCTGCGCGGACGCCTGGCAGAGCGCGTCCCTGTACGCCGCGCCGGAAACCATCGCGCACTTGCCCTCTGTGGACATGTCGAGATAGAAATCCATGCCGTCCATGAGCCCGCGCTTCACGCGGTCCGCCCAGCGCCACTCCGCGAAGTAGCCGCGCTTCACCTTTTCCCTCTGCGGCAGGCCGTGTTTCGCCGTGCGCCAGTTTTCCATCCCGCGCCGGTAGCGCAGCTGTATCTCCCAGCGGGTGATGTCCGCGTATATCAGCACGTCCCCCCGGCAGATGAGCGACGCGCCCACGCCGTACACCAGCACCCTGCCCTCTTTTATCCCGTCAACGCGCCCGCGCGCCGCTTCAAGGTTTTCCGGGGGGAAAAACTCCTCCAGCCGCCGTGTGGTCATTATCCCGAACACGGGGTCGTCCGTCAGATCCCGCTCGATTGCCGCGTCTATCTCCTCCGGCGGAACGGCGCAGCAGTCGCTGTTAATTATCTCCGCGAAATTCAGCGGCCGGAGCAGCCCGAGCAGCGCGTCCTGGTCCACTCCGGGGTAGCACTCGGCCACTATCACCGTTTTTGTCCCGGAGCAGGCGGCGGAGATCCTCTCGAGCACACGCTCCGCCCCCGAGACGGCCTCGCCGTCATGCCCCGTTATTTCTATTGTGGGAAAGCGCCTGTATGGATACCCGCCCGCATCGTGTTCCATGTAACTGCCCCCTGATTATTGATTCCTTCGGGGATAACATACACAATCGCGCCGTTATTGTCAATACTGATTTAATTATTTCTCAAATTTGTATTTACATTTCGTGCTTTCCATAGTATACTCACGGCAGCATCCAAATTGAGAGGACGGTCGTTATGGCGCAGGCGCTTTATATGCAGATCGCCGAGGACATCCGAGGCAAGATCATCCGCGGCGAATATCCCGCCGGGGCCCAGCTCCCGGCGGAAAACGAGCTGTCGGCCCGGCTGAACGTCAGCCGCCCCACCGTGCGGCAGGCGCTCGACTTGCTCGCGAGGGAGGGCCGGCTCACCCGCGTCAAGGGCAGCGGCACCTTTGTCTGTGAGCCCAAGATAGTGCACGAGTCCACCAGCTTCGTCACCGGCTACCGGGAAGAGAGCCGGAAAAACCACCGCGTCCTGCGCACCCGCGTCGTCCAGATCGGCGTGGAGCGCGCCGGCGAGCGCGTGGCGGAGGCCCTCGGCCTCCGGCCGAACCAGCAGGTCACCCGCCTTGTGAGGATACGGCACCTTGAAAATGTGAACAACAACGCGCCGGTAGTGTATACCACCGTTTTTGTCCCGTACAGCCTGTTCCCGGACATGAGCGGTCTCGATTTCACGGACGCCTCGCTCTACGAGGCCCTTGACAGCCGCAACCTCTCGGTAACGCACGCCTCGCGCCGCCTCGAGGTGGTAATGCCCCCGGCCCGCGTAGCCGCCGGGCTGTCCATCAGCGCGTTCGAGCCCGCGGTCTATATAACCTCCCTCGGCTATATGCGCAGCGGGCAGGCCGTGGAATACAGCGAGAGCTACTACCCCGCGAGCCTCAGCAGCTTCCGCATAGAAATACGGAGGTGAGGCGCGGACATGGAAAAGGTCTTTCTCTGCCTCGACGTCGGCGGGACGGAAATAAAGGCCGCTCCCGTGGACGGGCGCGGCGCCCTGCTCCGTCCGCTGCGCCGCTTCCCCGCCCGGGCCGGCGAGCCCGCGGCGGCGCTGCTTGAGCACTTCGCCTCCGTCATAAGCGAAACAGGCGCCGGACTGCCGGACGCGGCGGGCGTCCGCTTCGCCTTCCCCGGCCCGTTTGACTACGAAAACGGCGTCTGCCTGCTGCGCGGCCTTTCGAAGTTCGACAGCCTTTACGGCCTGAACCTCCGCAGCAGTCTGTCCGCCCGGCTCGGCGTCGAGCCTGGGCGCATCCGCTTCGCCAACGACGCTGCGGCCTTCGCCCTCGGCGAAATGGGCTTCGGCTGCGCCGCAGGGGCTTCAAGGGCCCTGTTCGTGTGCATCGGCACCGGCTGCGGCAGCGCCTTCGGCGTGGGCGGCAGGTTGGCCGCGGAGGGGACGCCCGGCGTACCCGAAAACGGCTATATCTACAGCGCGCCCTATCTGGACGGCTGCATCGACGACTATATTTCCCGCCGCGGGCTGATGGCGCTGAGCCTCGATCGCATGGGCGAGTCTCTGGACGGCCGCGCTCTCGCGCAGCGCGCCATGGAGGGCGACGCGCGCGCCGCCGGGTGCTTCCTTGCCTTCGGCGAGCGCCTGCGCGACGCGCTCAGCCCCTTCCTGACGGGCTTCGCCCCGGAGCTCGTCTGCCTCGGCGGGCAGATAATGAAAAGCGCGCCCCTCTTCCTTCCCCCGCTGCGGGAGGCCTGCCGGCGGCTCGGCATCGAACTCGCCGTCACGGACGACACCTCCGTCCGCGCCCTTCAGGGGCTTACCCGAATTTGAACAACCCCCGGCCCGGAGAAATCCTCCTTTTGTGCCCTTCATAAGCCAAACACTGCAGCAAGCGGCCGCATCAGCGGCCGCTTGCCCTTATTATTCCGTATTCTGCAATGTCAGATGGCCCTTCGCGGAGTTCAAGCTCCTCTTTCACATAATCGAACAGGGATTGCATGTTCTCCAGAAGACTATCCATCATAGCCTCTCCGTCGGATGTATTGGGCTCGAAGCAAACGCCGTTCACCCGGATGATGTTCTCCCCAAACTCGAACACGGTTTCATTGATCAGCGGCATAATGTCCTCGCTGTTCAATGTCAGCTTGTAAATCCATCGCTCGTCAGTATTTTCGGTTTCCGAAAAATATGTCAGGTTTGGGATACGGTTCGCGAGCAAAATGACAAGGTCGTTCTGAACTGTCTGCAGGCATTCATACTCGCCGTGTACCCGGCGCTCAAGCTGAGCGCACACGGAAAAGCGGAGCTCCTGTTCAAATTCAAGTATCTGCTCCTCCCGGCTCGGCGTACGGCTCCTGACAGCAAACACGGCGGCGAACAGGCAGAGCAGCGCCAGGCAGCATACGCAGCAGATAAAGATTATCTTGTGCCGGCCTTCGCCGAGCCAGGTTTTGAACCGTGTCATTTATAATCCCCCTTTACCGCTCTTGAAGCCCACGCGAATCAGCAGCATTGCTTTATTCGGAAAGCGGCTCCCGGCTGCCGCAGCGCGGATTTCATGCACACGTTTTTCATTCCGTTCCCTCCAA